>Ga0136641_1000905_pt1 | contig 12517 bp, 10 predicted proteins | sample EliLak1302023Y_FD_115312 | JGI IMG/M metagenome (GOLD analysis project Ga0136641, IMG submission 115312) | Freshwater microbial communities from Elizabeth Lake, Yosemite National Park, California, USA - 13020-23Y | ecosystem: Environmental > Aquatic > Freshwater > Lake ...
CTCGCGAGCAATTCGAACTGCGTGGCGAGTGAAGCTTGGAATTCCTGTTCCAGGCATTGCGAACGCCTGTGCCTGCTTCGCTGCAGAGATCATCATTGCTGAAGGGTCGATTGCGAACGCGGCCATCACCAAGTCGCGGTAGAAGAGGTAGTGCTTCGTTTCGTCACCAGCCACGAGTGCCAGAACATTTCGCCCCATCTTGTCGTCCTTCGGTAAGTGCGCGCCAGTATTGCGGTGAGCAATCTGAGTGGCGCGCTCTTGGAAGGCAACGTAGGTGATCAAGTCGGCGAATGATTCAGGCTGAGGAACTTCACCCTTCTTCATTTGTACACGTCGACCGTCTTCGAGCAATGTCGGATCAATGCAGCGAGTTATGTGAACCCAGTCACGCATAACCATGGCGTGACGATTTTCTTCCATAGTCCACTGGTTGTTCCATTCACGAATTGGGTGCCCCTTTGGAGCGTAACCAAGCAACGTGTTTGTGTAATAAGGAAGGTTGTCCTCGGTGAGAAGGTTTACGTAAATCGAGCTGCGCACACCGGGCGAAAGTGGATAGTCATTTTCGTGCCACGCATGCTCACCAAAATTCTGTCCCTGTCCCCAGTTGATTTGCTCGTGTGGGTACCAGAGGCGTGGCGCTTCGAGGTGGCGGTTGTAGAGGCGCTCAACGTCAGGAGCGATTTCAAGAAGGAGATCAGTTTTGCTGTTCGGTAGCTGCTTGATAGACATCGAAAACTTTCTGGTCTGTAGCTGAGGGAACAGTACATAAATAGCGTAACCGCCATTTGAAGACCACAGTCGGTACGAGCGGCCTTTATTTGCGCTTGTGAATTGATGCTCAAGATGTAAGTAGCCTGGCCTGCGTGCCACTACTAAATACCCTGGTCCCAAGAGACTTTAGAAATGCCATCACACCGCAGCTAAAGCGGTATTTCTTGGGAACAGTCCTAGGGTGCGTAGGTAACGGACTTACGTTTTCAATGTTCGTCATTTACGTACACAATGTTCGCCATTTTTCGATCTGGTTTGCATCAATGCTCCTCGTTATTGGCGCAGTATCGGGACTTCTTTGCAGTCCGATCATTGGAACTCTCGTTGACAAATTTGGACCTGTTCTGGTGCTCGTTCCTTCGTTGATTCTCGAGGCGATTTCATTGGTGGTCTGGGCATACGCTCACTCATACTTTTCGTTAATCGCCTCAAACTTTGTTATCGCAATTACCGGTGGAGCGTTTTGGGGGCCTGGCAGCACACTGTTGTCGCGACTCATTGATGAAAAACACCGCCAGCGAGCATTCGGACTTAACTTCATGTTCGTCAATCTCGGCATTGGATTCGGCGGTGTGATCGCGGCCAGCATTGTTGACCTCAATCACACCTTTTCTTTCACGGTGCTCTATCTTTTGAACGCTGCAACAGCGCTTGGCATTGCAATTGTTTTCACCACACTTTGGAAATACGGCAAACGTGATGACTCACATGAAATGACCGAGGAGCAAGAGGAAGAGGGCTGGGGCGATGTCCTAAGAGACAAGCGACTCATTCGTTACGTCATGGCTTCGCTGATACTCATGCTTGGCGGTTACGGCTCACAAGAAGCAGGGTTCAGTCTGTTTGTAGTGAACGATTTGAAGATTCCTGTTCACGTGATTGGAATCATGTTTTTTTGCAACACCACCACAATCATTGCCTCTCAGCTCTTCATTACAAATCTGGTGGAGAATAAAAGCCGAACTCGGGTCATGGCATTGGCAGGACTTTTATGGTTTAGCTTCTGGTTCATTCTTTTTGCCGCGTTAAAGATGCCGGAGATCCTCGCGATCATTTCAATCTGCATCGGAATGGGCATATTCGCCATCGGTGAAACCCTGATTAATCCAGTTGGTTCAGCGCTCATCAATGAAATCGCTCCTGAGCATCTGCGCGGGCGCTACAACGCTGCGTCTGGGCTCACATGGGGCGTTTCATCAATGGTGGCCGCAGCCTTTACTTCGATTCTTTTCAGCTCGAATCTTGGCTCTTGGTGGCCACTATTTATTGGCAGTGCTTCTCTTGGCGGCTCATTAATGATGCTTAGTCTTCGAAAGAGTTTGACCCCCAAAGAAGACGGTAGGACTTCAAACTAGAGAATTTCACATGTCTGATTTTCTGAAAGTAAGAAAATCTGACTAATGGTGGTACAGTCTTGTCATGTCAAAGATGATCCTCAGAGGAAAAGGACAGGTAACGCTGCCCGACGAAATCCGTAAGAGCGCTCGACTTGAAGAAGGTGACCTTTTGGAGGTGGAGCTAACTCCGGATGGAATTCTGATCCGACCTCAGAAGGTCATTGACGCTACCCAAGCTTGGTTTTGGGATGGCGCATGGCAAAAAGGTGAGCGCGAGGCCGACGGCGATCGAGATGCTGGTCGTGTGAGTGAATTCGATTCAGCAAAAGACATGATCAATTCTTTGAAAAAAACTTCGCCACCAAAACGCACTCGCAAGTAATCAATCTAAATGCCGACGTATGCGTGGTTCGCCACTTTTCGAAAAGGATTTGATGCACTGTCCCCCGAGAATCAGGCAACATTTCTTTCGGCCGTTAGCCATTTTGTAGAAGACCTAGAAAACGGAAAAGGATTTCGCAAAGGACTCCGAGTAAAAGGAATCCAAGGAGCTAGTGGGATCTTTGAGATGACATGGGCAAATAATGGACGAGCAACATTCGAGTACGGACAACCACTACGTGATGGCGAATTACATGTCATTTGGCGTCGAATTGGGACACATTCCATCTTTGATCGCCCGTAGTTCTCTTGTAAAAAATAAAAACCCGGGGCACTGGTCCCCGGGTTTTTATTTACAGCAGTAGTTCTAAATCAACTGCAACCACTTGTTGCGCCACAGCTTGCACATACGTGGCATGAACCAGCACGTTGCATCTGGTCACCACACTGGTAACACATTGGAGCGTCGTGGCTCTCAGTTGCTGGAGTCTCACGTGGAGGAAGTCCGGCAGGCTTTGGAGCTACTTCAATCAATGTTGGCTGGATGCTGATGCCAGCAGATGGTGTTGACTGCTCAACAACCTCTGGAAGCGTTGGCTGGATGCGCTCACTTGTTGAGAGCACGCCAATCTCTTCACGCTCTGATGGGCTTAAGTAGTCAAGCGCCATACGACGGAAGATGTAGTCAACGAGTGACGTTGCAATACGTAGGTCTGGATCGTCAGTCATACCTGATGGTTCGAACTTCAAGTTGACGTACTTGCGAACATAGGTTGCAAGTGGCACGCCGTGCTGGAGTCCGAGGCTGATTGAGATCGAGAAGGCGTCCATGATTCCAGCAAGAGTTGAGCCCTGCTTTGAAACCTTGATGAACACTTCACCTGGTCGACCGTTTTCGTATTCACCAACAGTTACGTATCCTTCGCAGTCCGCAACGCGGAATGAGAATGTTGTTGATACGCGACGGCGTGGAAGACGCTCACGAACAGCACCAACAACGACGCTGGTGCCACCTTCAGACTTAGCAATCTGAAGCTGTGCTTCAAGTGCTGCAATCTTGGTCTGAAGTTCTGCAGCAACGCTGTCGGTAGCTGTTACTGAAGCAGTTGAGGTGTCGCCGTCCTTCTTCGCTGTTGACAGTGGCTGTCCAACCTTGCAGTTGTCGCGGTAGATAGCAACGGCCTTAACCCCGTACTTCCATGCATCCATGTGAAGGTTTTCTACGTCTTCAATCGTTGCGTCTTCTGGCATGTTCACTGTCTTGGAGATTGCACCCGAGATGAATGGCTGCACTGCACCCATCATCTTCACGTGACCTAGGTAGTGAATGGTGTTGTCACCCATTGAGCAAGCGAATACTGAAAGGTGCTCAGTCTTTAGAGCCGGTGCACCCATAATTGACTTGTTCACGTCAATGTATTCAACAATCGCCGTAACTTCGTCGTCTGAGTAACCAAGCTTGGTTAGTGCGCGTGGCACTGTCTGGTTCACAATGGCCATGTTTCCACCACCAACGAGCTTCTTGAACTTCACGAGTCCAAGGTCAGGCTCAATACCCGTGGTGTCACAGTCCATCAACAAACCAATGGTTCCAGTAGGAGCAAGCACTGTGGCCTGTGCGTTACGTGTTCCGTAACGAGTTCCAAGGTCAACCGCTTCTTCCCATGCGTGCTGTGCAGCTTCCAAGATGTCAGCAGGAGCAAGCTTTGTGTCAATTTGGTACGAAGCATCACGGTGCATACGAAGAACGTTGATCATTGGCTCAGCGTTCTCGGCAAAACCTTCGTGAGGTCCCATGCGCCCAGCAGTGCGTGCACTGGTGGCGTACGCGTGACCAGTCATCAGCGCAGTGATTGATGCAGCAACTGCACGTCCCTGGTCTGAGTCGTACGCAAGACCAGATGCCATAAGCAGTGCACCAATGTTTGCGTAACCAAGTCCGAGCTGGCGGAACTTACGTGCGTTGATACCAATCATCTCAGTCGGGTAGTCCGAGGCACCAACAATGATCTCTTGTGCCGTGATGAGGACTTCAATTGTGTGCTTAAACGCGTCAACGTCGAATCGACCGTCTTCACGTAGGTAGTGCATCAAGTTGATACTTGCAAGGTTGCAAGCAGAGTTGTCAATGTGCATGTACTCAGAGCAAGGGTTCGAACCGTTGATACGGTCGGTGTTGCTTGAGGTGTGCCACTTATTGATTGTGGTATCGAACTGCAGACCTGGGTCAGCACATTCCCACGCAGCACGAGCCATCTGGCGCCATAGGTCGCGGGCCTTCATGGCACGAACTGTTGAGCCACCGGCACGAGCCGTGAGGTTCCAGTCAGCGTCATCAAGAACAGCTTGCATGAAGTCGTCAGAAACACGCACAGAGTTGTTGGCGTTCTGGTACTGAATTGAGTGAATGTCCTTACCGTCGAGGTCCATGTCAAAGCCGTTGTCACGAAGAACTCGTGCCTTCTTCTCTTCGTTGGCCTTACACCAGATGAACTCTTCGATGTCTGGGTGATCGGCATCGAGCATGACCATCTTCGCCGCGCGACGAGTCTTTCCACCGGACTTAATTGTTCCAGCAGAAGCGTCAGCACCACGCATGAATGAAACAGGACCACTTGCCGTTCCTCCACCTTCGAGGCCTTCGGCGCTTGAGCGAATCTTTGAAAGGTTTACACCAGCACCTGATCCACCCTTGAAGATAATTCCCTCTTCGGTGTACCAGTTAAGAATTGATCGCATTGAGTCCTGCACTGCGAGGATGAAGCATGCGCTTCCCTGCTGTGGAACGTCCTTCACACCAATGTTGAACCACACTGGAGAGTTGAATGCGGCCTTCTGCGTAATGAGGAGGTGCTTGAGCTCTGAACGGAAGGTCTCGGACTCTTGTTCGTCTACGAAGTAGTTCGAGTCAATGCCCCAGTTGGCAATGGTGTCAACAATGCGGTCAACAACCTGCTTGAGGCTGGTCTCGCGCTCTGGAAGTCCGAGAGTTCCACGGAAGTACTTCTGAGCAAGAATGTTGGTGGCGTTGAACGACCAAGAAGCTGGAACTTCGACACCGAGTTGCTCGAAGGCAACAGATCCATCACGGAAATTCGAGATACGCGCATCGCGACGATCCCAAATAATCTCGTCATAAGGATGACGATCCTCTGTTGTAAAAAATCTACGAATACCAATTCCAAGTCGCTGTGGTGCGATAGCCATTTTTCTCTCTTTTCTTTCCGAATCCGACACTAAAAATGCTTCAAGCGAACTAGGAGTCGGGATAACAAGGATAGTCGCTCCAAGGGGCCCAAACCACTACATGTAGTGGTTTCCCACCGGCACATCGCAAGATGCTGTGCTATTACAGCACTGTAATTACATCATGTCAACTCTATTTTGGACTTTTTTGAATTATTTTTACTCCCCCAGCCATACGGACTTCTAGACCCCTCGAAGCCTAAGTAGCCTAGACCCCTATGGAGCTAATTCTCGCCCTCGATGCAGGCACTTCTGGGGTCCGTACAGCGGCCTTCAACCAGGCCGGCGAAATCATTGACTCGAGCTACCGAGAGCTAACCCAGTATTTCCCTGGGCCGGGACTCGTGGAGCACGATCCGACAGAAATCGCCGACGTGGCCATTGCCACCCTGGGCGAGGTCGCCAGAAAAACCCACGCGGCGGGCCACACAATTCTCTCTGTTGGCATAACTAACCAGCGTGAAACAACTGTCGCGTTCGACAGAGCAAATGGTGAAATTCTTCATCGCGCAATTGTCTGGCAAGACAAGCGCACCGCTCTACTCTGCGATGAGATGACTTCGTCAGGGCACAGTGATCTCGTCAGAAAAACAACTGGTCTGGTCATTGATTCATATTTCTCAGCAACAAAAATGAAGTGGATAATTGAAAACGGCTCGCTACTCAGTGCAACGACACCTGCACTGTGCACCATTGATACGTGGCTTCTGTGGAAGTTATGTGGAACGTACGCAACAGAACCATCGAACGCTTCGAGAACGTTGCTCATGGACCTCGAAACACTTGATTGGTCAGACGAGATGTTGCAACTCTTCTCGGTTCCGATAGAAGCACTCGCGCCAATCCAACCTTCTCGCTCAAACTTCGGAGAGATACTGAGCTCAGTAGTTCCAGAACTCGCTGGGGTCAAAGTGACTGGAGTGCTTGGCGACCAGCAAGCTGCGCTCTTTGGACAGGCCTGCTTCAGCCCCGGAATGGTGAAGGCTACCTACGGCACTGGAGCATTCATCTTGGCTAACGCTGGCGACAAGATCCCAGGAGTTTTTGACGGGCTCATTACAACCGTTGCGTGGGACCTCGGCGAGTTCGGTGCAGCCTCATATGCAGTTGAAGGCTCAGCGTTTGTTGCGGGAGCTGCGGTGCAGTGGTTGCGTGATGAAATGAATTTCATCACACAAGCGAGTGACCTCGAACCACTTGCACTGAGTGTTCCAGACAGCGCTGGTGTTCAGTTCATTCCTGCGTTCAATGGACTCGGTTCGCCTTACTGGCGAGGAGACGTTCGTGGATCGATTTCAGGGCTCAGCCAAGCTGTCTCTAAGGGAAACATTGCGCGTGCACTGATAGAAGCACTCGCCTTTCAGGTACGAGCAATGACCGATGCATTCAGTGCCAATGGACTCGGTGTCAAAGAGCTTCGCTGCGACGGAGGAGCTGCTGCAATGGACCTTCTTATGCAACTCCAGGCAACGCACTCGAAGTCACCGGTGTTGAGGAGTAAATCATTAGAAGCAACTGCGCGCGGCGCTGCCTCTATTGCGGGGCTTGGAACAATGTGGAAATCTCTTGAGGAACTCGCAAACTTGTGGGAGCCAGACAAGCGATTTGAGCCCGAAGACCCAGTCTTTGCTGACCCGGCGTACGCTTCGTGGAGTCGAGCACTGGAACGTTCGTAATCGGTATAGGTTTTAAAAATACTTAGGGGGAAGATATGGAAACGTACGAATCAAAGGTCGCAAGAGAAGGACTCGGATTTGGAGAAGGTCCACGCTGGCACGATGGTCGCCTCTGGTTCTCCGACTTTTATCGCAATGCAATTTTCAGCATTGATGAGAACTGTGGTGACGAGCGCCTAGAGCACAACGTTGCTAATCAACCTTCTGGACTGGGATGGCTTCCGAACGGTGATCTGCTCTACGTGTCAATGACTGATCACAAAGTAATGCGACTCAGCAACGGCGTCGCAACAGAGTTTGCTGACATCAGCGAACACTGTGGCTTCTGGGCCAATGACATGCTTGTTTCACCATCTGGATTTAGTTACGTCGGAAACTTTGGATTCGACCTTCATGGTTGGATCGAGGAAAAAGGCGCAGCAGAAGTTCTCTTCAACCCGCTTCCATCAACCAATGTTGTCGTACTAAACCCTGAAGGAAAAATCATTCAGGTCGTCCCTGATCTGTTCTTCCCCAACGGCACTGTGCTGAGTGCAGACAACAAGACGCTCATGGTGGGAGAAACCTTCGGGCGAAGCATCACCGCGTTTGATGTTGCCGAGGATGGGACACTTTCTAATCGTCGTGTGTGGGCGGACGTAACGGGAATGAACCCAGACGGAAACTGCATCGATGACGAAGGACAAATTTGGATGGCTAATCCAAATCCATTTGATCACGGAATTGTCCGTGTGAAAGAAGGTGGCGAGATAACTGCTCGCGTCAACACCACGGACGTGACATTTGCCTGCGCGATGGGTGGAGCAGATTTGAAGACGCTCTTTATCTTCACGGCGCCTGACAGCAGTCCAAGCGTCGTAAAAGGAAACAGACTTGGCAAAATTGAAACTGTGCGAGTGCCCGTAGGCGGACAGAAGCGCTAGTTAGCCAAGCTTCGGAAGTGCTTTTTTAAGTCCTCTGATTGCCTGATGTGTTCGCAGCTCATTTTCAATGAGCGCAAAGCGGACGTGACCGTCGCCGCCATCACCGAATCCAACACCTGGACTGGTCGCAACGTCAGCTTCAGCAATCAGATACTTCGCGAATTCAAGTGATGAATGGTCACGGTACGGCTCTGGAATGCGAGCCCAGATGAACATTGATCCCTTAGGGGCTGGAACTTCCCAGCCAATGCGGTTCAGTCCATCAATAAGTGTGTCGCGACGTGCCTGATAAATGACCTGCAGCTCATCTGGATAGTTCTCGGCTTCGTTCATGGCAACGATTGCTGCGATCTGGACGGGTTGGAAGGTTCCGTAGTCGAGGTAGCTCTTTAGTTTCGTGAGTGCTGCAACCACCTCTTTGTTTCCAACCATGAATCCAACTCGCCATCCAGCCATTGAGAATGACTTGGTGAGCGTGTAGAGCTCTACACAACATTCCTTCGCGCGTGGGACTTGAAGAATTGAAGGTGGTTTGTAGCCATCAAAGCCAAGGTCGGCGTAGGCAAAGTCGTGACAGATGATGACATCGTGTTCGAGGGCAAAATTAACGAGCCGTTCCATGAACGCTAGGTCCACGCACGCGCTTGTTGGATTGTGTGGGAACGAACAAATAATTACTCGCGGCTTAACGGTTGCTTTTTCCCAAGCAGTAACAAGACCGTCAAAGAAGTTGTCACCTGGATCATTGTCTGAAGACGCAGGGTCAAGCATTGGAACAGTGATAACTGTCGCACCAGCGAAACCAGGACCAGCCAGGTGAATTGGATAACTCGGACTTGGGACAATCGCGGTGTCTCCGGGACCGAGCAAAACCCACATGAGGTGCGTCAAACCTTCTTTGGCACCAATAGTGGTGACAACTTCAGTATCGGGGTCAAGGTCGACGTCCCACATCTTCTTGTAACGAGTAGCCATAGCAAGTCGAAGGTTTGGAAGTCCGCGACTCGCCGAGTAACGGTGGTTCTTCGGGTTGTGTGCTGCTTCGCTAAGTTTCTCAACGGCAATTTCGGGACTTGGAAGGTCGGGGTTACCGAAGCCGTAGTCAACAATGTCTCTTCCCGCCGCTCGTGCCTCTGCCTTCAGACCATTGATCTGAGCAAAGACGTACGGGGGCAAGCCATTTATTCTGCGGAATTCCATCAGCGCAACTTACTTACTGAATGGCCTTCGCGCCACTCTTTTAGGTCATGAATTTGCACTGAGGGTGCAAATATTGCCCACGTGGCACCCGCTGCCTCGAGCCCGTCTAGGAAACCATGGGTATCTGCTGGCGGATTTCCGGCCCAATTGACCGTTGCGAACTCAGACATTTTCTCGACTTCCTGCACTTGGACATTCCATAAATTGAGCTCAGCTCCGAGGTCAATGGCCAGTTGATTCGTTGCATCGCTGCCAGCGCCAAACCAGACTGGCATTTCATCAAGCAGTTCTGTCGCTGCGTCAATCATGAGCTCGCGGCGCTCGGCGCCAGAAAGACTCGCCAGGCCATACGCTTCATTTTCGTCGGCGGAGAGCCGGTCGCCAGTTCCAAGTCCTGCAATCACCCTGCCCGGGGCGAGCGCATTTAAAGTTCTGAATTGTCTCACTAAGTGGGCCGTTCCAACGAGTCCGACTCGTGCAACGAGAGGCGCGACAATTAATCCTTCGTGTTTTGATGCGATTGCACTGAGCACCGGGAATGGTGAGAGTGCTGGGCGCTCAGGAGATCCCATTGGCCATAAATGATCGTAGGCAAACACGCCATCGATACCTTGTCGTGCTGCTTCACCTGCGAAGGCCAGTGCATCGTCGCTGCCATTTCTAAACGTAGGAAGTAGAACGCCTAACTTCACTTCGCCCCCTCAAACGCTAAAAGTGCAGCACCAAGTGCTCCTGAGTTTGCCCCAAACATTGTTGGAAGAATTTTAAAAGGAGGGCGAGCTTCTCGAGCTTCTACGAGTTCATCGAGATACTCGCGTGCAGCTGGGAGAACAAGTTCAAAAACGCTTGAAAGTCCTCCACCAATAACGTAGGTTCCACTGTCAAGGAGAACCTCGAGGTTGGAAAGTCCGAGTGCCATCCACCATCCAATTTCACGCATAATCGCCACGGCTTCTTCGCTTCCTTCTCCTGCTGCTCTAGAAACGTCTTCACCGCGAACATTGTCTTTGCCGAGTGCAGCTGTGAGCTGAGGAAGTTTGCCCTCATTCACAGCTTCACTAGTCATGCGCTGCAGCGCACCGCCTGAGCAGTAACGCTCCCAGCAACCTTTTCCTCCGCAGAGGCACTCTGCTCCATTGGCGTTTACAACCATGTGGCCGATTTCACCGGCGAAGCCATTTTTTCCACGTTGCAAAGCGCCATCGACAAAAAGCGCGCCACCAATTCCTGTTCCGAGAGTGACCATGACAAAATCATCAATGCCTTTTACCGCCCCCCACTCATGTTCACAAAGCGCAGCGCAGTTCGCGTCATTGTCTGAAAAGACATGTGGTGTTCCGAGTTGTTTTTTGAGCGAGTCCGCAAGATTTATTCCGTGAGCACTTTGCCAATTCGGTGCGTATGCGAGCGTGCCGTCACGTCGTATGAGTCCTGGAAGCCCCAGGCCTACTCTGATGCTTGTAGTTTCAATGTTGTGCTTGGCGCACAGTGAGTTAATTTGCTCACCAATTGCGACGGTCATTTCGTCACTGGCATTGGGTGCGTGAAGTGTTTGACGTCGATCTTCTTCGAGAATTTTTCCATCTCTCGAAACAAGTAGAGCTAAAGACTTGGTGCCGCCAATGTCGACACCTATTGCAACGTCATTCATGAACGACGCTCGGCACGCTCTCTAAGTTCTCGAAGGGCCTGGATTTGAATGCGCTGTGCGGCACGAGCCTTCACGAACGATGGAATTGGCACTGCAAGTTCAACTTCGAGGTCGTAGGTGACTTTGGTTCCAGTACCCGATGGCTCAAAGCGGTACTGACCAACGAGCGACTTTGTGATGTCCCCATCAACTTGTTTCCAGTTCAGCTGACCAGGTGCACGGCTGTAGTCGTAGCGAAGCACGTACGTTGTAGAGCGACCGAAGGCGGCGGCACGAAACTCAACTTCGAGTGCGCGCCCATCAGCATCACGTTCTAGAACTTCAATTTTCTTTAGTTCACTCACCCACTGCGAGTAGGCAGCGAAGTCAGTGACCACGGAATAGACGGTGTCAGGCGAGGCATTAACAACAATTGACAATGTTGCGCGCTGTGCCACGTGCCCTCCTCTTGCCAATACCTTAGAGCAGTTAAACGCTGGTGTTGATGCTGTCGAACGGCTGGAGGCCGTTTCCGAGGCGTAACGCTAAAGCGTTCCAGTCGAAACGTTCTTCACTCATCAGGCGAGCCTGGGCTGCAAAGTGAGAACGTTGCTCATTGTCCAAAAGCAGTTCTCCCATGGCAACGCCAAGAGCTCGGGCGCTACGTGACTTTGCCACCACAGTGCCCGTCACTCCATCAAGGACTGCTTCGTGGCTGCCGCCAGAGCGTCCAGCAATTTGAGCCACTCCGCTCGCTGCCGCCTCAACGAAAACAATCCCAAAGCCTTCTTGCTCCAGTCCAAGCCACCTACTGCGACAATCCATCACCATGAGGTCACTCGCCCCGAGCCACGGACTTAAGTCGTCATCTGAAACGCGTCCCAAGAAAACCACGGGGGCATTCAGTTTTTTCGCCAACTTCTCGAGCCGCTCACGGTCGCGCCCAGATCCACCAATTGCTACTTGCAGAGTAGGAATGTTCACCTGCAGCTTTGCTGACGCTCTAATGAGAGTGTCCATACCTTTTCGTGGCACCAAACGTGAATACGAGCTCACGAGCAGTGCATCAGGGTTGAGTCCGAGCTTTCGTCGAACATCGTCACGCTTCGAAGAATCGAGTGGAACAAAACGACTGGTGTCGACACCAGGTGGAATTTGCACCACTGGGGGCATGTACTCCCCAGCGTTCCTTCTGGCTTCTTGTTCTGGGTACGTTCCCGCACAAACTGCGACACTGGCGTGGCGAAGGATGTAACGAAGGCTTGATGCAATTAGTGGAATTCGCCCAGGGATGGTTACTTCGGCACCGTGAAGAATTACTCCGTAGGGCTTTGAGAGTCTTGGACCAAG
>Ga0136641_1000906_pt1 | contig 12513 bp, 12 predicted proteins | sample EliLak1302023Y_FD_115312 | JGI IMG/M metagenome (GOLD analysis project Ga0136641, IMG submission 115312) | Freshwater microbial communities from Elizabeth Lake, Yosemite National Park, California, USA - 13020-23Y | ecosystem: Environmental > Aquatic > Freshwater > Lake ...
GTCGACCGCACCATCGAGCACCTGGCGACGCTGAACGATCGGCCGGCGATTACCACGGGCTCGCTCGATGACCTCACCTCTGCACTCGGTGGTCCGGTGCCGCAGTCGCCCGCATCGGTCGACGAAGGACTGCGACTTCTCGCCGACATCGCGCTGGAGAACCAGCAGCACGGCGATCATCCGCGCTACTTCGCGCGCGTGCCGGCACCGTCGTCGTACCCGGCCATCCTCGGCGAGTGGCTGGCCACCGGCATGCAGGGTGTGTCGTCGTCGTGGGGTGGTGGCTCGGGCACCGCCACCATCGAGCTCGTCGTCCTCGGCTGGTTGCGCGACGCCATGGGCCTGCCGGCGCAGAGCGAAGGTGTGCTGCTGTCCGGCGGCTCGTTGGCCAACATCACGGCGCTGCTAGCCGCTCGCACCGAGGTAGGCAACGGAGTCGTCTACCTGTCCGACCAGACGCACTCGTCGATCAAGCGCGGCCTCCTCGCGATGGGCCAAGCACCCGACCAGATCCGGGTCCTCACGACCGACGACGACCTGCGCATGCATCCCGCAATACTGCGCAATGCCATGGCTGCCGATCGTGCGGCAGGCCTCACTCCGCGGGTGGTCGTCGCGACGGCGGGCACGACCAACACCGGCGCGGTCGATGACCTGCCCGCGATCTCGGCGATCTGCCGCGAGGCCGGTGCGTGGCTGCATGTCGACGGCGCATACGGCGGTCCCGCTGCACTCGCCCCCGATCGCAACGGCATCGTCGGTCTCGACCTCGTCGACTCATTCGTCATGGATCCGCACAAGTGGTTGTTCCAGCCCTACGACATCGCGTGCCTGTGGGTGTCCACGCCGGGCTTGCTCTACCGCACCTTCGCGATGCATCCGGAGTACCTGGCCGATGTGCAGGGTGGCGGCGTCGACTTCGGCAACCGCAGCCTGGAGCTCAGTCGTCGCACGCGTGCGGCCAAGCTGTGGCTCACCGTGCGCACCTACGGGATCCCCGCATTGATCGATGCCATCCAGCGGGGCGTCGCGCTCGCGGAGTACGCGCGGCAGGTGATCGAGGCCGACCCGCGGCTGGAGATCGTCACGCCGGCGCAGATCGGCATCGTCACCTTCGCCGGTCGCGGATGCAGTGCGGACGATCATTGGCGTGCGAGTGCCGAGGTCACCGCCGACGGATACGCGGCGGCCACCTGCACGGTGCTGCACGATCGCACGGTGCTGCGTCTGTGCACCATCAATCCGCGGACGACAACCGAGGACATCCGCGGCACCGTGGCCGCGCTGGCAGATGCGCTGGGAGCGGGCTGACGCGGTACCCGCTTCGCTCGAAGCCAGCCGTGCATCTTGATGCAGGCAGGTGATGCCAAAATTAAGCATGCGAACGACAGTCACCATCGACGACACCCTCCGTCAACACTTGCGCTCGCTTCACGAGGCGCGTGACGCGCATAACCAGAACCTTCCCGAGCTGCCGACCTTTCCGGGCAAGTCGAGGCCGGGCTTCTCGATCGATGACAACGCCGCGGTCCGTGATGTGCTGGATGAAGGTCACACACTCGCGGGACGCTGACGTCAACGTTCTACTCAACACAACCTTTGAGGGCTCGGTGCACCACGAGTCGGCGCTCGATTGGCTGATGCGTGCCCGTTCAGATAGCGAGGGCTTGGGGCTCTTCTCGAATGTCCTGGTGAGCTTCATGCGAATCTCCACTGACCGACGCATATACGAAGAGCCCTGGAGCCTCGAGGACTCCATGAGATTCGTTGATGGCCTGCTGGCATCGCCTCATGTCAGAGTGATCAACCCCGCGAGGCAACTAAAGCCGGGGCAGACCCCAACGTGTCCATCAACCTGCAGCCCGACACGCTTGCCGAAGGTCAGGAGCTGTTCGACGCACTGACCGCCGGTGGACAAGAGTCGATGCCACTCACGGCGATGCCGTGGGGTGCTCACTTCGGCACGATCGTGGATCGCTTCGGCACGCGTTGGATGTTCAAGGTGCCGGCGGAGGGCTAGGCCGGCGCGATCTCCGCGATCAGCGCTTCCACGCGCGCACGGATCTCGTCGCGGATCGGGCGCACCGACTCCACACCTTTGCCCGCCGGGTCTTCAAGGACCCAGTCCTCGTAGCGCTTGCCGGGGTAGAACTTGCAGGTGTCGCCGCAGCCCATGGTGATGACGACGTCGGAGTCCTGCACGGCCTCGTCGGTGAGGATCTTGGGTGCGTTGGCACTGATATCGATACCGACCTCGCGCATCGCCTCGACCGCCGCGGGGTTGACCTGATCGGCCGGCATGGAGCCAGCCGACAGCACGTTTACGCGATCACCGGCAAGTGAGGTGAGGAACGCGGCGGCCATCTGCGAACGTCCCGCGTTGTGCACGCACACGAACAGCACGCTGGGCTTGTCGGTCATGGCTGATCCTCTCGGGGTGGAAGCGGTTGGTGGACTGCGGCGGGAAGGTCCAATGGTTCGGGTGTCACACCGCGACGGGGGTAGAAGTACTCCGTGAGAAGTGCACCCACAATCGCGCCGACAATCTGAAAGACGATGAATAACGGCACCGACGACGGTGCGATGCCGGAGAACGTGTCGGTGAACGATCGCCCGATCGTGACGGCCGGATTGGCGAACGAGGTCGAGGATGTGAAGAAGTACGCGGCGCCGATCCATGCCGGAACGAGCACCGGACCGAGCGAGCCGCGACCCGTGCGGGTGAGCGCACCAATGATGAGGAGCAGGCCAGCGGTGGCGATGATCTCGCCAACCCAGATCGGAAACCCGGTGCGCTGATGGCCCGACGTCTGGAAGACCGGTAGCGCGAACATGAAGTTGGCCACCAGTGCACCGCAGATCGCGCCCGCGATCTGCACGATCACATAGAGAAGTGCCTCGACCGGACGCATCTCGCGACGAGCCACGGCAACCCCGGTGACAACAGGGTTGAAGTGGGCGCCGGAGATCGGTCCGAGCATCCAGATCAGCACACCGAGGGCGGCCACCGTGGCCAGCGCATTGAGGATGAGGATCACGGCGAAGTCGTTGCTGAGGATCGTGCCCATGATCCCCGAGCCGACGACCGTGGCGACCAGGACAGCGGTGCCAAGGAACTCGGCGACCACGCGCCGGCCGAGGGGGTGACTCACGATCACCACAGTAGCGGCGGCACACAGCCGGACATCCGCTGTTCATCCCCCCTTTGGCTGCGGGCTCAGAGTCGGCACCGATAGTCCGTTTGTCGTTCGCAACTGCGGGAGTGGCGCGGGTACTGTGGGTCCACCCTCACCACTTCAAGGAGATTCATCATGCGTCGTTCCCTTATCGCCGTGTCCGGTATCGCGCTGGCCACCCTTGCTCTCGCAGCCTGTTCCAGCAGCTCGTCCAGCGACGCGTCCTCCGCCGCTCCGTCCGGTTCCAAGGTCGGTGGCATGACCGAGTGCACCAAGGAAGCAGTGCAGCCGGCGGTCGACGCGGCAGCCAAGGCCATGGGCGCCGACAACGTCATGGCCATCGAGGACCTTCAGTGCGCTGATGGCTGGGCAGTCGCCTCGGGAACCCTCGGCACCGCCGCTCAGGCCAGCGCCACCGACGGCCCGCAGGGTGCGCCGACCCAGTTCATCTTCGAGGCCGAGGGCCAGTTCTGGATCCCCAAGGCTGCGGCAGATGTCTGCGGAACACCTTTCCCGCCCACCGGCGAGACGGCTCCTGCGGATGCAATGATCCCGGCGAGCCTCTTCTCCGCCTGCCTCTCGGCCTAGTCGCACCCGGTCATGCAATACGCGCAGCTTGGACGCACGGGCCTGAAGGTCAGCCGCATCTGTCTGGGGACCATGAATTTTGGTCCCCTGACGGGTGAGGCGGACTCCTTCGCGATCATGGATCGCGCGCTGGACGAGGGCATCAATTTCTTTGACACCGCCAACGTCTATGGAGTCCGCAACTGGGACGACTACACCGACAAGGGCAACACCGAACGCATTGTCGGCAACTGGTTCGCGCAGGGCGGTGGCCGTCGCGAGAAGACGGTCATCGCCACCAAGCTGTTCGGCGAGATGAGCGCCTGGCCCAACGACGGCAAGCTCTCAGCACTCAACATCCGTCGTGCTTGCGACGCCTCACTCGCACGCATGCAGACCGACTACATCGACATCTACCAGATGCATCACGTCGACCGGCTCACGCCGTGGGACGAGATCTGGGAGGCGATGGAGGTCCTGCGCATGCAGGGCAAGATCCTCTATGTCGGCTCATCGAACTTCGCCGGCTGGCACATCGCGCAAGGGCAGGAAGCCGCCAACCGTCGCGGTCAGCTGGGCCTGGTGAGCGAGCAGTCGATCTACAACCTCCTCCAACGCACCGTGGAGCTCGAAGTCCTGCCGGCGTGCGAGTTCTATGGACTCGGTGTGATCCCGTGGTCGCCGCTGCACAGCGGGTTGCTCGGCGGGGCCTTGCGCAAGATGGCCGACGGTGGCGCGGTGCGCGCGCTCACGGGTCGCGCAAAGGAGTCGTTCGACAAGGCGCGCCCGGCTCTTGAGCAGTGGGAGTCGTTCTGTGCCGAGCGAGGCGAGGACCCCGCCGACACGGCGATCGCATGGTTACTCACCCGCCCCGCGGTCACGTCACCCATCGTTGGCCCGCGCACCATGCACCATCTCGAGGGAGCGCTGCGTGCACTCGAGATAACGCTTGATGATTCTGCGCTCGCGCGCATCGACGAGATCTTCCCCGGCCCGGGAGGCACCGCTCCCGAGGCCTACGCCTGGTAGTGAGCGAATCCCTGCGTCTTCTGCTCGACGTCATCCCGTTGGGGCTGGCCGCTGCGATCACGCCGACCCTCATCGGTCTGCAGTTGCTGGTTGTCGCAGAGACGCCGTGGCTGCGTCGGGCGCTGGTAGTCCTGGGCGCGAACGCGCTCGCATTCGTGCTGATCATGGTCATCGTCGCGGCGGGATTCGCACAACTCCCCGATGCAGGACAAGGGCACAGCGCTGGACTGGACAAACTGCGTTTCGGCTGCGCACTGGTGCTGCTCGTCATGAGCGTGTACTTCCTGCTACCGCACAGGGACCTGCAGGTGAAGGCCCAAGAACTTGTCGAGCGCAAGGTGGCCAAAGCATCGTCGTGGCTGTTCTTCGGGCTGGCGTTCTACATGGGCATCAGCGACCTGTCCTCCTTCATCGTCCTGCTGCCCGGATTGCACGACGTCACGTCCTCCGACGCCAATCTCCCCACCAAGGCCATCTGCTTGACCATCCTGCTGCTGCTGGCCCTCCTGGGGACCAGCGGTCCCCTGATCGTCCGACTGGCGCTGGGCAGCCGTGTCGCCCCCGCCCTTGACCGCACGTATCACTGGGTCATGGCGAACAATCTGCGAATCGTCGGCCTCATGCTGCTGGGCATAGGCGGGTACCTCCTGGTGACCGCCGTGATGAGAGCCGGCTAAGCAGATTTCGCAGACGCAGAGGGACCTGCGGGCCTAGCCTCTCGCCAAGCCCGTCGATGGAGGCACCCATGTCCGCTCGCCTATCTGTCGCTTCGATCCTCTCTGAGTCCGCTCGGCGGTATCCGGCCAAGGATGCGATCGTGATGGGGGACACGCGCCTGTCGTACGCCCAGGTGTGGGAGATGTCGAGACGCTATGCCGCGGTACTGCAGGAGCAGGGGATTCGTCCGGGGTCTCGCGTGGCGCTGCTCCTTCCCAACGTGCCGCACTTCGCCTTCGCCTACTTCGGCGTTCTTGCGCTCGGTGCAGTTGTGGTGCCCGTGCATGCACTGCTGAAGGCAGAGGAAATCGCATACGCGCTCACTGATTCTGAGTGCGCTGCCATCATCACGGCCGCACCGCTGCTGGGCGAAGCGGTCAAGGGCGCCGAGCTCGCCAACGTGCCACTGTTCTCTGTGCTGGACTCCGACACCGATATGACCGCCATCGCACGCATTGACATGATGGCGATGAGTGCCACACCCATCGCCGCGCTGCTCCCGCGCCAACCTGAGGACGAAGCGGTGATTCTCTACACGTCGGGCACCACCGGCAAGCCCAAGGGCGCTGTGCTCACGCACAGCAACATGCTCTGGAATGCAACCGTGTGCGCGTACGACACCGTCGACATTCGGCATGAAGACGTCCTCCTGGCCGTCCTGCCGCTCTTTCACTCCTTCGGCCAAACGGTCAATCTCAATGCCGGCTTCCTGATGGGCGCGACCCTGGTGCTCATGCCGCGATTCGACGGACCGGCAGCGCTTGATCTCATGGCACAGGAGGAGGTGACATTCTTCGCCGGCGTACCCACGATGTACATGGCCCTGCTGGGCGCCGCGGCGCAGAGCCCGGTGCGTCCGCCGTGGCGTCAGGTGGTCAGCGGTGGCGCGGCAATCCCCGTCGCGATCATTGACAAGGTCAAGGAAGTGTTCGGCGTTGACATCTACGAGGGCTATGGGCTCTCAGAGACGGCGCCTGTTGCGACGTTCAACCAGGTTGTCTACGGCCGAAAGGTCGGGTCCATCGGTTGCGCACTGTGGGGTGTCGATGTCGCGATCGCGAACGCCGATCTTGAGGGTGCCATCGAGTTGCTGCCCGACGGCACACCGGGCGAGATCTGCATCCGCGGGCACAACGTCTTCAGTGGATACCTGAACAAGCCGGAGGCGACCGAGGCTGTCGTGGTGGATGGCTGGTTCCGCACCGGCGACGTCGGCTATCGCGACGAAGACGGATTCTTCTTCATCGTCGACCGCAAGAAGGACCTCATCATCCGCGGCGGCTTCAACGTGTACCCGCGCGAGATCGAGGAAGTCATGGCCACGTATCCCGGTGTAGCCCAGGTGGCGGTCGTGGGACTTCCCGATGAGCACTACGGCGAGGAGATCCACGCTGTTGTCGTGTGCGCCGCGGATCAGTCCATCGACGCCGATGCTCTTCGCGAGTGGGTCAAGGAACGCGTGGGGCAGCACAAGTACCCGCGCACCGTGCACGTGCGAGAGTCACTGCCCCTTGGTCCCTCGGGCAAGGTGCTCAAGCGCGTGATCATCGAGGAACTGCGTTAGAGCGCTGAGGCCTCGTCGAGAGCGCGCACGGCATCGGGCTCGAGCGCGACCGTGAGCCCCTTGATGCCGTCGAACTGCTCAAGGTTGCGAGCACTCGCGATCGGCGCCGCGACCGTCGGCTTGGCGAGCAGCCAGGCCAGCGCAACCTCGCCCATCGTGACGTGCCGCTCGCCGGCCAGCCACTCCAGCACCGACAGGACCTTCTCGCCGCGCTCATCCTGGTAAGGCACCACACCCTTGGCGCGCGGGCTGTCGACGTCGGCACCACCGCGGTACTTGCCGGTGAGGAAGCCGCGGGCGAGTGAGTAGTACGGCAGCATGTCCATGCCGTGCTCGGCGAGGACGGGCGCCATCGTCGACTCGTAGGGCTCGCGGACCATCAGGTTGTATTCGTTCTGGAGAACGGCAAAAGGAACAAGGCCGTTGCGGTGCGCGATATCGAGTGCGCGAATCAGTCGTTCCGCAGTGATGTTCGAGGCGCCGATGTAGCGCACCTTGCCTTCGCGCACGAACTCATCCAGCGTCGCGAGCGTCTCTTCTTGAGGGACGCTCTCGTCATCATGGTGCGGGTAGTACAGATCGATGTAGTCGGTCTTGAGCCTGGCGAGGGACTCCTCGAGTCCCTTGCGCAGTCCGGCTGCAGACACACTGAGGTCGGCGTGCAGTTTGCCGGCCTTGGTGGCGAGCACGATTCGCTCGCGATTGCCGCGAGCTGACAGCCAGTCACCGATGATGCGTTCGGATTCGCCACCCGCATTGCCGGGGACCCACGCGGAGTACACGTCCGCCGTGTCAATGAAGTTGCCGCCCAGCGAGGTGTACGCGTCCATCACCGCAAAGGAGTCCTCGACGCCCGCGGTCCAGCCGAACACGTTTCCACCCAGACACAGGGGAGAGACGACGAGGTCGGTCGCACCAAGCGTGATTCTCGGATCAAGATTCATGTCAGGTCCCTTTCGTCGTTGACTCAACCGTGCGGTACGTCAGATCGATACTCGTACGCCCTTCGCGTTGTGCCCGCTCCTCGTATCGAGTGGTCACGCGCCAGTCGGGTCGGGGGACAGGTCCCCCGGTCCAGAACTGATCCATGGCGAAGCATTCCATGATCGCCTCGGCGTACTCCGGCCAGTCCGTCGCGACGTGCCACGTGCCGCCCGGGATGAGGCGATCGCGGACGAGGTCCAGCACGGCCGGCTGGATCAGGCGCCTTTTGTGATGCCGGGCCTTGGGCCACGGATCGGGGAACAGGGAGCGCACCTCGGTCAGGCTGCCGGGGGCAACCATGCGTTCCAGGACCAGCAGGGCATCGGCCTCCATCACGCGGACATTGGTCACATTGGCGTCGCGGAGGCGTTGGAGCAGGTCGCCGACGCCGGGGGTGTGGATGTCGACGGCGAGGAAGGACACGTCGGGAGCAGCAGCGGCCACGAGGGCCGTGGCCGACCCATCACCAAAACCGATCTCGAGTACCAGTGGAGCGGGCGCGCCCCACTCGACTTGTGGGTCCATCGGGAGATCCTGCAAGGAAAGCAGCAGCCCATCGTCATGGTCGAGAGCGCGTGACTGTCTGGTCGTCACCCGGCTGCGACGAGGCTTGAATGTGCGCAGTCCGGGTCGCAGGGTGCGCGGTGCCTCGTGCACCACGAAGTCGCGGGTCATGCCAAGACGGGCAGCCGCAGGGCCGAGTTGATGCGGTAGCGACGATCGCTCTCCAGGCGCCACGAGCTGCCGGCCCCGCGCGACACGAACGGCCAGAGGCCGTCCTCGTCGGGCCCGTCGCCCAGAAGCGCGGTGTCCTCGTCGATACCGACAGTGTGAAAGCCCTCCTTGAGCAGCATGCGCAAGGCCATGTCGGGAATCATGCGTCCGTATCGATCGAAGTGCGGCAGCACACGAAGGTTGGGCGTCAGGCCCAGTCCATCGATCGAGTGATGCACTGCGCGACGCCAGTCCGTGACGACTCCACCGAGCGCCATGGCGCCTGCACTGCAGCCTCCGATGGACGTGCCGCTGCGCCATGCGTCGGCGATGGCTCGCCACACGCGAGTGCCATGCAACGTCTTGGTGAGGTAGGCGGGGTTGCCGCCGGACAGATAGACGAGGCCTGCACCAGCAATGAGTGCTGCGTTGGCGGGATTGTCGGCATCCTCGCGAATGCGAACGTCGACGATGACCTGCTCGACCCCGAGTCGCTCGGCGGCCGCGGCCCCCTGCTGCCACCAGTTCTGAAGGGACCGCTCGCCTTCTGGTGCAGCCGCGGTGGCCAGTTGAACGTATCGACGTGGCCGACCGTCGAGGAGCCAGCCTTCGATGTCGTGCATCGCCGTGGAGTACTCACCGCTGCCGGCCAATGCGATGCGACCGCGAGTGGGCGGCGGTGCGTCATCGGACATGGTCACAGTCTGAGGGTAGTCAGGGGCGACGCCACCAGTGGCGGCGATGCGGAAGGCGTGGACCAAGCAGGACGCCGATGAGGACCGACAGCAGATGCAGGACTACCCCGAGTGCAATCGCGACCTCGTAGCCGAAGTGCAGCAGCCAACCGCTCAGGGCGGAGGCCAAGGCGAAGGAGGTCATGCGCAGGCTCGCCGACGTGGTGAACACCTGGGACTGCACGTGGGCGGGTGATTCGCGATTGCGCACCTGGAACATCGACGACAGGAGGGGCGATTCGGCCGCGCCCATGAAGAAGGAGAAGAACAGCACCGAGGCGAGCGTCGGGGACAAGCCGATACCCATAAGGAGGAGCGCCGAAACCAGCGTCAGCAGGATGATGGCGCGGTCGGGGCGCTTGACGGGAAATCGAGTGCACCACAGCGCCGCGAGCACGCCTCCGCAGGCGAACACCCCCAGGATCACGCCGGTCACACCCAGCGACCCCGTGAGGTGTTGCGCAATCACCGGCGCGGCGATGAAGAAGGGCGCTGTGCCGGCAAAGCCGACCACGGTGATGATGGTGGTGCGTCGCAGGGCGGGAATGTGCGTGAGTGCCTTGGTCCCGTCGAGTAAGTCATGGCGAAGTGACCGTGACGTCCCGTGCGGATGTGCCGGCCGCAGAGCCACGATGGGAAGCAGGCACAACGAGACGAGCAAGAGAACGACCGGCAGCCACAGCGGAGCGCGTCCATTGATCACCACAAGTGCCGATGCAATCGGCGGAGCTGCGACCGCTGCGATGCTGTAGGTGGTGGCGTCGAATGACAGTGCGCGGCGCAATCGCGCAGGCTCGATCAATCGCGGAAGTTGCGCCGTCCAGGCTCCCGTCAGTGCGGGGTAGCCGAAGCCGGCAATGACTGCGATGACCATGACCACCGCAAGTGGGAGATGACCCATGGTGAGGTCAATTGCAATGAGTCCGCAGGTCAGCAAAGCGATGGCGAGGGCGAACACGCCGCGTGGATGTCGATACCGATCAATGACAGCCCCCAGCACCGGCCCGCCCACCGCAGCAGCGCCGGTGAGAGACGCGACAACGTAGGAGCCGCTCGCGGCACTCCCGATCGTGGAGATGGCCACGATCAACGTGGCAGGGCCGGTTGATTCGGTGGCCGAGCGCGCGAGCGTGGCCAGCGTCAGGTAGGCCGGAAGTGGGCTGCGCACGTGGCAACGCTAGTGCGAGGTGACACAGGGTGACCGTGCCGTCGCGCCCGGTGAGTTTGGCTGGCACACTTGGCAGGCCCTCGCACATGGGCGGAGAGGTGGGCTCCATGAGCACCGAGATTGATCTCTCCATAGGGGGCATGACGTGTGCGTCATGCGCAGCTCGCATCGAAGGTCGACTCAACAAGGTCCCCGGAGTGACAGCGAGCGTCAACTATGCGACCGAGAAGGCGCATGTGGTGTTGCCGCCGGACATGAGCATCGATGACGCTGTCGCCATTGTCGAGGCCACCGGCTACTCCGCATCGGTGCCGTCGGCTCCCGACCTTGGTGCGCCTCACGACAGTGCCAACACCGATGACGCAGCCGCACTGAAGTTGCGGCTTGTCGTGTGCGCAGTGCTCGCCATTCCCGTTGTCCTCCTCAGCATGGTCCCGCTCTTGCAATTCGACTACTGGCAGTGGGCGTGCCTGTCGTTGGCCGCGCCTGTCGCGGTATGGGGTGCTCTGCCGTTCCACCGGGCCGCATGGGCGAACCTGCGCCATGGAGCGGTGACCATGGACACACTGGTGTCCGTCGGGGTGCTCGCCGCTTTCACGTGGTCGCTGTATGCGCTGTTCCTCGGCGGTGCGGGCATGCCGGGCATGCGCATGGGCTTCACGGTTCTTGCCAGTCGCGCCAATGCTGCGCCTGAGCCGTACCTCGAGGTCGCCGCCGGAGTCACCGTGTTTCTGCTCCTGGGCCGCTATCTGGAGGCACGCGCGAAGTCGCGTTCCGGCCAAGCCCTTCGACTGCTGCTGGAGCTCGGTGCCAAAGATGTGGCCGTTCTGCGTAACGGAGTCGAGGTACGGGTGCCGATCGGCGACCTGAAGCGAGATGACGAGTTTGTCGTACGGCCCGGCGAGAAAGTTGCGACCGATGGTCTGGTGATCGACGGCACTTCGGCCATTGACGCGAGTGTCATCACCGGTGAGTCGGTACCGGTCGATGTGGGACCCGGTGATCGTGTGATCGGCGCAACCACCAACACCGGTGGTCGGCTGCTGGTGCGGGCAACGCACGTCGGAACCGGCACCCAAGTGGCGCAGATGGGCCGCATGGTGGAGGCGGCGCAGTCGGGCAAGGCACCGGTGCAGCGACTCGCCGATCGCGTGGCCTCGGTTTTCGTCCCGATCGTCATGGTGCTGTCTGCGGGCACGCTGATCGGATGGTTGGTGGCCGGGTCCGGCGCGCAGTCGGCATTCACTGCGGCTGTCGCCGTGCTGATCATCGCCTGTCCCTGTGCGCTCGGCTTGGCGACTCCCACAGCACTCTTGGTGGGCACGGGTCGTGGCGCGCAACTGGGCATCCTCATCAAGGGACCGCAGGTTCTTGAGTCCACGCGTCGCGTCGACACCGTGGTGCTCGACAAGACCGGCACCGTCACGACGGGCCACATGCACGTTCTTGATGTCGTCACTGCGGCGGGGTGGACGCGCGATCGGGTGATGACTCTGGCCGGGCCCGTGGAACATGCATCGGGACATCCCGTTGCCATGGCTGTCGCGGGTGCGGCAGCCACGCCGCTGGCGGCCGTTGAGTCATTCGTGAGCGTGCCCGGGCGCGGAGCATCCGGAGTCGTGGGTGGCCATGCGGTTGCCGCGGGCCGCCCATCGTGGTTGATGGACGAATGGTCGATCAACGAGCCTGCTGACCTTGCCGACGCGCGAGCGCGTCACGAGGCAGAGGGTCGCACCGTTGTCGCCATCGCTGTCGACGGCGCATTGGTGGCTGTAGTCGTCGTGGCCGATCAGATCCGTCCGACAAGCGCAGAAGCGATCGCGGCTTTGCGAGAACTGGGATTGTCTCCCGTGCTGCTCA
>Ga0136641_1000907_pt1 | contig 12512 bp, 12 predicted proteins | sample EliLak1302023Y_FD_115312 | JGI IMG/M metagenome (GOLD analysis project Ga0136641, IMG submission 115312) | Freshwater microbial communities from Elizabeth Lake, Yosemite National Park, California, USA - 13020-23Y | ecosystem: Environmental > Aquatic > Freshwater > Lake ...
GCAAATGTTGTAGACTTAACAACCGCCAATGTATCAGAATCAGCATCAAACTTATATTTTACTAATGCTAGAGTTTATGCGAATGTAATATCTTTATTGAATTTGAAGGCAAATGTTGTAGACTTAACAACCGCCAATGTATCAGAATCAGCCGTTAATTTATATTTTACTAATGCTAGAGTTTATGCGAATGTAATATCTTTATTGAATTTGAAGGCAAATGTTGTAGATTTAACGACTGCTAATGTAATTGAATCAGCAGCTAATCTATATTTTACTAATGCTAGAGTTTATGCGAATGTAATATCTTTATTGAATTTGAAGGCAAATGTTGTAGACTTAACAACCGCCAATGTATCAGAATCAGCATCAAACTTATATTTTACTAATGCTAGAGTTTATGCGAATGTAATATCTTTACTAAATCTAAAAGCAAATGTTGTAGATTTAACGACTGCTAATGTATCAGAATCAGCAGCTAATTTATATTACACGAATGCAAGAGTCTACGCAAATGTAATATCTTTATTGAATTTGAAGGCAAATGTTGTAGACTTAACAACCGCCAATGTATCAGAATCAGCAGCTAATTTATATTTTACTAATGCTAGAGTTTATGCGAATGTAATATCTTTACTAAATCTAAAAGCAAATGTTGTAGACTTAACAACCGCCAATGTATCAGAATCAGCAGCTAATCTATATTTTACTAATGCTAGAGTAATTACTGCGGTTGCAAATACCTTAATTAGTAATATTTCAATTTCTGGTAACGCAAACATATCCGGAAATGTTAACGCAACATATTTTGTTGGAGATGGTTCTCGATTAACAGGTATTGTCTTACCTACAGGAACATTAAATTCTGTTACTGGTAATTTAAATGTTACTGGTAACGTAATTGCTAATGCAACAGTCATTGCCAACGCATTTGTTACTACTGGTAATATAACTGCAGCAAATATAACAACCGTAAGATTAACTGCGAATGTTATAAGTGTTTCTGGAAATGTTGCAGGCAATTTAACTGTAACTGGTAATTTAATTACATCTGGTCTAGTTATTCAAGGCACGGACGTTACCCAAACATTATTAACTGGCAATTTAATTGCCCAATCATCCAGTTCTAATGTATTATTTGCTAATAGCGTTACTGTTATTGGCAACGTAATTGTTGGTGGTAATATAATTTCAAATGCTACAGTTATTGCTAATGCATTTATTACTACTGGCAATATTAATGCTGGAAATATAATAAGTAATGGCACCGGTGCAGCAGTTATATCATCTACCGCCAATTTATCTATATCTGCAGGAAATGTAATTTTTAATGCAAATGTTTTATTTGCAAGTGGCAATGCAAATGTATCTGGCAACGTAATTGCAACTGCTTTCTATGGTGACGGTTCCAAATTAACTGGTATAGTTACATCTGTAAATTCTGTTACGGGTAATCTAACCGTAACCGGCAATGTAATTGCTAATGCGACAATTATTGCTAACGCATTTATTACTACAGGTAACGCAAACGTATCAGGTAATGTTAACGCAACATATTTTGTTGGAGATGGTTCTCGATTAACAGGTATTGTCTTACCTACAGGAACATTAAATTCTGTTACTGGTAATTTAAATGTTACTGGTAACGTAATTGCTAATGCGATAATTATTGCTAACGCATTTATTACTACAGGTAACGCAAACATATCCGGAAATGTTAACGCAACATATTTTGTTGGGAATGGTTACTTATTAACAGGTATTGTTTTACCTACAGGAACATTAAATTCTGTTACTGGTAATTTAAATGTTACTGGTAACGTAATTGCTAATGCGACAATTATTGCTAACGCATTTATTACTACGGGCAACATAAATGCAGGTAATGTAAATGTTAATAGAATTTCTTCAAATATATGGATAGGATTATATACTGCAAATATAATTGAATCATCCAGTAATTTATTCTATACAAATACAAGAGTATATTCTAATATTATTCAATTATTGCCAACATTGGCAGGCCAGAATATTACAATTGAAGCAAATGGCCAAATTAGAGCAAATATAATAACTGCTATAATTGCGGGCAATTTGAATGTTATTGGAAATATAATTTCAAACGCAACAGTAATTGCTAACGCATTTATTACTACAGGCAACGTAAATGCAGCCAATATAATTATTGATAGATTATTTGCCAACGTAATAAGTGTTGCTGGTAATGTAATTGGTAATCTTACAGTTCTAAGTAATATTATTGCAAATGGTTTAATAATTAATGGTACAGAAGTTGTTACTGGTGGTACAAACGAAATAACTATCCGCGCAGCAAATATAACAGCAAATATAATTACTGCAAATATTTGGAATGGATTATATACTTCAAATGTCCGTGAATCTGGCGCAAATATATATTTTACAAATACTAGAGCAATATCTGCATTCTCGGCTGGTTCTGGAATAAACTTATATGCAAACGGTTTAATTGAAGGTGGAGTATTATCGTTATCAGATAGTCAATATTTTACATCTACTTCTTTTGTATATGCTACAGGAGCAAGTACAACAAATGTATCCTTATCCACATCTGTTACTGATTCTAGACGTATTATTGTTTCTATAGATGGATTAGTTCAAGCACCGACTCTTGATTATTATGTAAATGGTACCGCATTGGCATTTAATTCAAACATATCAATCAATTCTGTTATTGAAGTTAAATATTTTGGAAACGAAGCAATATCTGCATTATCATTCAATCCTTTCCTATTTGCAAGTTTGTGAGATAAATTATGGCGTTAAAATTTAAAGTTTTGGGACAATCCAATCCAACGGGAAATTCAAATACTACATTATATGGTACGCCATACTATACTAGTACAGTTGTATCAACATTGAATGTTTGTAATTATGGATCCGGGACTGCTACATTTGACATTGCATTTCAAAAATATGGTTCGAATTTAATTGGTCAGCATTATTTTTCATATCGTACTCCTATTGCATCAAAAGAATCAATTGGCATATCTGCAGGAATTACTTTGGATCAAACGGATCTTGTAACAGTATCTGCAAATACTAGCAATGTTAGTTTTAGTTTATTTGGAACTGAAAATAATACTCAAGGATTCTCGTTGTTCCCTGTTATAGAATATCTTGTTGTGGGTGCCGGCGGAGCGTCATATAGTAGCTATGGCGGCGGTGCCGGCGGATTTAGAACAGGAACTTTTTCCACACCGCAAACCGGCAATATGGTATATACTATAGTAGTAGGTGCCGCTCAAAACGGTAACAGTGGTGCTGGTTCTAATATAAGTGGGGGATATTTAAGTGCACCTATAGAAGCGGCCGGTGGAGGGTTTGGTGGAGGCACCAATGGCGGCAGTGGAGGTGGACTTTATGGTCTGGGTAATACGCCACCAACAATTCCTCCTCAAGGATACAATGGAGGCTCTCAAGGTGGCGGTGGTGCTGGCGGTCCCTCACCTGGCGCTGCCGGTGGGCCAGGTGCAAATTCTGCAATTACCGGTGTTGATATGGCATACGCCGGTGGTGGAGGAGGAGGTACTGGAAATGGCGGGGATGGTGGCGGCGGCGCGGGCGGATTTTCCGGTTTGCCCGGTTATTGGTATGGGGTTGACGGATCACCTCGTACAGGCGATACGCGTACCGCCGCCGTAAATTCCGGTGGTGGCGGGGGCTACGGCGGCACTGGCGGATCTGGAGTTGTTATAATTAGATATCCAACATCATATCCTGTACCTACAGCAAACGTAGGAAATCCAAATGTAATTATAACTGGCGGATATCGAGTATATAGATTCTGGCAATCTGGTTCTATTACGTTCTAAATGTTATTTTGAGAAATTGAAATGTTATTACCTCGTTATAAAGTTTTAGGTCAAGTTAATCCAACTTCCGGAACACAAACACTATTATATAATACTCCTCGTCATACCACAACTAAAGTGTCTTCCTTAGTTGTTTGTAACTATAGTAATAGTGCAGCAAAATTTAACGTCATTGCCGCAAATACTACCGGCGCCCAATTTTATATAAATTCTAACACTTTGATATCTGGTAATGATACAATGATTATAAAAAATATTGGGTTGAATGATAATAGTAATGTATATGTAACTCCTGTAAATAGTAGCAATATTAGTTTTAGCTTATTTGGTAAAGAACAAATAAAATCGTATGAGGTAGTTACTATACAATATTTAATTGTAGGTGGTGGAGGGGGCGGTGGCTCGGCCGGTTACGGTGCTGATGGTGGTGGTGGCGCCGGCGGACTTATCACAGGTACTTTTTCTGTGCTTACAAATCGTAATACTTTTGTATCAATTCAAGTTGGTCAAGGTGGTAGTGTAAATGTTAATGGCGGCAATAGTTCAATTAGCTGCACTTTAAATAATTTTAATAAGATTGCACTTGGCGGTGGTGGCGGCGGCGCCGGTCAAGGATATTACGGGACAAATGCTTTGGATGGAGGGTCTGGCGGCGGCGGTGGCGGATCTAACGGTGGTGGAATATTTGTAGGTGGAAACGCAACACAACCCGGGTCAATTTCGGGAGGATATGGTTACGGTGGTGGAAACGGAAGTTCAATTATAGCAGGTGGAGGCGGAGGTGGCGCTGGAGGTGCAGGTGCCGCCGGTGGTATGGGTGTTGGAGGCGCCGGTGGTATAGGTAGATTGGTTACTATTCCAAGTTCAACATACACAAAAACGTATGCTATTGGAGGATCTGGTGGAAGCGGTGTGACTGGTACCGATAATACTGGAAATGGTGGTGGTGGTGGCGCTGCCGGTGGAAGCGGAGTTGTAATATTATGGTGGTTAAATAATAAGACTAATCCCGATAGCAAAACAAATCCAGGTCCCTCTGAAATTACAGGATCGTACACGGCTAATTTAGAAAATGGATATAAAATATATGTATGTACCGCTGGCAATATTTCAATGACATTCTAATATTAAGAAAATGGCACATATACTTGAAAATCTTAATGTTACCGGCAATCTTGCCTTTTTAGTTATTCCACCTCCTCCTCCGCCAACAGTTGAATATTTAGTAGTTGCAGGTGGAGGTGGTGGTGGCGGTGATGCAGGAGGTAGTGGCGGAGGAGGTGGAGGCGGTGGCGGATATCGCGTTGCAACAGGGTTTGCAGTTTCTGCAGGATCAAATATATTAGTTACTGTTGGCGCAGGCGGCACCTCGGCAGCTTCTGTTGTCGGTAATAATGGAGGAAACTCTGTATTCTCAACAATAACTGCAACAGGCGGAGGTGGGGGCGCTGGTGGTAGTAGCGCTGCTCAAACTGGCGCTTCCGGCGGTGGTGGAAGTGGCGGTTCCACTACCGGAGCACCGGGCGCCGCAGTTAGTATTTCTGGACAAGGCAATGCCGGCGGCAATGGCGCATATTCTGCAATATTTTCGATCGCCGGGTATGTTGGAGGAGGTGGCGGAGGTGCAGGCTCCGTTGGTGGAAGTGGTTCGGGTGTCTATAATTCTTCTCCTCGAGGTGGTGATGGAGGTAGTGGCATCACTTCTTCTATTTCCCAGACATCATATAGTCATTCTGGAGGCGGTGGCGGCGGTTCGTATGGTGGCACAAGCGCCGATTTGGTTGGAGGTGGTCCTGGGTCTGCCAGCTATGGTGGGGGTGCTGGCGGCCCGCGAAGTGGCACATATGCCGGAAATCCTGGCACCGTGAATACTGGTGGAGGCGGTGGCGGCGCATCGGCTTCGGCGGGCGGATCAATAACTGGCGGAACTGGTGGATCGGGTGTAGTTATTATAACCTATCCGGCTACATATCTACCTGCAACTGCTACAACAGGATCACCTAATGTAGTTGTGTCTGGTGGTTATAGAACATATAAATGGATTACTTCTGGTTCAATAATATTTTAATTTAGATTTACAAATGGCATTTACATTTCAAAACTTCAATATTACCGGCAAAATTAATCTGCAAACTAATTTTGTGATTGTTTCTGCGCCACCAACAGTTGAATATCTAGTAGTTGCTGGTGGAGGTGGTGGTGGCGGATCGACCGGTGGCGGTGGTGGTGCTGGTGGCTTTTTAACAGGTAATTCATTTGCAGTTACTAGTGCAACTATTGTAATTGGAGTAGGTGCCGGTGGAGCTGCAGGCCTAAATTCAGGTGGTACTGATCAAGGTACCCTGGGTGGTAATGGATCTAATTCAAATATAATTGGTACAACAACAATAACTGCAGTTGGCGGCGGTGGTGGTGGTGCATCTGGTCCGTCTGGTGGTACTGCCAGTTTGCGAGCTGGTCTACCTGGTGGCTCTGGAGGCGGTAGCTGCGGCAATGATGTATCGCTTCAAACAGCAGCATCTGGTACAGCAGGACAAGGAAATAACGGTGGAACAAATGGCACAACAGCTAATCCTTACCCGGCAGGTGGTGGTGGTGGTGCTGGGGCTGTAGGAGCTAATGGTGCCGGTAGTCAATCTGGTGCTGGTGGTGCTGGACTATATTCAACATTAAGTGGCGCAAATGTGGCGTACGCTGGTGGTGGTGGCGGGGGCTCAACAGTACAAGGCGGTGCACAAGGCGCTGGTGGTATTGGCGGCGGCGGTGCCGGAGGTCAAGCAGCTATTATTGCAGTAGCAGGAACAACCAATACCGGTGGTGGAGGCGGTGGCGGACGAAACATTAATTCAGTGCCCTATGTTTATGGCGCTGCTGGTGGTTCGGGTATTGTTATTCTTCGTTATCCTAACACATATGCATATGCAACTAATACAGTAGGCAGTCCAAACGTAACTGTTTCCAACGCAAATATAATATATACATTTACGCAATCTGGTTCAATAACATTCTAATATTAAAATAAAATGGGATTCATATTTCAAAACGGCTCGCTTATCGGTAACGGATCTTTAATAAATTTACCGCTCCCTTTCCCTCCACCCTCTGCCGTTGAATATCTAGTTGTTGCTGGCGGCGGTGCCGGTGGTTATGGCAACGGTGGCGGTGGCGGCGCAGGCGGTTTATTATCAAATGTTGGATATACTGTAAACACTTCTGTAACTTATACTATTATAGTTGGTGCTGGAGGATCATCGTATTCGTCTGGAACAAATTCTGTTTTGTCTGGATCAACAACAATAACAGCAATTGGAGGCGGAAAAGGTGGTTCTTCTGCAGCTACTTCTGGCGCAACTGGAGGCTCTGGTGGTGGCGGCGCCAGACAAAGTGGAACTGCTGGTAGCGGAACATTTGGGCAAGGAAACGCTGGCGGTGCTGGTACTAGTGGAGATTTTGCTGGCGGCGGTGGCGGTGGCGCAGCCGGGGTAGGTTCTCCGGGTGTCAACTCAAGCACGGGCGGCAATGGCGGCGCGGGTATAGTATCTTCAATCACGGGCTCTTCTGTAACTTACGCCGGCGGTGGCGGTGGTGGCAGTTATGGATTAGCCGTAGGCTCTGGTGGCGCAGGCGGCGGCGCAAGTGGTACAAATTCAAGTACAAAACCAACCGGTGCTACTCAAAATACAGGCGGTGGAGGTGGCGGCGCAGGATATTCTGGTTCGGAAGTTTCTACTTTGAGCGGAGATGGAGGTTCTGGAATTGTAATTATACGATATTCAAATACATATTCATTAGCATTTGCAACAACTGGCAGCCCAAATGTTGCATATGAGGGAAGTAACGTAATTTATACGTTTAGATCATCTGGCTCTATTACATTCTAATATTAAAATAAAATGGGATTCATATTTCAAAACGTCTCGCTTATCGGTAACGGATCTTTAATAAATGTACCGATAATTACTACCAGAACAGTTGAATATCTAGTTGTTGCCGGTGGAGGCGCGGGCGGCACCGGCCAAGATGGTGGTGGTGGAGGTTCCGGTGGATTATTAACCGGCAATGTTGTTACTGATGTCGGAATTACATATACTGTAACGGTAGGAGCAGGTGCTGCAACAACGCCAGCAAATTCTGCTAGAGGTGGCGATAATGGATCTAATTCTGTATTTTCAACACTGACCGCTGTTGGTGGTGGAGGTGGCGGCGCTGGTAACACAGGATCGCCGTTAAATGGAGTTTCTGGAGGATCGGGCGGAGGCGGTGGTGGAGCTAGAGCAGGTACTGGTGGTTCTGGAACTGCTAGTCAAGGTAATTCTGGTGCAACTGGAAGTTCTTCTCCTTGGGGTGGTGGCGGTGGTGGTGCAGGTGCATCAGCAACAGTTCAAACTGGTGGGATTGGTGTATCTTCGTCGATATCTGGAACTGCTACATATTATGCGGGTGGTGGTGGTGGGGGTTCTACTGGATCAAGAGGTCTAGGTGGAACAGGCGGCGGCGGCGATGGTGGTAATAGCAATACCGCTGGAACCGCAGGAACTGCAAATACAGGCGGTGGAGGCGGTGGCGACGGAGATCAAACTAATGCAACCCATCCGGCAGGTGGTGCTGGCGGTTCTGGAATTGTTATTATTGCCTATCTAAATACATACTCAGATATAGTTTCATTCTCAGCCGGGTTAGTTGTTAATGGAGTAACCACAACCGGTTCTAATGTTCCCGCGTCAGATATCGCATCCCGTGCAGGATATAAAATCTATAAATTCACATCTGGCACTGGTACTGTAACTTTTTAAATTTTTTAGGCTAATATTATTTTAATAAATACTATGTTATCAACAATTTAACTTCATTATTAAGGAGAAAAAAATGGGGCATTTCGCAAAGGTAGAAAACGGTACAGTAACTCAAGTCATTGTTGCAGAACAAGACGTTATTGATACGGGTTTATTTGGAGACCCAGCAACATGGGTACAAACATCATATAACACATATGCAGGAGAACATCGTAACGGTGGCACTCCATTACGCAAGAATTATGCCGGTATTGGTTTTACATATGATTCTCAAAGAGACGCATTCATATCACCGAAACCATATAATTCTTGGACATTAAATGAAAGCAAGTGTATCTGGGAACCACCAGTTGCAATGCCAGATGATGGTAAAATGTATACTTGGAATGAAGAAACAACATCTTGGGTTGAATTCAATCCACCCGCTTAAGAGATTAAAAAATGGCGATAACGTATAAAATTCTAGGGCAATCTAGTCCGGCAGCAAACACCCTTACTACATTATATGCAGTACCAATGGGTTATAGTGCTGCCACATCTACGTTATCAATTTGTAATCAAAATGCAACAGATGCAACCTATAGAATAGCAGTTCGTCCGGCAAATGCAACAATAGATTTTAAACACTATGTTGCATATGATACGCCTGTTTTTGGATATGATACCGTATCTTTAACTATTGCAATGACATTGGATACTTATGATGTTGTATCTGTTTCTTCAAATTTGACTAATGTTAGTTTTAGTTTGTTTGGATCTGAGATTAATTCATGACAATACGAAAGTATAGTACAAGTCGTATTCAAACTAGCAGTTCATTTACAAGGAACAAAACTGCATTTGGAAGTTCTGTAAATAGAAAAATAAAGATAGAATATTTAGTAATAGCTGGAGGTGGTGGCGGCGCATTCTATGGCGGTGGCGGCGGCGCAGGGGGATTCTTGACGGGAAATAACTATGTCGCGCTTGCAGGATCAAATATAGTAGTTACCGTTGGCGCGGGTGGTGCAGGTAGTGCTACAGGCGGTATACCTGGCACAGGAGCAAATTCATCAGTTGCCTCTGCTATACTAGCATATGGTGGCGGCGCCGGTACTACCGGACCAGGTCGTGCAGGCAGTGGCGGGTCGGGGGGTGGCGGCGGCACAAACATGACCAGTTCCGATAGTCGAGGTTACGGTGTATATCCTGGGTCGTCCTATATAAGCGCCGAACGTCAAGGATATGACGGCGGTAATGGTGTTACAACTAATACTGACTACGCATCTGGTGGTGGCGGCGCGGGCGGCGCCGGTGTTGCTGGCAGTTATTCTTTTTCCGGTGGTGGCGGAATAGGACTATCAAGTTCTATCACCGGAGCATCAGTTACATATGCAGGTGGAGGTGGAGGGGGTGGTTATTTAGGCGGCGGCAGCAGCGGTTCGGGAGTTGGTGGCGCAGGCAGCGGCGGCAACGGCGGCAACGGCGGCAACGGCGCTACCAATACTGGTAGTGGCGGCGGTGGGGGCGGGTATGGAGCTGCAATTGGTGGCACCGGCGGATCGGGTATTGTTATTCTTCGTCATATTAACAGTTATGCTACAACAACTACAATTGGTTCGCCAAATGTAAAAGTTGCTAATGGATATAGAATTTATACCTTTACATCTTCTGGTTCAATTACTTTCTAAAAAAAAATGTTAATTCTTCAAAATGTAAATATATCAGGTTCTACGCAAATGTATGCCCTACCACCTCCGCCACCCTCTATTGATTTACTATTAGTTGCTGGCGGCGCCGGCGGGCCCGCCAATGGTGGTAATTATACAACTGGCGGCGGCGGCGCCGGTGGATTAGTTTGGGTAACAGGTATATTAAATTTCTTTGGTACAGGAACATATACTGTCACAGTTGGCGCTGGTGGAACAGGTGTATCTGGTAATGCGGGTAGACAGGGTGCATCTGGGTCCAATTCAACAATAACTGGAGGCACAAACGCCAACATAAATCATATAACAACATCTGGCACCGGGGGTGCATATGGTACTGGCGGCGCGCAGGGCTCAGCCGACAGTGTTTTGGGATATGATGGTTATTATGCAAGTTCGGGGGGCGGCGGAGGTGCTGGCGGCGCCGCAACTAATATAAACGGTGGGCCGGCAAGATTAATATCTGAATTAAATGGTATCACTGGTTATAATAACACAGGATATTTTGCTGGCGGCGGGGCTGGATATAATGGTAGTTATGGTAGTGCTACTGGCGGCGGCAGCGCCGGCGCCGATGCCACCGTTAATACTGGTAGTGGTGGGAGTCCATTCCCCTACAATGCAGGTACAACAACTGGCTGGGCCGGCGGTTCTGGCATAGTTGTAATGCGATATCCAAGCACAGCTGCAGCAGCGGCTAACACCACCACCGGTGCGCCTACAATTTCAGGTGGATATAGGCATTATATCTTTACTACATCGGGCTCAATAACATTCTAATATAATGCAATTTTCTAATTTTAGTTTTTCGGGTCTTACATTTAAAGATATGCCGCAACCGTTGCCGCCCGCTAACGTTGAATATTTCGTGGTTGCTGGCGGTGGCAGCGGTGGCGGTAAGCGTACAGGTGGCGGCGGTGCAGGCGGATTGCTTTATTATGGTGTGCTTTCAACACCAAAAACACCAAATGGCAATGCAATACCATTTATAAGTGGTATTACATATACAGTAACTGTATCGGGTGCTGCGGGCCCTGATTCGCCTGGTTCTAGTAGTTCAGTTGTAGGGGGTGCTGTTAATATTGTGGCCACAGGCGGCGGGCAAAATGGTGCAACTGGTGGCTCGGGTGGTGGACCCAGTGCCGCCGGAATCGCTGGCCAAGGAAACGCAGGTGGACCAAATTCCAGCGGCTATGGTGGCGGCGGTGGCGCGGGCGCAGTCGGTGGCAGTGCAGTAGGAAATCAGGGCGGCGATGGCGGCGCCGGATTACAATATTCCGAATTTGCCGTATTACCAAGCGCAGCGGCCAATGGATACCCAACCGGGAATGTAACTGGTGGATGGTTTGCTGGTGGTGGCGGGGGTGGAGCACAGTTTGGCACATCTATAGGTGGCGCTGGCGGAAGAGGTGGTGGCGGCGCAGGCGGTTATGGACCATATTTAGCAGCATACGGATCCGCTGGATTATGGGGTAATCCCGGCGTTATCAATTCTGGAAGTGGGGGTGGCGGTACATCCGATCTGCATCCAATAAATGGAGGAGCCTCCAAGGGGTTTGGTGCCAGCGGCATTGTAATCATAGCATATGATGGAAGACAGACCAATGGCGCAACACCACAGGCCTGGGCAACCGGGGGAACAATTGATACCACAACCAGGCCTGGGTGGTATCTACACATATTCACCGGCAGCGGAACCTTTACTACCATTTAATGAAAGGAAAATTTAATGGCAAATTTTGTAGAAATTGACAAAAATAATATTGTAATGCGAGTTGTGGCTATCAATAATTCCGACATTATAGAGGACGGAGTTGAAAGTGAACAAAAAGGAATATCCTTCTGTAAAACACTTTGGCCCGATAGTAAAAGGTGGGTTCAGACCAGTTTTAGTCAACAATTTAGAAAAAATCTTGCAGGTATAGGATATACATATGATGAAGGCAGAGATGCCTTCATTCCCCCTAAGTTATATCCTAGTTGGGTATTAAATGAAGATACTTGTAGATGGGAAGCACCCGTGCCATCAAAATACAATGGAACCGACGGTAAGATATATGCGTGGGACGAAGACATCACAGATTGGGTAGAAATGCCAAATGTTGTAATTTTAGGATAAGTATGAAAAAAAGACATGATTTAGGATATTTTGGTAATATATGGGTAAGACAAAATGA
>Ga0136641_1000909_pt1 | contig 12498 bp, 14 predicted proteins | sample EliLak1302023Y_FD_115312 | JGI IMG/M metagenome (GOLD analysis project Ga0136641, IMG submission 115312) | Freshwater microbial communities from Elizabeth Lake, Yosemite National Park, California, USA - 13020-23Y | ecosystem: Environmental > Aquatic > Freshwater > Lake ...
ATTCCTACTAATCCGTAATCCTTTGCCAAAGCTTCCTTGATCATGATTTGAGAACGCTCAAAATCACCGCGCGCAAAGTGAACATGAGACATCACCATTGCTGCTAATTGTGTCAAAAACTCAAGCTGTTGATCATGCGTTGCCACATAATTTAATTCCGCAGTCATACTTTCTGCTTTTCCAAAATCTAGATTCACTAAATGACCGACAACCTCAATTGTCTTCTTCATCATCTCACCAGCCGGGCTATTGTCTGCCCCAAATTGAGCCCATCGAATAATCTGGTCACCACGGCCGATAGCAGCCATACCCCGAATCGAAACACGTAGGATTTCAGTTATCTGGTCACTGTTTCCAGTTTGATAGATATGTTCTAAAGCTTTTTCCGGGGATCCCCTTGAAATAAAGTACTGGGCTAGTTTTTCGTGAGTTGAGTTCTCTGCACCCTTGTTCTTACTGCGCTGCTCCTGAAGTACCTCAAAAATAATTGGACTGAAAGTGAAATTGCGTTGGATCCCCGAAGAGACAGAGACAAACATTCCGTCAATCGCTAATTTATTTATGTATGTTTCTGAAAAATCTTCACCAAGAATTATTGCCGCAACCTCAAGATCAAACTCTTCAACTATCGCAAGCTTAAGCAGATTGTGCCTATTTTCTTCATTGAGCGAGTTAAATGATTCAAGTGCCAAAATTCCAAGTGGATTTGCGGATTCCGTGATTTTGAATTCAGTTATTGAACTTCCCCGTGAAATATTTTTTGCCATCATCTGGATCGCAGCCGGCCAGCCATTGCATTTAGCAAGCTGCTTTGAAATTGCTGGCTCCGTAAAGTCCAAGCCGTTGAGTTCACAAATAACCGAAATTTCAGCTTCTGAAAACTTTAGATCCTGACTTGTAATCAAGCTCAAGTTTCCAAGGCTTGCATAACGAGCTAATGATGTAGCTGGAGTAACTCTTCGTACGATTACGACGTGAACATTGTTTGGTAAGTGGTCAACTAAGGCCTGGGCAAAAGGTGTTACTTCTTGGGCATCTGCCGGACCGTTATCAATAACAAAGTTGAAATCGTCTTTTACCGCGCTGGCTTCACGGACCATAAAGTTTATGTAGCTATCTGCTGATAGAAATCTTTCACTTTCAAAGTCAGGCCCAAATTTAGGTAAAACATTTCTAACCGCTTGCACGATATGTGCAAAAAACATTTGCGGTGAATCATCTGGATCAACGGCGCACCAAATGGTTGGACGAGCTTGTGCTGCTGCCCATTCAGCCACCACCATGGTTTTTCCATAACCGGCAGGTGCGGCCACGATCGTTGCACCGGGCATATTGGCCTCAAAAAGGTGGAAAAGGTGCTTTCTGCTCAGAAAATTCGCAGGTACGGCTGGGGATACGGTGCGAGCCAGATTCACCCCAGGGATCGCGCCTTGTTTCATGCGTACAGGGTGATGCCTCATATGTGGTTAATCAAGCCCGCCTCACCCCTATTGGGGTGAGATCGAGAGGTTATTTCTTGTGGGTTATTTCAACGCCAAATTCTGCTTGATTTGATCAGCATGATTGTTGGCATGGCGGGTGTAGGTCTCAAGCCAACGCTTTAATGAATACTCCCCTGCTTCGGTGTGAGTTCCCGTTAGCTCTAATTGCTCAGGCTTTAATCGCTTGATGATGTCTAAGGAACCGGCGCGGACAGCGGTGAACACTGCGAGTGAATTTTCAACGGGCAAATCTGTGTATCCAAGCGTTGCATCTGTGGCCCACAAGTTTTCGTCATACCCCTGAATTACTGGGTTGGGTTCTGCCACTAAACGACGCAGCCGCGCATATGACTGGGCTTCGCTATCTGCACAGTGATGAATAACTTGGCGAGAACTCCAGTTTTCACCATCATTCACATCCAGCTTAATTTCAGGCACAGAAGTAGCTATCTGAAGGAACTCTTTAGTCGCTGCTTCATAGGATGCCGCGATCTCTTGAATATTCATAACTATCCAATCTTTACGATCTGATGTGAATGCGTTTCGATCATGTGACCATCATCGCCAACTTTGTCTACTAGTAAAACAATGATTACAACTAACAATCCAGCGATAATGCCCAGCAGTAAGCCAGACTTCTTATCTAAGTTGATCTGCATAGCATCCTCTTTCATTCGATTCTTTAGTGTAGCCCTGGAATCGTTTACTGAGGAGGGTGAAATCTGCTTTTAGGCTGGGAACTCGCCCTTAACCAGGAAGTACACGCGGCGAGCGACAGCAACAGCGTGGTCTGCAAAGCGCTCGTAGTAACGACCCAGCAAAGTAAGGTCGATTGCTGATTCAACAGTGATTCCAGCGCCGCCGTTAGTAATTCCAATAATTACCTTCTTGTGTAACTCATCCATTTCATCATCATCTTTTTCAACTTGCAACGCCATATCTGTATCTCTGGTTGTAATAACAGTTGCAACCTTGGTAGAAAGCTTTTCTGCAACATGTCCCATCTCGGTGAAATTCAAAATTAAATCTGCTGGGATTGCTGTATTGGGGTGGCGAAGACGTGCAACCTTTGCAATGTGGTGTGCGAGATCGCCCATGCGCTCTAGGTCTGCACTCATACGAAGGGCCGTAATCAATGCGCGAAGATCTGAAGCAACAGGTTGTTGTCTAGCAATGATGTCGATGATGCGAGCATCTAATTCATGCTGGTAATCGTCGATTCTTACATCTGTTGCAATTACCTCTTCGGCAAGGTTGAGATCAGCAGCAAGAAGCGCTTTAGATGCCTTAACAATTGATTCTGAAACCATGTTTGTTAGGTCGACTAAGGATTGCGAGACGCCGTCTAGCTCGTCCTGAAACGCTGATCTAATAAGGGCCATGGGTGCAACCTAAGGCTCAATGATTAACATACGCAAACTATTGGGTTAACGGGCGGTAAACTGGGGTTTTGCCGCGATAGAGTTTCTATATGAGGTTAAAGCGCAGGGTTATAGATGAGGCTACAGACCCGCGCCAACTGCCTGAAATGCTTTTAAAGACGCTCGATAATCTAGATGGGGAAGCCTTGGTTTTAGCCCCAGGTGAACAACCAATATTTGCATCAGCTGGAATTGAGCGCCTTGGAATTTTAAAGGATGGGCGAATTGATAGCCCTGAATTACTCGCAACAATCAGAGTCGTGCGACGCACAAACACAAAGCACACAGGGCGAATAGATATTCCGCGCGGACCAATTGGCGAAGGTATTCACGAATTAACGGTAAACATCTTTCCTTTGACTGAAGGTGATCTTGTTATTGTTTTAATTTCAGATGAGAGCGAAGCCCAGCGCGTTCATGAAATTCGGCGCGACTTTGTTGCCAATATTTCACATGAATTAAAAACACCCATCGGTGCTCTTTCACTTTTGAGTGAAGCCGTCTTAGGGGCAAAGGATGAGCCTGAAGCGGTCACAATGTTTGCAACGCGTATGCAATCAGAGTCGAAGCGCTTGACGGATTTGGTGCAAGAAATTATCAATCTTTCTCGCATTCAAGATTCTGATCCTTTGCAAATGGCTGAAGAAGTCGAAGTTGGATACCTGGTTAAAGAGGCGATAGATCAAAGTCAGATTAACGCCGAAAATAGGCACATCACAGTTGCTTTTCAGGAAGAAAAGAATTTGTTTGTGTGGGGCGACCGTGATCAATTAACAATGGCGATTCAAAATCTGATTGATAATGCGGTTAATTACTCCCCGGAAAACACAAAGGTTTCGGTTACCAGCAAGTTAGTAGATGGCATTGTTGAAATTTCAGTCACAGATCAAGGTATTGGTATCCCTGAGGCTGACTTATTGAGAATCTTCGAACGTTTCTACAGAGTCGATCCAGCACGCTCTCGCCAAACGGGCGGCACAGGCTTGGGTCTTTCAATTGTTAAGCACGTTGCCTCAAAGCATGGCGGCGATGTGAAGGTGTGGAGCGCAGAAAATATCGGAAGTACGTTCACTTTACTTTTGCCCATTTATAACAAACAAGCGGAGGCCAACTAATGTCCAAGATTCTCATCGTAGAAGATGAAGCATCATTTTCAGAAGCACTGGCATTCCTGCTTGGTAAAGAGGGATTTGAGACTTTGGTCGCCGAAGATGGCCGTAAGGCCCTTGAAATCTTTGCCAAAGAAGGTGCTGACCTAATCCTGCTAGATCTTATGATTCCTGAAGTTTCCGGTGTTGAGGTGTGCCGAACAATTCGCACAACATCACAGGTGCCAATCATTATGTTGACAGCAAAAGATGCTGAGATCGACAAGGTTGTAGGGCTTGAACTTGGCGCAGATGATTACGTGACTAAGCCTTATTCATCACGTGAATTAATTGCTCGCATAAAAGCTGTATTGCGCCGTGGAAATACAGATGATGGCTCAATTCAAGATCAAGATTTGATGGAAGTTGGACCGGTAAAGCTCAATATCGGAAAGCACCAGGTTTCAGTAAATGGTGCTCCTGTTTCACTGCCGCTGAAAGAGTTTGAACTACTTGAGTTCTTAATGCGAAATTCGGGTCGAGTCTTAACGCGCTCACAACTAATCGATCGTGTGTGGGGTGGGGATTACTACGGTGATACCAAGACTCTAGATGTGCACATCAAACGTCTTCGCGCAAAGATCGAAGCAGATCCTGCAAATCCAGTACTTATTCAGACAATTCGTGGCCTTGGATACAAACTAGAAAATATCTAAATCGCTATCAATTCAAAATATGGTGCTGCGATGGCTACCTGGACAAAGGAAAACCCCGCCTAACACTAAAGTGAAAGACGGGGTTTTAGTCCCGAAAATTAATTACTTAACGATCTTAATCGCAAAGTAAACAGTTGGAATTTGATATCCAAGTGCTAAACCTGGAAGATCATTTTCGGATGAAAGAATTGGCACCATTCCATATGGAGTATTAGCAAAAGATGGCTGCTGTGTGTACAGCAAAGGACGCATTGAAATAATGTGTGTTCCAACGCCTCCCATAGCCTTTAAGTGAACAACTAAGTAGCCATTTGAGTTGAATCCACAACCGTAGCCAACGTAGCTATTGTCATAGGCAACTGCCAAAGTGTTGTCCATCTGAGTCCAGCCAACACCCTTCATGCTAAGAGTGAACTCTTCGCCTTCCTTGAATGTATAGGTTGGGGTTCCCTGTCCACCGCGAGCAAATGCTTCGGGCGATCCGGATAGATCAGCCTTTGCAACTCCGAGTGTTAGAACCTTTCCCTTGCTATCTAGAAGTGGCTGGATACTTTCCTTTACATAAAACACCTGCTGAGCCTCAATAACATCGCCCAGCTTGATTTGCACTACGTGGTAGCCGCCAAGGTGATCTGGAATTGTGACCTCTTTATTAACTGTTCCATCTGTTACATCAACAGTTCCCAACGGGATTGGGTTATAGATCCAGCAGGTACCGGTTGTGCAGTTAACACGGTTTCCAGTAACTGTTGACCACACAATTGTGTGCACACCCTTTGTTGGAATTCCCGAAACCTTGACCATTGCTTTACTTCCAACGATTCCACGATCTGGTGAAAGCGTCATCACAGCTTTTGTATTTGGATCAAGACCGATATCAGCAAGTGTTGTTCGCTGAGAAACGGTAGAGGTCATTAGTTTTGGGTAAATCAAATATGGCTTGAAAATTCCGGGGTCTTTTGTGACTTTGAAGGTTCCCATAGTGCTATTCGCAAATGGAACCGGTGATTGCATCTGATTCAAGTACGAGAAGCTGATCGCTTCATTTGCTTGAATGAAGTGGCTTCCAACTGGACCTGTTGCAAGGATTGTTGTGGTTGCAGTTCCACGAGTCCATCGTGCTTGCATAGATCCTGTGTACTTACCGTCATAGTAGACGGCAGATCCTGCTGCATACAGTGTTGGCCCAAGGCCGTCATATGTGATTGTTATTGGTGTTCCAATTGGTCCACTTGTTGGTGATATTTTCAGAGTTCGTGCAACCTGAATTCCACCATGTGCCAAAGCAACATTGTTATTGACCGCATAAATGTCATGTACTCCGCCAAAATCTGATGGGACCTTAGTTGTATATACAAATCCACCGAGTGCATCTGTTGAAAGAGTTGTAATCACAACGTTGTATTTAACGTATGAAGTACCCATGTAATTAACGGTGTTTGGCTGAACATCAGTAACCCAGGTTGCATCATGTGTTGACCAGGTAAGAGTTACAGGAGTATTTCCTGGTAATCCCTTTCCGGTGATTGTAATTGCGTCTCCAACAAACATTTGAGTCGGTGTTATCTCAAGATTGACCATATTTGCCGGTGCTGTAAATGCTGGAACTGTAAGACCAGTAAATGGAAGGGCTGGAACGCTGATCTCTTTTGGTGCGATTAACTTAACTGGATTATCTGCCGCCTGAGCAGGAGTGATAAATCCTAAAGCTAGGACTGCAACCACTCCTACTCGTGCAACTTTGTAGATTCTGCGCACTTTTCTCTCCGTCCGTTAGTGAAATTGATTGATTATTTAGTAGCTATTGGCGCTGCGAACAAACTTAATTGCGAGTTTGCAGTGAAGTTTGATGTCCATGTTCCTGTTGCTCCTCGAAGAGGTACTGACAACTTAACCGTGCGGTAGTAACTAACTCGCTCGTACACTGTTGCGCCAGTGTCACTAAGTACACGCTTTCCGTTTTCCATACGAGGAGTTAGCTTTGTAGAAAGCACCTTCATTGTTGAAGAATCTTTAGCAATCATTGTTACCTTGTAATTGATAACACCTAGAGTGCTATACAAAGGTGCAGCACCTGTTTTTAGAACTCCGGTCCAAAAGGCAACTCCGCTATGGTTTCCATAGGCCAGTGCAATGGGATCTTTAATTCCAGCAACTTCGATGTATGCCTTTGTAGTGTTAGAAGAATCCACCACTGCGCCGCCTTGATCGGCATTATTGGCATACACGCGGAAGACGATTGTTTGACCAACCATGAACTCATTCATAATTGCGCAACCATTAAAGCGTGGTGCTAGTGCGCCAGTTGATCCTGTTGCCAAAATTGTGTCCACATACATATGAATAGGAGAGACAATTCCCTGAACTGGAACCCCAATTTTCACATTTAATGTAGTTCCAGTTGCAGGGGCGAAGCCGACCGCATCAGTTGGGGTAAATACTCCGGTAATGACAGTTGTGCCTGATGCTGCTGGGATCCAAGAGCACTTAGCGACGAAGGGTGTAACAGTCGTTGTTGGGACTGCTTCACATCCAATTACGACAGCACCATTGACAGAATATGCGACAGTTCCGGCAGCACTTGCCGTGCCGTTAATAATTATTGGCCCCAGATCAAAAACTCCGTTACCGCCTGACATCACCAATGTAGTCGCTGCTGGTGCTGCATAAGCAGTTCCACCATTCGCAACTCCACCAGCTATTGCTAAAACCGCAACTGCGATTCCTGAGATTACTTTCTTCATTTTCAGCTCCTTAATTCGTTTCAAGATTAAAATTATTTGGTTTTAATATTTCCGCTGACATCAATACTGAATGCCGTAGTTTCTTTCGCACCACCCTTGACGCTGAAAACCCCGGTGACTTTCAAGTTGCCGGTTGCACCTGCATATTTGCCTGTGCCACTAGTAATAGTTGCGTTACCAGTGATCTTGATTGTTGTTGGAGCTGATTCATCCTGTGCACAACCCTTTGAAGAGGTATCAAAAGTTACGTTGATAGAGTTTCCGCTTCCACCAATTGAACCTTTTGCATCAAACCCATCACACAATCCCGCAGGTGCAGCCGCTCCGGTGCCAGACATGTCAGTAAGGCCAAGAACATTTCCTGTTCCCTTTGCTGTAACAGAGGTAATTTGGAGATAGGTGTCACCCCAAACAATGTTCAGGTTTCCCTTGTAATTGCCAGAAAATGCAACTGTTCCACCTGTCGCTGGTGCCGGTGTTGTTGTCTTTGGCTTAGTTATTGAGTACCCCGTTGGGCACTTAGGTGAGGCTGCAGTTACTTTCTTGACTGTTGTGCCCTTATAGCAAGTGATCGTTTTGCTTGCTGCATTAGCTGTCGATCCATTGGAAAACACAAACGCGACTGCTAGAAAAAGTACCAGCGCCTTTGCTTTTCTTGAATTACTAGTTTTCATTATGAACTCCCATCTCTCCCTGAGTTGTGCTGTTCTTACAAGGAAAAGAGTTCCACTTTAAAAAAATAAATTAAACGTTATCGCGAGGGGTACCCCTTTAGCATTTATTACCTATATCACCAAAGAGCGATTGTTTATTTGTTGCATCACAGGAATTGCCGCTAAATAAAAAGGTGAGTGCTAGCCCTGTGTGTTTAGTTTGACTTTGCGATTCGTTCACGAGCCACTTGCATTGCTGGTGGTTCTGGGCCAAGTATTGCCAAGAAAATATCCAAACTAATTCGTGAAATTCGTAGCCAAAGCTTTGATCGTTTTTTAAGACCTAGTAGCGTCAATTCATGCTGATTTAAAGTAGCAATCGCAGCATTAGAAATGACTGAATAGAAAAACTTTCCAGCACCATCAAATGGTGGATTTAAAATAAAGCGAACAACTTCGGCGGTACGTGCAACGGTAGCTAGATCATTGGCGCGGAAATCATCGAGTGCTGCTTCAAGTTCTGCAACTGACATCGGTGCATTTGTTAATCCAAGAGGAACTGCACTTTTACTCCACTGTGCCACGTAAGCATCTGCTCCTTGATCGATGGAATAGCCAAGAGCAAGGTGGGCCTTCAAAAATGAATCTGTGAATGCACAATGAACCCACAGCAAGAATCGTGGATCCTTAGCTTTGTAACTTTGGTCATGGCCTTGTTTGTTCTTGAACTCACCCTTCACATGATCATGCATTGCATTGACTCGTGCTGCTTCTCGTTCAATAACTTCTGCAGCAGCAAATGTTGTAACCGTTAGCCAGCGTGTGGTTCCTGCTAATCGTCCTAAGGGATCTGATTCATACCGAGAATGCTCTGCAACTCCAGATAACGGTGCCGGGTGTGCCGCTTGCAATAGCAGCGCGCGAACTCCCCCGACTAATGTTGCAATGCATCCATGTACCTGCCACACAGCACTGCCTGGTCCAAATAATCCAGGACCGGAGCCAATCGCAATTGTGTTGACCCAATCAGGTCGACCATCTTTAGATCCTGAAACATTCTCGCGGAACTTATCTGCCAAAGGCTTTGTTAGCGGGAATTTATGGAACTCAAACACCCTGAAATTCTAGGGTATTAGTTAGGAGGAAATAACACCCGTTGCCAAAAGTAAAAGCAAAGTCGAGCCAAGGGCTACGCGATAAATAATGAAGGGTCTGAAGCTCTTTGTAGAAACAAATTTGAGCAACCAAGCAATCACAATGTAACCAATTACGAAGGCAACACCTGTAGCGGCAAGGGTTTCAGGAATAGTGAAAACATTTGGCGCAGCATTTGCTGAAAAAGCATCTTTAAGTTCATATAGTCCGCTACCAAAGACAGCGGGCAAAGCCAATAAGAATGAGTATCGCAATGCCGCATCACGTGTGTAACCCAGAAAACGTCCCATTGCGATCGTTGCACCAGACCGTGAAACTCCTGGAACTAGTGCTAGTGCTTGGGCAGCACCATACAAAAGACCGTGCTTAGAATTTAATTGATCAAGTATTCGCTCGCTCTTTCCGACCTTATCTGCGTAGCCCAGAATTAGGCCGAAGATAATCATTACTGACGCAATCAACCATAAGGAGCGCAGATCATTTGTAATGATGTCTTTACCTAGGTAACCCAAGACAACAATTGGAACGCTGCCAATAATAATGAGCCAACCCATTCGAGCTTGGCCTTTACCTTCAGCTGAGAGTTCTGTGCGCAATACAACTTGCTTGAACCACGACATTACGATTGCGGCGATGTCCTTGCGGAAGAAAATAAGCACGGCAAGTTCGGTACCAATTTGCGTAATCGCTGTAAATCGAGCGCCAGGATCTTGAGCTTTATTCATGAACTCGCCCACGATACGGATATGTGCACTGGAAGAAATTGGTAGAAACTCAGTAAGCCCTTGAACAATTCCTAAAATTATTGCTGAGAACAAACTGAGCCCCTATCCCTATAAGTATGAACTTATAGTAACGCTGGCGGCTCCTCTTTGTGCCCAGTAACTCTTCCGGCATGTGCTTTTGCCTTTGGATCTTTACTGGATTTGATGAGGCTTGCAATGGTAGAGATTGCCAAGATTCCCGCGATAACGCCAAGACTGACCGGTGTTGGAATCTTTGGAACATTGTGGAACTGCTCGTGCACATAGGTCATGATCAGTTTCACACCAATAAACATCAAGATAAAGGAGAGACCTAGAGACAGGTAAATCAACTTATCTAGTAAGCCCTTGAGCAAGAAATACAGCGCGCGAAGACCTAACAGCGCAAAAGCATTAGCTGTGAATACTAAAAAGGTTTGTGACGTGACACCAAAAGTCGCTGGTATCGAATCAAGTGCAAATAGCAAGTCTGTCGATCCAATAGCAATGATCACCAAAAACATTGGAGTTGCAAAACGCTTTTTATTTACTTTGATAAATAACTTGGTGCCGTGGAACTCATCGACCATTGCCACGCGCTTGCGAATGGTACGAACCATAATGTTGTCATTGGGTTCTGGATCCTCATCCCAGTGCTTAAATAAGCCAACGCCGGTCCAGACAAGTATCGCGCCAAAGATCACGAAGGTGAATGAGAAAGCTCCAAGTGCCGCAGCACCAATTGCAATGAAAATCGCGCGTAGAACGAGAGCAAGCATTACGCCAATAAGCAGGATTCGCTGGTGATAAATACTGGGGACTGCAAATTGGGCCAGAATAATTACGAAAATAAAGAGGTTATCAATCGAGAGTGAATACTCAACCAGATAAGCGGCGAAGAACTCTGTTCCATAAGTTGACCCAAAGTAATTCCAGACCCATGTTCCAAAACCAATTGCGATGCTGACATAAAAAGTAGTCCACGCCGCTGCCTCTTTAAAGGAGACATCATGAGCGGTTCGGCTAGATGTAAATAAATCAATGGCAATTAAGGCTGCAATTAAACCAACCGTTATCGCCCAGATTGTTGTTGAAACTTCCATTGTCATTTCTCCCTTGACTCGCGTAAATGATTAACGTGGCCAAGGTCTCCCTAACCGTAAAACGGCCAGCGCCCCGGGTTTTTACACCGTATTGACGAGGTAGCTGTATCTAGGTACTCCCCTTAAGTATTTCGAGTCTAAAGGGCGTTCTATTGAGCTGCAAATTAGCCAAGCAGTGGCCGAAGCTCGACCTTTCGATTGCAAGCCGCAGATCCCTCTGCCGCTAGCTGCTTGGCGGTTTCAAGAGAATCAACCTTCACGATCCAGAATCCACTGAAGTACTCATCGGTTTTGTGGTGAGAACCTTCATGTGACTCTGACATTCCGTTGCGACTATCAAAGACAATCGCATTTTCTGGCGAATCAATCCCGCATGCAAACAATCGCCGACCTGCATCTTCGATCTTGTCGTTGAAATCATCAATTGCTTTAATCTCTTCAGGAGTATGTGGCGAGCGAGTAACGGTGTCGATTACGGAAATCAAGAAACGCATGTGTCAATTCTAAAGTGGATATACCCGGAAAGTGAAGCACTGTCGGTAAACTTTGGCCATGACTTTTTCAGGACTTAATCTAGTTGGCGTTCTCATAGCATTCTTTTTCTCCTTCATAAGTGGTGCGGTCTGGTTTGGCCCAAAGACTTTTTACCCAGTCTGGATGAAGGCAAAGGGCAATACATCCGGTCAATTAACTGGTGAGCAGAATAAGCCGGCGCTACTTTTTGGTGGAACCATCGTTGGAGTTCTTATACAAACTGTTACTGTCGCTTTAATCGTTACCTCACTGCAAAAGTTTCAGCCAGATTTCGGAGTTCTAGATGGTGCTGGTGTTGGCTTTGCGCTAGGTGTTGGAATAGCTATGTGTGCTTCTTTAAGTCACCGGCTTTTTGGTGGGGAAAATCTGAAGGTTTGGATTATCGAAAATCTAAATGATGCGATCAACGTAACGATTGCCGGCGCGATTATTGCGTTTTTTAACTAACTGCTGCATATGTATGAAAATGAAGTAGTTAAGCGTTGGGGTGATACCGACGCCTATAAGCAATCCCAATCCAAGACCTCAAAGTATTCAAAGGATGATTTTCTAGCAGCCAAGGTAGATCAAGAAGCTGCAACAGAACTGTTTGTATATGCCTTTGGCAATTCACTTCCTATAGACTCAGATAAGACAAGGGCGGCTGTAATTGCCCATCGCGAAGCAATTACAAAGTGGTTTTATGATTGCTCTGTTGAGATGCAAAAGAATTTAGCGGTCATGTATGTAGAAGACCCACGATTTAAAGAGTATTACGATGGACGAGTTAGAGGCTTAGCCCAATACGTCCACGATGCTATTCAAGCCCAGTAACTAAGACGCTCGCCAGCAGTACCAGGCGACAACACTTCGCATTCCAG
>Ga0136641_1000910_pt1 | contig 12485 bp, 6 predicted proteins | sample EliLak1302023Y_FD_115312 | JGI IMG/M metagenome (GOLD analysis project Ga0136641, IMG submission 115312) | Freshwater microbial communities from Elizabeth Lake, Yosemite National Park, California, USA - 13020-23Y | ecosystem: Environmental > Aquatic > Freshwater > Lake ...
ACGGCCATGGCGAAACCGGTGCCTACTAAAGCACGGCCACCCCGGGCGGGGATGGTCACCGACTCGGCGGCCACGAGGTCACACCCGGCGTCGCCCGCGTGGGCGTAGACCGGGAGCTGTGACGAGGGCGACAACCTGGTGACCTGGAGATTCATACCCCAAGGCTACAAGTCTGAATTTCTTAGGTCTAGGGGAAATTAGTAGTCTCAATTCGTGCTGGTATGGATGGACTTAGAGATGACGGGCCTCGAGCCCGACCGCCATGTGATTGTGGAGATAGCCACAATTGTCACTGATGACGAATTAAACGTCCTCGCCGAGGGTCCCGATCTGGTCATTCACGCCACCCCCGAGGAGCTGGCCCACATGGGCGATTTCGTCACCACCATGCACACCCAGTCCGGCCTGTTGGGGCAAATCACCGCCAGCTCCATCACCGTGGCCGAGGCCGAACGGGCCACGCTCGACTTTCTCAAATCCGTCGCACCCGAAACGGGCGTCATTCCGCTCGCCGGAAACTCCATCGGAACCGATCGCCGCTTCCTCCAGGAGTACATGCCGACCCTCGAGAAGTACTTCCACTACCGCAACGTCGACGTCTCGACCATCAAGGAGCTCGGCCAGCGCTGGTACCCCGACCTCGTGACGAAGCGACCCGAGAAGGAATCGATTCACCGGGCCCTGGATGACATTCGCGCGTCCATCGCCGAACTGGCCTACTACCGCGAACACCTTTTTATCCCTAACGACCTGAAGTAATCTCGCAAAGACGCAGGAGCACCAATGACCGACAACATCATCAGCATCGTCGAAGCCGACGCCCAACTCACGGCCCCAGGTCAGATGTTCGAAATGGACACCGTGGCTATTCGTGGTGTGGACTACCGAGTATGGAAGCACGCCCCCTCGAGCCTTAAGACCGTGCTAGACCTTTCGCTGCGCTACCCCGACGCCGACTTCCTCGTCTACGAAGACGAGCGCTACACCTTTAGCCAGCACTACCGCATGGCCGCGACGCTGGCCCACCGTCTCATTGACTTCGGTGTCGTCAAGGGTGACCGCGTCGCCATTGCGGCGCGCAACTTGCCCGAGTGGGTCGTGGCCTTTTGGGGTTCGGTTCTCAGTGGTGCCATCACCGTGCCGATCAACGCCTGGTGGACTGGCGAAGAGCTGGCCTACGGCCTCAGCGACTCCGGCAGCAAGGTCGCTATTGTCGATGAGGCCCGTCTCGAGCGGATGCGCCCCAACCTCGACCAGATGCCCGACCTCGAACAGATCCTGGTCATTACCGAGCACCGCGGCCAAAAGCCCGAACTTGGCGCCCCGCACGCCCGTATTGCAATTCGTGACTTCAACGAGGTCATGGGTGAAGTGGCCGATGACGTAGTGGCCCCCGCCATCGAAATCGACACCGACGACGACGCGACGATCTTCTACACCTCGGGCACCACTGGTCGCCCTAAGGGTGCTGTTGGTACGCACCGCAACGCCATCACCAACTTGATGAACCTCATCTTCTCCGGTCAGCGCAGCACCCTGCGCTTTGGTGGCGGAAACGTCGACGACAAGGGCGAGAGCATCCAAAACGCCTACCTTCTCAACATCCCGCTCTTTCACGCCACCGGTTGCTTGGCCGTGATGATTGCCAACACCGCCTCGGGTGGCAAGTTGGTCATGTCTCACCACTTCGACGCCGGTCAGGCCCTAGGTCTGATTCAGTCGGAGAGGATCACCACCTTCGGTGGTGTTCCCACCATCGCGATGCAGATCTTGGACCACCCGGACTTTGACCAGTTCGACACCTCAACGGTTAAGTCCGTCTCCTACGGCGGCGCCCCCGCTCCACCCGAGTTGGTCCGTCGTATTCGTGCCACCTTCCCTGGCGGTCAGCCCGGTAACGGCTATGGCCTCACCGAAACCTCGGCGGCCGTGGCCCTGAACTCCGGTCCCGACTACGTCGCCAAGCCCGACTCGTGTGGCCCCGCCATTCCCGTCTGTGACGTCGCCATCGTGCCCGAGGACTACGTGGGCGACGAGCCCGGCGCCGAGCTACCTAAGGGACCGGACGTCACGGGTGAACTGTGGATCAAGGGGCCAAACGTCGTTCGTTGCTACTGGAACAAGCCTGCCGAATCGGCCAAAACCTTCACTAATGGCTGGCTGCGCTCTGGCGACGTTGCACGTATTGACGAAGAGGGCTTCATCTTCATCGTCGACCGCGCCAAGGACATGATTATTCGTGGTGGTGAAAACGTGTACTCGGTGGAAGTCGAAGCCGCACTGTTCGAGCACTCCGCTGTCGCTGACGCGGCCGTGATTGGTGTTCCCCACCCCGTGCTAGGCGAAGAAGTCGGTGCCGTGATCGTGGTTCGTCCCGGACACGTCGTCGAGGCCGAAGAGTTGATGAAGCACGTGGCTGCGCGCCTGGCGAAGTTCTCCGTGCCGACGCACATCTTCTTCTACGACCAGCCGTTGCCACGTAATCCGGCAGGCAAGATCTTGAAGCGCCAGTTGCGCGACGAGCTTTGCCCTAAGCCCTAGGGTGGCTGGTTTGCCCGTGTGGCTAACTACTAGACGCAACCAGGGTCTGGACTTCTCCGTAGTCACTGTCCGGTCCTAACTGGTGCTCTCTAGTGATATGCGATGGACCGATTGAAGGGGTCAGGACAGGGGCCAGAAGACTGACTGGAACCTCAGGTGAAATGTCACTGAGGTGTCCTAACCTTTCTATTCAATACTCAAGGGGTTAGCCAATCTGTCCGAAGTCTCGTGAGCTTTCCCGCTTCAATTCAGAATTCAGATTTTCGAGCCAGTTAGTAAGTCGCTTACCCTTCGGAATGACGTTGTAAATCAGAACAGGTCCATAAGAAGTGCGAGTTATCACCGAATCGTTTCTCACAACTCCGATATAGCAATAATTCATTCTTTTTCCCACTACAAATTCAAATCGATCAATGTCACGATACTCAAACTTTAGGTTTTTAAAAAACTTCTTGACAATAATTCCATCGCGTTTAAAGCAAATCGAACACATTGACCAGCGAATGGCTATCGCCCATATCAAAATGACGGAAGCCCAAAGAGTGACATTGTCAACTAGCGACCCTGTGGTTTGGTTAGCAAGCAGCAAATCCACGCCGGCTACCAGTCCCCACGAACCTGCATAACTCAGTATTAATGGAATAACGTACCAGTGCGGGATTCGAAATAGAACTGTGTGTTTTTTCATGCGGAGGCGAGTTGGTCGACGTATTGGGGAGACGCTGTGGCGATTCTAATGAACGCTGTCTGCAGTCTTGTAAATGCCAACTGTCCGGCTTTCTGGGACATAGAAATCGCCTCTTTCCCAAATTTTGCAGGAAGGGCGAGAAGCGCATCTTTTGCAACCACAAACGCCAATTTCTTCGCAAACTCTTTGGTGAATCCTCCTTTGCTGCCAGCATAAAGTCGGGATATGTCTATTACGGCTGCTGCGGCGGCGATAACACCGCACGCTGTTGGCGCCGGAATAAACGTGCAGGCAACCTTCAAACCAACTTCTACGAAATTAATGACCCTTCCAGCATGCTGACCAACCCAAGATCCTGCTGCAGAAAGTGTGGACTCCACTCCATCCACTAGATCCTGAGCAGAAACGTGAACTCCGAGAATATGAAGACTCGCATCCAGGGTGAGCAGCGTTACGACGCCAACGAAGTGAGCAGTCGTTTTAAATACATGAACGATGCCCCTACCAGTTGTCGTGATAGCCGAACCGATGCATCCCTTCGAGTTCAAAGGATTCAAGTTCGTCCAATTACATAGGCCTAAGGCATCAATCGCCACCACCGGCCCATCCCCCGCGTAGACATAAGCCTCTCGCGTTTGATCAACCAGTGGGTCCACGCTGATGAACTGCCCCGTCTCATTGTCGAGGTAGCGGTGAACGAGGTATGTGAGGTTGGAAGAATCCCAATATCCGGCGCCGAAGGCGAAGGAGGTGGAGATGTCAGTTGTGACGCCGTTGTTAGCCATGCCGCCGGGATTGATGGATCCTCCCGACTGGGTGATGGCGTTGCCGTAGGCGTCGTAATCGCTGTAGTTCACGAGGGTGCCGTTGAGTGAGCTGTTCGCGCCGACGATTTGGACCATGCCCCTGGTGTTGGCGTTTTGGTCCTGAATTAAGAGATCAACAGTGCCAGTGGTGAGGTTGATCTGCAGATCGGGCGTCACCGAGCCTTGGAGATAGACGTAGTCATGCGTCGAGTCCGCCAAGAGCTGCGAGGCCCCGGTGTCCCAGATAAAAGCGTTGGTCACGCCGTTGTTGGAACTGCTGGCGCGGTGGCCCTCTCCGTCGTAGGAGTAGAGCGTGGTCGTGGACGTGGGCGAGCTGGTTGAACAGGTTGTGCCCGCGGTGTTCACACAGACGAGCCTGCCAGAAGTTGACTGCCAGTTCAGTGATGTGGAGTTCAAAGGTGATATTGAACTCGTCCGGTTGCCGTTTTGGTCGTAGGTAAAGGTGGTGGCGCCGGTGGGCACGGTGCTGCAACTCGGTGAACTCGTGGACGTCGCGCTCGTCCAGCAGAGTTGACCGTTGGGGGCGTAGGCGGCGATAGCGAAGTGGGTGGTGGCCTGGGTGATGGCGCCCGTTGGGCTGTAGGAGTAGTTGGGGTTGCCGGTCGTGCCAGTGATTGGTCCCGAGGTGACCCTAGAGGTCGGGTCGTAACCGTAGTTGTCAGTTGCTTTGGTGAGCGAATTCACCGTCGGGGTGGAACTAATCAGTCGGCTGAGATCGTCGTAGCTGAAGGAAAAGCTGAGCAGATTGGTCGCGCCGGCATTGGTCGTGGTGGCTTGGTTCGTGAACTGACCGGTGCTGTTTTGCGAATACGTCGTTGTAATGGCCGAGCTGCTCGTCGGAGTCGCGGGGGTGGCGAGGTGGGACTCGTCACAACTGAGCACACTGGCGCTGCCCGTTGAGACCCAGGCCTTAGATCCCGCGCAGTCATAGGCGCTCGTGAGCGTCACGCCGGTCCAGGTGATGAGCGAACTGGCCCGACCGAGGGCGTCGTAGGAAAAGGTGAGGAGTCCCGGTGGGGGTGAACTGGTTCCGGCGCCCGAGCCGCGACAGGTGTTGGCGGCGGGGTTGTCGTAGCTCTGACAGATCAGTTGACCGAGGGTGTTGTAACCCCAGGTGGTGGTCGCGCCGGCCCCGTTGGTGGTGCCAATGAGGCGCCCGGCTGAGTCGTAGCTAAAGGTCGAGGTGCCGGTGCCGTCAGCTTGGGTGGCCCTGGAGCCGTCCGCGTTGTAGGAGTAGGAAACCGTCGGAGTTCCGTCGGTGAACGAAGTGCTGAGCAGTCGGTTGTCAGCGTCATAGGTCGAGTAGCTCGCGCCGAGACAGGTGAATGTTGTCAGTGGGTTGCAGCCAGTGCCCGCGCCAATTGGCGTGATGGTCGCAACGAGGTTGCCGCTGGCGTCAAAGTAGTTGGTGGTGACGGCGCGGACTCCTGAGGGTCCAGCGGGCGTGGTCGTTTGCGTGCGGTGCCCGGCTTCGTCGTAGGAGTGATAGGTCACCGAGTCACAAGTTGCGCTCGCGAGGGGATTGCAGGCCGAGGGCGTCGCGGGACTGTAGGTCACGGTGCCGGGGTTGGTCGTGGCGACGAGTCGTCCGTCTTGGTCGTAGTAGTTCAAGGTCGTTTGATTGAGCGCCCCCAGGGGTGGGTTGGCACAGTCCGGGGTTCCCGCAATCACGAGCGGCGTGGACCAACAGAGCGAGCCATTGGGGTTGTAGGCCGAGGTGGAACCCGTTGTCACCGATCCCTTGGTTGAGACACTCTGGAGCAGCTCGCCGTTGGCGTCGTAGGTCGAGGTTGAGACCGCGCCCGTGGGATCAGTCGAGTTCGCCACATTGCCCATGGGGTCATAGACGGTGGTGCTGAGCAAGACGCCCGCTCCCGAACTGGTCGCACTCACCGAACTGGTGGGATTGCCCGCGGCGTCACTGCGTGAATACGAGGCGTTCGGACAGATTGAGCTCAGTGAGTTCAGTGAACACGAAGCCGACAGTGAACTCGCGAGGGCCGAGGACTGCGTGGTGCCGAGCGAGGTCGGTATTGAGACGTTCTTCACCCCACCGGCGTCCACACTCGCCACGCTGTGGCCACTCGGGTCGAGGAAGCTCTGGCTGCTCGGACCCGAAACACCACTAAAGGCCGACGGGGCGATGGAGTTGGTGACGACGCCGAGGGCGTTGTAGGTGGTGTAGGAGGTGAAGGGACAGGTGAAGACCGTTAAGGGATCACAGAGGGTCGGATTGCCCAATATGCCGACCGAAGCAACGACATCGTTGTTGGCGTTGTAGAAGGTGTAAGTAAGACCACCGGCGGCGTTGCTCGGGGTCGCCGAAATGGTCGGTGAGCCATAAACGTTGCGCGCGAGGGTCGCGGTCACGTTCACCGAAGCGACACTGGGACACGACGTGAGTCGTTGCCCCGCGGCATAGGCATTCGCCGTGAGCGTGGCGCAGAGATTCCCGTTTAGATCGTAAGCACTCTGGTTGACGTGTCCGAGCGGGTCGGTGCTGAGGGTGAGATCGCCCGCGGCGTTATAGGAATAGAGCGTCGCGTGGGTGGCGGTGCAACTGGTCAGTGCGCCGTAGAGAGCGACCTCGTTGGTGTCACGACTGGCACAGAGCAGGCCACTCGCGAGGTAGTAGTTCGAGGTGATTGCTGGCGCCGTCCAGCTATTAGTTGAAGGAGTGGTCGAAGCGATGACGCGACCAAGCGAGTCATAGGAGGCGGTCGTGACGTGACCCAAGGGGTCGGTGGCGCTAATGACCTGGTTGGTCTGGTTGTAGGCGAAGTCGTTCTCGTTCCAGGTGCCCGCACTCACGCCGGGACTCCACATCGCCAGCACGTTGCCGAGGGCGTCGTAGCTAAAGAGCGAGATGTCAAAACTGTAGAGCGAGCCCGATCCGGTGCCGGCTCGAGCGCCAATGGTCTCAACGGGCATGAGGGTAAAGGGGTCGCGCAGGGTCGTGGCTGAGGTGGCTGAAATCGCGGTGTTGTTCACGAGGGGTGACTCGCTCGGTCCGTAACCCTGGACCTGGGCGGCGAGGGTGAAACTCACGTAACGATCCAGCGTCACGTTCGCCCCCGGTAGTGCGGTGCCGTGCGTCGCGTTGTAGTTGGTATTGGGATCTGACACGAGCACGGTGCCGTTGCCGCTTAAGAGGTCTTGATCGACGTAGGTAAAGGTCGTGGTCGCGCGAAAGGAGTCGGTGCCCGAGACGCCTTCGTTCGTGACGTTGGGCGCTTCGACTTTGGCGACCCAGGCCAGGGTGCCCGGGGTGGTGCTGGTGTAAGTGACACTGGTTGCTTCATTGGAGGCGGCGCCACGCGCGACGTTCTGTGGGGTCCACCACGAAACGAGGTAGTGGTTGACATAGCTAAAGCGATAGGTCACTGAGTTTGAACCTTGGGCCAAAGTCACGGCACTGAGGTCGTAGCCAGAAGTGGCGTTGCCCGTTAGGACGTAGGTCACGGTGCGACCAATCGGGTCAGTCACGACCACACAGGAACTGACTGAAAGCGAGCCGACACTGGTTGGGCAACTCGCGGAACCGGCGCTCGGATAACTAAAGGTCACGGTGCGGGTTGATGCGGTCACACTCGCGAGACGACCAGATGAGTAGTTGAAACTCTGGAGGTTGCCGAAACGGTCGCTTCGAGCCAGCCTGCGGTGCGTTGAAGCCGTGGCGTCAAAGTAGTCCGACTCGCCGGTGAGCAGGTAGGTCACCTTCCAACAGGCGCCGCTGATGGCGACGGGACATGAGCCGTAGGTGGTGAGGGCGCTCTGGCTCCAGGGCAGGGCCTGATAGCCGTTGCTCGGGCAGGTGGATCCCGACGTAGCGGGATTGAACTTCACAATCGAACCGTCGGCTTGGGTCACTTGGATCTGACAGGCAAAGAGTCCCGAGTTGGGGTTCTGGGTGGCCCTGGCGCCGAGACTGAGGCGCCACCCCATGGCGAGGTCCGGCTGACTAGTCGTGGTGTCGAGGTTGTTGGCCAGGCGCGCCGAGTCATAAGAAGCGCTGAGGTCGAGGGGTAGTCCGAGGGTTGGAATCGACAGCGAGTTCAGCGAGAAGGCATAACTACGTAGTGCCGTGCTGGTGCCGGCCCGCACCGAAACGGCGTCACTCGGGGTGCCGTCGGAGTGAAAGGCCACCAGTGAAGAGGCGGCGCGAATAGCGGGATTCGTTCCACCATTTAGAAGTTCACTCCAGCCAATCTGGCCGTCGTAGCTAAGGGTGGAACTGAGAGTCAGCGATGAAGAGGTGGGGCTCACGGCCACGCTGTTGACCGCATTTGTGAGCAGCGTGTAGCTCGCCGTGGCGTCACTGGCGAGATAGATCTGGAGCACTGGCGGGGTCCATCCGTAGCCAGTGGTGCCGACGCCGACGTATTGACCGTCGGGCGTGACGGCAATAGAGGTGGGCGCCGATGACGATGTGGCGCTGAACAACGTGAAGGGACTGAGCGGGTCGACAATATTGAGACCTTTCGTGTTCCAGGTAGTGCCATCAGATAGGTAGGCCACGGCCGCGGTTGGCGAGATCGAAAGGGCGATGGGGTTGTTGCCGGCCAAGAAGGCCGGACGCGGGTCGCTCGCGAGTTGACCCGAACTCGTAATGGCCATCTGAAAGAGCATCGACTGCGTGGCGTTGGCGTCGAGCACGAAGAGTCCCTGGCCCGTTGGTGAGGCCACCAGTTGCGTGGGCTTAACGAGGGAGACCGAAGCACCACTGGGCGGGGTGTCGTGGAGTGAGCTGGCGTTTTGAAAGACCGGTGCGCCGTAGGAGGCGGATGTGGTGCTGCGCACGAGCGAGGTAATGCCGCGCAGGATGCCCGAAGTGGCAACGCTCGAAACGTAGAGGAACGATCCGTCGGGAGTCATGGTCACCGAGATTGGGGTCATCGCCGTCGAACCGTTCAGTGCGGCGATGTTGGTGACCTGTCCGTAGGTCGACGAGAGGCTCGTTGAAATATCAAAGCTCAGGACGGCGCTGTTGGCACTGTCGCTCAGCACGATGGTGTCGCCCGAGGGGCTCAGCGCGGCACTGGTGATGACCGGTGAGTTCGCGAGCGAGGTGCTCGTGACGGTAAAGGTAGTGACGGTGGGGCTAAGTCCCGTGCCAAAGAGGGCCGTAGCGGCCATGACTATGACTGGTCCCGCACCGCCCGAAGCCGCTTGATTCACGACGTAGACGTATTTGCCATCGGGACTCGGCAACGTCGCCGCGATCGCTCCGCCACCACTGCCACTGTTTAAGACATCGACGGTGCCCCCGGTTGACGAGTCAATCACCGCGACGCCCCCGCCCTGGTTGACATAGGTGTTGTAGTGGATAAAGGCGCTTATGGGCGTGGCGATGCCAATGACGGTGCCGTCAGCGGTGCCGGCACTACGCAGACCCGAACTGCCGGTCGCCATAGTCAAAAAGTCGGTCGCGCCGCTGGCGCTATTGCCAACGAGCAGAGTGCCCGAGTCGTCAGTCAGAGTCAAAGCCTTGGGGACGGCGGTCGTGGTCGAAGTGGTGTAGGTGTTGGTGGCCGTGAGGTCAACGGTGGCCAGATTGTTAGTGGAGCTATCGAGCGTGACGAAGGCCCGGGTGTTGGCCGCATTGACAACAATCGCATTTGCGGTGGCGGGCAGCGTGGACACCGAAGTAATAGTGCTGGAGTTGGGGTAAAAACCAGCGAAGTGATAGAGCCGCTTGAGGGCGGCGTTGGAGGTCACGGCGTAGAACTCACCAGTTGATCCAGCGGCTAGGGCCTGGGGGTTAAAGGTCGATGAGCCGGTGTAGGTCGAGCCACTGGGCTGGGTGTAGAGCGTTGAGGAGTTGACGTAGCTGAAGTAGTAGACCTTGTGTTGCGTGGGGGATGCGACATAGACGTTCCAGCCCGACGCATCAAAGATCGCCTGGGAGAGAACGTTCGGCGTGGTGCCAAAGGTCGTGAAGGTCTGCACCGCGGTGCGAGAAGCAATATTGATGACCCGAAGTCGTGCCGCCGTGCCGGCGGCGTTGGTGTCGGTGATTACAGCCGTGTCGGTCTCAATGCTGGCGGCCACCGAGGTGGCGTTGCTACCCCCGAGGGAGATGGTCTTGATGATGATTTTCTTAGCGGCGTCAATAAAGGTCAAGGAGTCAGCACCGGTGCTCGAGTTATTGCTCAGCACTAAAACCATGGGATCCTCAGTGGGGTTGGTGCTGGTGGCGGGATTGGGCTGCCAGTAGGCAATGGAGACGGGAACGAGCCCGGTGGGTAGGTAAATCGGTGAGTTGAGGAGTTGTCCGGTGCGGATATTGAACGGCTCAACGGCTCCGATATTGGAGAGGGCCAGCCAGCCAATCTGGTTCTGGGAGACGGGAATCGAAACTGGACCCAAGGTCGTCACCGCGTGAGCCACGCGCATCTTCGCGATACCACCGCGGTGCCAGGTGGACTGATTTGAGGTAGCGGCAGATGCCGGAGCTACGGGTGCTGCGACGGCCACCACCACGATGGAGACCATGGCGAGACTGCGCAAAAGTTTTGAGAACAGAGCCCTACAAGCGGTGTGATGAATGCGGGAACGAGAAGTGTTCTTCATATCGGCGCAGAACATACTTTGCCGGTGTGACACCAGCTCTAGTTCGAGAGAAAATTGTCCGCCTCAAGAGAAATGCGCGAGATTTGCCTGAGATGGTGGGTCAAAAACCCTCGACATTAAGCGAAGTCTTTAGGTTGAGTCAGGACCAACAGCTTCAAGGGAATCCTAACTCACCTCTGCGAGCGCACGACATTGCTCAAAAATCGACTCGCTCAACACCACTGATACTGCCGAACAATTCTCTTCGAGGTGGGCGATGCTCGTTGTTCCTGGAATTGGCATAACGACATCAGAGCGCTGCAAGAGCCACGCCAACGACAACTGGGCCATACTGACACCTGCTTGAGCAGCCAGCGCGTCAATCGCACCACCCGGTCGGGCCAGTTCGCCCGAGGCCACGGGGAACCAAGGAATGAATCCAATCCCCTGCTCTTCGCAGTAGTTCAGAACATCTTCGCTCTTGCGGTTCGTCAAGTTGTAGAGGTTCTGCACCGTGGCAACGGGAACAATCTTCTGAGCGGCCTTGATCTGCTCGACACTGACTTCCGAAAGACCGATAGCTTGCGCCTTGCCCTCATCGAGCAACGCCCGCAACACGACGAACTGCTCATCGGCGTCGTGCTGGGGATCGATGCGGTGTAGCTGGAAGAGGTCGAGTGACTCTTGCCCGAGGCGGCGCAGCGACATCTCACACTGTTGACGCAAGTAGTCCGGACGACCACAAGGCACCCAGACGCCAGGTCCGGTACGAAGAAGTCCGGCCTTGGTGGCAATCTTCACGTTGCCGTAGGGGTGGAGGGCCTCTTTAATCAGTTCTTCCGAAACGTACGGGCCGTACGAATCGGCCGTGTCGATGAAGTCAACGCCGAGCTCTACGGCCCGACGCAGGACGGCAATCGCGCCGTCTCGGTCCTTGGGGTAACCCCAGACGCCGTCACCGGTGATGCGCATGGCGCCATAGCCCATGCGGTTTACGGTCTGTCCGGCGTAGGTGAAGGTGGTGGGGCGAGAAGGCATCGTGACTCCTTAGGTTCGCTTCGACCCTAACGCACGAGCGTGCTGCAACTACGGCTCGAACGTGGTGTCGATCTCGAGTTCGTCGGCCGCACCGGTGTGGACCAACTGAATCGAGTACCCGTCGGTCGCGGTCAGGGGTCGAATGGCATCCACGTGGGGACGGCTCGCGCCGGTCCACTTCTTGCGAGCAGCAGCGCGGGCGCTCTTCACGTCGTCGGCGACTACGACAACGACTTCGTGGTCCTCTCCCATGCGACCAGGCGCGAGATCGCCACCGAGGAATACGAGATACAGAGTTGGTTCAGCCATAGCGCCACGCTACCGAAAAGAAAAAGGGCCGACCCGAAGGTCGGCCCTTTTTACAAAAGCGGGAGTTACTTGTTGGGCTGAGGGGTCATGCGCAAGTAGTCCTTGAGCTTCTTGAAGCCCTTAGGGAACTTGGTCTTCGCCTCTTCGTCGGTCACCGAGTTAACGATGATGACGTCGCCGCCGTCGGTCCAGTTGACGGGGGTGGCTACCTGGTAGCCAGCGGTCAGCTGGAGGGAGTCAACGACACGGATGATTTCGTCAATGTTTCGACCGGTCGACGCGGGGTAGGTCAAGGTGAGCTTGACCTTCTTGTCGGGACCAATCACAAAGACGCTGCGGACCGTCAAGGTCTCGATGGCGTTGGGGTGGATCATGTCGTAAAGGTCGGCAACCTTGCGGCTCTCGTCACCAATGAGGGGGAAGTTCAAAGCGGTGCCCTGAGTTTCGGCAATGTCACCCTTCCACTGGTTGTGGCTCTCGATCGAGTCAACGGACAGACCAATGATCTTGGTGTTGCGCTTGTCGAAGTC
>Ga0136641_1000912_pt1 | contig 12482 bp, 11 predicted proteins | sample EliLak1302023Y_FD_115312 | JGI IMG/M metagenome (GOLD analysis project Ga0136641, IMG submission 115312) | Freshwater microbial communities from Elizabeth Lake, Yosemite National Park, California, USA - 13020-23Y | ecosystem: Environmental > Aquatic > Freshwater > Lake ...
AACTTCTTACGCTTCTTCTTGTTAATAGAAAATTCACCAAAGCCAAAAGGCAGCTTTGCTTTTTCTCCAGTTTCAAGAATGTAGTTTTTGAAATTTTCATTAAATGAATAGATGATGTTTCTCCATTCATCAAATGTAACTTTGACTGATGTGTACTTCTTACAGAAGTTTTTGTAGTTATCTTTACTGGAACTTCTCCAGTCTATTTTTACTCTCATTAGCTTCCTGCTGGTGCATTAGGTGCTTGACCATCTAAATTGTTTTGTGTTAAATCATCTTTAAGTCTAAAGTATGTACCTAACATTTTTTGAGATGTAAGCTCTAACACTTGTTTTTCTAAATATCCTGGACAAAATGATTCTCTATCTAAAGGATTCAAGCACCACTCTGAAGTAGGAACGTCTTGTTCACATTTACCAGAATACCTAACTTCATTAGGTATATCTTCTTCAAATAAGGCAGCTATTCTAACCTTCTGAACCAATGGGTCAGTTAGGTAGAGATAGTCATTCACAATCCAATAGTAGCTCTCATTCTTTATTATTGGTAACTTAAGCAAATTTATATATCTGTTTATTGATATATCTTTAAACTTTTTACCCATACCACCCATTGCATTGATAGACCAAACACCTTGAATAAGATATTGATAGTTACCTTCTGATATACGTGGAAGTTTTAATTTAGTTCTAGCAATTGTACAATCATCTACAAAGTCACAACATTCAGTAATAGAAACTTGTTCTAATTCTAAACATGGGATTGTTGTAAATAAAGTATCTGTAGACCAAAGTCTACGAAGATTTGTTTCACGTTTAACCAGTAAGATTGTATTGTTTTTTAGCTCAGAAGCAATAGCTCTATCTGTTATCAACTCATCTGTTGATAATAATCTGTGCATTGCACGTACGTCTGAAACTAATTTTCTTACTGTTGCCATTATTATATTCGATGTTCAAATTCAGAAATCTTACCTAACTGTTTGTCATAAACTAAAGCAAGTGCTGCTCTAACACTATGAACAAAGTTGTTATCTTGATGCCATCTATCTGTACCAGACAAGCTAGGCATTTGTTGTATTCTTACCCCTTTCACTTCCTTAGCCATATAATGATGCTTATCTCCTGTATGCACCTCTCTATACTTAGCACATCCAAACATCTGACTGTAATCAGGATGTGTAGCAAACAATAAAGGAAGATCCTCAATCTTGCAATTACCATGATGATAACCAATAAATGTTTCTCCTAACATTGTAGCTTTCACTACATCATGTTCTCTATCAAAATAAATACTATTGTCTGCAGCAAAATAAATATCAAGAGCATGTGCTAAATAATAAGACTTAGTTCTATCATGATTACCTTGTACTAATACTACATGTACTTCTTTACAAACCTTTTTTAACATTTTGATTGTATCTACAAGTAGAGCAAATCCTAGTTCATATTCATGTGCATAATCAATAATAGTTTCCTGTGGAGTACCATTAGTTGTTTGATGATGAAAGTTATCTGTGTGAAAGAAATCATTAGATATTGGAAATACAATTCTATCAATATCATATAATGCTTTTACATCATATGCAAGATTTGTAGCAGCTTCAAAGTATCTTTTACATCTAACAGCTGGTGAGTTATCTCCATCAATATGTCTCTTAGCTAAATGAAAGTCAGATAGAGATATCTCTACATCTATTAACTTGGCACGTTCTAGCTCTGGTTTTGGTTGGGGTATGTAGTTGGATTTATAATTAACTAAAAACTTTGCAAAGTCTTCAGCTGTATAATCATTAGCCTTTTTTTTCTTAGAAAAAACTGATGATGTAAACTTACCATTAGGTAATAGTTTAGACCAGTAGTTAGTGATTACATATTTATCTAAATTAATCTTATGTAGCTTAGCTAGCTCTAGATCATTCTTTGGTTCAAAATCAAGTATTAATACACTCTCAATTGTTCCTCTTTCATTATTAATTTTTCTCACTGCTTCATAATTAGATGCAGCTGTTTTCAACGTATTGTTAGATTCTTGTTCCCTCTCTCTTAGCTCTTTTAACAATTCATCTACTTCTTGTTCATTTATTCCAAGCCTTTCAGCATAGAATGCTTTGCTTTTCTTTTGTCTCAAAAGTCCTTCAAGACGAGAAAGCATATCCTGATTCTCAGTCATTCTAGTTGTAGTTTAGTTAAATTGTCCTAAATATATAAATTAATTTTTGTATTTACCAAATAATTGTAACTGAGTTAATTATATAGTTTAATCAAATTAGTTATAAAAATGAAAACTCCCAGAGATTTTACACTCTGGGAGAAACCCTGTAAACCAACAAACAGGATTTTTTATATCTTAACAGCTGCACCCTTCATCGTATGAGTAGAACTGCGTTCCCACTGGATTATTTGTAGTGCCAGCAGTTACATAACAAAAACCTCCAAGTAATATAAATGATGGATAACCTGTTCCTAATATATAATACTGAATAGTTACATCATCACATTTTGTATATTGAGTGTATACAGTTGTAGGACATCCTGTTTGACCAGTAGCAGATATTATAATCTGTGCTCCTCCTGGATCATTACCAGTAGTTGATACAACTCTATATACATCAGCACCATTATTAACACGATCATTAACAGCAAATGAGCCTACTGGATATCTTTGAGAAGTTACTGTTGTAGAATTTGCACAGTTAAATAAAATGTAATATTCTCCAAGAGGAGGACATCCTACTTGACCTGTAGAAACTAAAACAACTTGACTACCACCTGGATTAGTATTATATATTTGATTAATTACATAAGGATAACTTTGATATGTTATTCTAGCATTTAATCCAAATGTTCCAGGAGTATATCCAATACTATTTAATGTTGCAAGTGTATTACAGTTAACTATTCTATACCATTGCTGAGGAACAGGTGCTGCTGTTGTAGTAGTGGTAGTAGTTGTATTAATTGTTAAGTCAATATAATTAGTACATACATCTAATGACTTTACACGAACTATTGTAGCATTACTTGGTACATCATTAGATAAATATCCATTCTTTAGTACACCTTTTGCTATTGTTGAAGCAAAGGGAACTGTATAATTATCGCTGTCTGAAAACAGGTCAAAAGGACCTGTATCCACACCAGCTGTTGTTAATGTTATTAAAACATTCATATTATTTTATTTATTTGGTCTAACTACACATAACGTTTGTATTATTTGCTGCACCATTTCCACTTGATACATATGGTGTAGTTCCATTTCTTACACAAAGGCTACCTACAATTCCTCCACCACTAGAATAGAATGAAGCAAAGTCTGGGAAGTCTGCACAGTTTTGGTAATTCACGTACACATATTCATCAGAATTATAAGCAATTATATCCCATGTACTACAAGGTCTATATCCACAAACATATGCATTTGCTTCTACTAATGTATCACAGCATGTAGCATTTGTACAAGAATTTTTTTGTCTACTCCATCTATCATAACCTACACAGTAGTATTCAATGTTCCAAGAACCACAATCACTACTAGTTCCTAGTCCTACATTACGTATAGTTCCTTGTGCAGGATCTGGACAGCATACATTAGATTGTACTTCATCTTGATATCTTAAACATCCATCACAATAAGGATCTCCTGTAGGAGTCCAGATAGGAGCTACGAATGCACCACATACTTGACTACAAGTAGATATTGTTTGAACTTCTCCTGTATTAGCATTATTACAAACGTATTTTTTATTTCTTTTCTGGATACCAGTCCCATCACAATAAGGATTTCCCCAATATTCTCCAGAACAAGTTTGATTACAATCACAACTGCAAGAACTAATTAAAGTAGTACTTTCATAGGCATTGTTACATGCCCAATAATTATCTACTTTACGTTCATTACCTGAACAATAAGGTTGTCCTTGGTATGTACCATTGCAGGCTTGATTACAAGAACAACTACAACTTTGAATTACTTGATAATTTCCTGTAGCATTATTATTACAAGTATAATATTCATATTGAATAAGATCATTAGGACGACCTACACCACTTCCACAAACAGAAGATCCATAATATCTACCATTACAATCTGGATTACATACACAATCACAAGTAGATCCTGGATAATTTTGAACTTGTTGAGTTCCTCCACAAGGATTTATTTGATTTTTATATTCTACATTTCCTATACATTGATATCCTGTAGTTGTCCAACTAGTTGCATTGTTTAAAGAAAAACTTTGAGCACTTCCACCACTTAATGTAACATTAGTATCTGATGCATAAGCAGATCCATTTTTTGTTACACCACAAGCATTAGAATTGTATATAACTTTAATAACTGTTCCTGATGCATAACTTCTAGTTCCTGATTTCCAACCTGTATCTGCATTACCATTAATGTACACTGTAAATGAATTAGGATCTAATCCATTTAATGTAGTTATACTTACATTTGATGGAGATTGAGTTGTAGTGGTTGTAGTAGTTGCATTACATACAAAAGCATCATTTTGAAAGTTAGAAATAGGACCATAACACCCATCAAAACCACTTAAAGTTTCAAGACTTACTTTAAAAGGAGGAGATCCACTATATTGTGCGTTGAATGTAAATACATATGATTTAGTAGAAGTGAATGGTTTATATAAAAGTATTGTTATATAACCAATTCTGTAAGGCGCTGGATTTCCATTATATGCAACTACACTATAATCAACACCATCTACTGCAGGTTGTCCATCATAATAAATCCATCTTAATCCTGTACCTTTTAATAAAACATTACTAGTAACTTGAAGAGTAAATGTAGTAGTACCTGTAGTAGATCCTGTTGTAGTAGATCCTTGATTATTAGTAAAAACTACATATGAAAATTCAGAATATGTACAAGGAATAAAATTTAATCTTTGTGCATATGTAGCACTAGCTGAGATTATCTCAGTAAATCCAATAGATGCAAAATGTGGTCTTGGAACTAAATCTTGATAAACAGGTGCTTTATTATCAGGATTTGTTAAAATAGCTGAACTATCATCTAAACAAAATGTTGGTATTCCACCAACTGAACCAAATGTAGAACTTTCAGTAAATTTTGATATAATAATTCTATCATTGTTTGCTGGTGTAGTTTGTCCATAAGAAGTAGATACTATTTCTTTAGTTTCAGTAACATTAACAAGATAGTTTGTTGCTTTAGTCATTGCCCTCTAACTTTTTAAGTCTAGCTTCTAATTGTTGTACACCTTTAATTAATACACCTACAACAGAGTTTGTATCCATTGTATTTTGATCTATTGTTGATAATTCAATAGGAGTGTCTTCTGCAATAAAACCAATATGTTTATGTTCTAGATTAGTTTTATAATTAAAAGATACAATGTTAACTTGTTTTAATATATCTAATGCATCTTGATCAAATGTTTCAATATTAGTTTTTAGTCTTCTTGATGAATTTTGATAAAAGGCATTTGCATATATAGTATGAGTTGTAGTATTTACATAAATAGCAGAATCAGTTGTTGCTGAATTTGCTGTTCCATTAGATATTACAAGAGCATTATTGACTGCTGGAGATATTGTTGTAAATCCAGAACCTGTAGGACCTGTAGGACCTGGACCACCTGGAGTACCTGTTCCAGTAGGACCTGTTGGACCTGGAGGACCTGTTGGACCTGTTGGTCCAGGAAAACCAGGACCACCTGGAGAACCACTAGGACCAGGACCACCTGCAGGACCTGTTGGACCTGGTAATCCTATTGGTCCTTGACCACCACTTGGACCACTCGATCCTGAACTACCTGATGTACCATTTGAGCCAGTTGCTCCAGATGTACCAGAAGAACCTGATGTTCCATTTACACCACTTGATCCAGTAAATCCAGATGTACCTGATGACCCATTTGTACCTGTAGTACCACTTGTACCTGTTGTACCAGATGTAGCTGAAGTACCTGCTGTTCCTGTCAATCCACTTGTTCCTGAAGTACCACGTGTTCCTGATAATCCAGATGTTCCTGCTGTAGCTGTTAATCCTGATGTGGCGCTAGTTCCTGAAGTTCCTGTTAATCCTGAAGTACCAGCAGTACCATTAATTGAAGCAATACCATTTAAGTTAACTGTCCAAGGTTCATGTGTTCCTGATCCTGTAGTAGATTTAACATCTACAATCATTTCACCACAAATAGGTTCATATAATGAAACAAGACCAACCATAGTATTTCCTACACCATAGCTTAATATAACTTCTTGACCAATTGTATAAGCAAGACCAGACTCAACGTCAAATGCTGCAAGACCTGTTCCAATAGTTAAAGGGGTTAATGAGGTTGTAGCATATCTGTCTCCTGATTGACCACTTGTACCAGCAGTACCAGTTAGTCCTGATGTACCAGATGTTGCTGATGTGCCTGAAGTTGCTGATGTACCATTGGATCCATCTGTTCCTGATGAACCATCAGTTCCAGATATACCATTAGATCCTGATGTACCAGAGGTGCCAACTGTACCTGATGTTCCAGAAGATGCACTTGTACCAGAAATTCCTGAAGATCCTGATGATCCTGAGCTTCCATTTGTTCCTGATGAACCAGAAGTTCCACCAGCACCAGACACTCCTGACGATCCACTTGATCCATTTGTTCCAGAAGTTCCTGCTGATCCTCTTTGTCCATCAAGACCATTTGTACCATCTCTACCATTAGTACCATTTCTACCACTAGAACCATTAGTCCCAGAAGTACCATTAGTACCATTGTATTGTTGTATATTACCAATAGCACTATCCATCTGCTCAAGAGCAGTAGTTAAATCTGTAAGGTTTTGTACTCCTGTGTGTGGAAGGTTAGGACCTACATAAGTTACATCATTAGAACTCACTCCACAGTTTGTTTTGATGTTACAGCCACATTGACCAGTGCAAGTGGCAACACCACAACATCCACAACCTTGCTGTGAGTTAGTGTATATCACTTCATTGTAACATGGCATTCCTGGTAAACAAGACATATTATTATTTGTTTATTAAGATTATTACTTTACTTCCAATCATCTCTACAGTGAAATTTTCACAATAGTCAGGGTTACACTGCTTATACTCTAGTATTCTCTGATAATTCAATAGATCTTGAATAACCTCACCAGAGATGTAATGATTTAAGGAATAGACAATATTATTATATTCATAATTAGCTAGCTCTGCTAGTTTATTATTAATATCTTGAAGCAACACAGGGATGCTTCCATAATATAAGGAATTAGTTAGCCTTGGTGTTAGCATCTTGTTGTTGTTTTATTTCTTCTTCTTGTTGAACAGCATAATTACATGCTGAGCAATATCCATTTACTAGTTGACATCCACACCCTACCTTAGTTTGACATCTTTTACAGTTAGCCATTATACAAAGTTATTTATGTAGTTATTTCCTGAACAACCACAGTTAGCCCTAATAAAATTATTTAACATCATATCTGCTTGTGTATAAAGTTTATTAGCTGTAGCAATAGCAGAGTTATTAGCAGCTGCAATTGATCCTTGGATCATGTAATAAATACTATTTAAAGTCACCTTTGCTTGTGTTCTAATAGGACCATCACACTCCATCATATCAAGTTTCATAAATGCATTATCAAACTTCTCTTGGATCTTAGCAGTACGCATAATGTTATGCTCTATATGATATGTTTGAGCAGGAGATATTGAATATACAATGAAATATACACCATCTGGAATAGGAGCCAAAGGTTGTCCTACAGCTGTAAGTCCTAATGATGTAGAATTGAATATGTTAAAATCATTAGGAGTAAATGGAAGACTAACTATATTTGTAGTGTTAGGTATGGTTATTTCAATAGTTGGAGCTACAGGCGTACCATCATATACTGATATATCAGCAACACCTAATGTTAAAGTGTTGTAGGTATTTATTACTAGAAAATCTAATTTTGTTGCCATGCTGTTAAAAAATAATGCCAGAGGACAGAGATTATCCTCTTACCCTCTGGCATAGGTTATATGACTCGCTTTTTATTAAGGAATCAAGGTAGTAGTTGTACTAGTTGAAGGCCAAATAGTAGTAGTTGTACTAGTAGTTGAAGTGATTGGACTACTATCATCAGTAATTGGACCTAGAGCAGCAACTAAGATATCTTCAATGTCACCAGCCAAAGACTGAGGAGCAGCGATGATAACAGTTGAATCTTCGTAGATGTAATCACCCCACTGATAAGCAGACTTATCATATTCATTAAACTTAATATAATAAGTATCATATACAGTACCATTACTTACCCAAGACTCAAAGTTCTCATTGTAACCATTCATTCTGTATAGATGCTTCAAATATCCAGCTTGGTAGCTATAGAAGTTCTTCTCTAATTGGGCAATCTCAGCAGAAGTTCCAGATGGATAAGATGAACGTTGAGTAACTTCAACATAAGCCACATTGTTACAAGGATCTGCTACAATAAAGTCAGCAGTAGTAGCAGGACCAGCAAAGATGAAAGTTCTAAAATACATACGATCATACTCAAAAGGGAATGCAGCAATATCACATGGCTGACCATAAATAGTTAATGGTTTACCAGTAATACGCAAGATTGCATTTTGATCATTACCAATACGTTGGAATTGATAGAACGTAGAGAATGAAATGTTATCAGGATTGTTACCTGGAGCTTTCAAACGTAAGTGATAGATCAAATCATCGATCAATGCAGGAACGTTAACATCAGCGCAAGGATCTCCACCACAAGCTAAACAAGGAGCATTAACAGTTACACTGCGAGTGAAACCATTGAAGTACAATGTGTTGATGTAATTTGAGAATCCACGTAATGTTAAAGTGATAATTTCACCTGGTTTTACATTGAAATCAGAAACGTCAGTTACTTGGTTAGCAGCAACAGGGTTACCAGTAACTTTGTAAAATTCAGTTACATTAGCAGAAGAGATCTTGTCAGAACGCTTTGAGCCTTGTAAATACGTATTAGTACGTCCTTGAGCAGCATAAAAGTATGGAGCAGCACCAATGTTACCAGTGGTTGCAACAGCATACGTGTTCAAGAATAAACCAAACTTACCAGCAGTTAAGTTTTGCGTAGAACCAGTGCTAGGCAATGTGTTGCCTACTGGAACTACGAACAGGGTGGTTAATGAAAAATCAGCCATTTATATATTTGTTTAATTGTTTACTCGTTTGTTTTAATTCTGTATATGGAACTTTCTACAGCAGATTGATTCTCAGTATACATTGCAAGATTTTGAACTGTTAAATCTAAAAGTTCATCTTCTAAATATAATTCTAATTCACAATTTTGATCAAAGGATGGAAGTCCATCTAACATTATATATCCAGTTTTATTAATATAAACAGGATAACGCATGTAAGAAATGTATATATTAGTTGGTGTAAATGTACCATCTGTAAATATACTTATCTCATCAGTAGCCAAAAAGTTGAATGTTTCTTGATATTCAAACGATGGCTTGTAATGATCATTAGTCAAAAGCAAAGAGATGTCTCCATGTTTTGCTAGTTCCTTATTTATCCAAATCTTTCTGTTTAAACATCTTCCTTTGTCAGCTAAAAAATAGCTATCGACATAGAACATGTATTTAGGATCTAGATCATGAAGGTTTGCCTTCCATTGATTTAGTTGAGGGTTTTTTAAAGTTAGTGGTAGCTCACCATCATTGTAAGCTATTACTAAACTTTGTAAGTCTTCATAACGTTTCTTAAACGCATCAAGACCAAGACCAGAAGTAGTGCTAAAACCATCTACTTTCTGTTTAATTAACTTGATCTGTGCCTCATTGAGTGCAAGGATCTTGTCTTCTAATGCAATTTGTTGATGCTCGTTAGTAGATAGTTTATTTAGTTTCTGATCAATCTTATATAATAAACTATCTACTGGAATCATACTGTTGCTAATTTTTTACCTTTTAACTTTTGTTCTAAGATTAGTAAATCATCTTGATGATCTTCATCTGCAAGGTATTTAACTAATTCTTCTTCATCAACTGCCATTTCTAATTCTCCCATATAAACCTTACCATTAGGTTTTATACGATAAATAGAATGTGTAATTGCTTGTTTGACCAAATCTTTAATTGCAAGCAATTGATCTTTCATATCTGCGAATCTATTGAAGACTTCAATTGGAGACAACCCTTGGTATTTTCCATCTTTGAATTCTGTTTGCTTTAACAAGTTATCCACTTGGTTATAAACAACTTCTTCTTTAGTTTCTTCTGTTACAGGTAAGCCTAACATTCTTGCTACTTTTTTCTTCTTATCAGGAGACATAGAATCAAACTTGACAATTGCCTTGTTTATCACTTGCTTCTTTTTGTAAAGAACTGCATTTTCAATCTCATCATCTACAACATAAAATTGTGTATCTGCTGGAAATTCTCCACGCTCCCAAGCTTGGTATGAACTAGCAATAGTTGGATGAACTCTCAACCAAGAAAATGCTAACTCTTGCATTGGATTTGTGAAATCAAAAAAGTTATCACCATCTAATAGCTTAACTGGTTGCACGTGCATCATATCATCGATGCCTTGTGATAATCCATAGTTCCAAAACTTAGAACGAGGACCTAAATCAACATCACCTAATGCATATTCTAAACGTGAACGTAATGCTGTTACACGTTCGATTTCTAATTCACGTTCTGTAGGATCAGCTATACGTCTGATGTATGCAGCTTCAGCATTTAATCCTGTACGATACTGACCATCCATTTCCTTGTAAGGATATTTAAAAACACCTGTACCTGGAACTCTTGTCAAACCTTCACGTGAAAGTCCACCTTGCATCGTCTGCAATTGTGAGTTGTTGTAATCTTTCTTAATAGTAGAAATTTTGCCTGTCTTACCCATATGTAGTTTAATTTTAATTGGTTTTTAGCAGAGTGCTATCCATCGAAGGAATAGCGACCAGGGACACCCCAATCCAAGCACTCTGTGTCAAGAAGAGCCTCCCCATGTTAGGAGGGAGGAATGAGGAGGTCTTCTTGTGCTTATCGATTGATAAGCGTGGGACAAAGTCCCATGTATTAGAACTGAGGGATTTCTTCGATCAAGACTGTACGAGACAAGTCTTCAATAAATACATCACAACGATCTTTCATCCAGATTTCGTATCCTGGGAATTTGTTAGCACTTGACATACCTTGAGATTTTGCAAATCCTAAGTGATGACGAGTACCATCAATATAACCCCAAGTCATAGAAGGAGCACCCTTCATACGTACCTCACGAATGTTATTAACCATAGATCCATCAGACATTGGAGAAACATCAAACACCATAAATACTGGAGTTGATTTCTTGTTTTGTCCAAATTCTAAGTTAGTTTGAGGAAGGTCTAATTCTTTTAAGTGAATTAACTCAACACGACCAGTCTCACGAGTAACCATTGCATCGAATGCAAAGTTGTAAGTGATGTGCTGTCCTTCTCCTTGCATGTAACGATTTCCTGAATCAGCCATAAAAGTTAAGCCTGAATTCAAAGCATCATTCTTAAGTGCTTGTTGGAACACGTCGAAGCCAGCTTCGTTAGTGTACATTTTAACACGACGATCCTTAACATCCACACGACGATAGAATAAATCACCAAATACTGAACGAATCAAGTTAGCAGTGAATTCTCCACGATTGTATTGAACTAAGTTACCATTGTTACGCATTCTGTGGTAAACACCAGCAGATGTACGTTTTAATTCTTGCTTAGAACCATTAGATTTAACAGTACCTGGACGAGCCCAGATCATACGCTTAACCTTTAATTCTAACATAGACTTACGCATCCAGAACTCAACAAATGGCTCCCATTTAACATCATTACGAGTTAAAGGAAGTTGGTTACGACGCTGTGGAGCATATACTAAGATATCTAAAGCTGAACCATCAGCATTAACTAACATCTTGTCATCAGCCCATTCAGTAATCTTGTGCTCATATCCATATGCAGAACTCAATGATTCAAACATAGTGATTTGCTCACCTAAACGTGGCAATCCTAAAAGGTCTTGGTCAAATTCACCAATAGCAGCATCAACTAATTCAAGCTCTAAACCAGTCTGTAAGAATACAGGTGATACAAAGTCAACTTGAGGATTGTCAGTTACTAATGTAAAAGTGTATAAATAACCCATGTTCCATGGTTGAGGATCTTTGATCGCATACCAACGAGGACCATACTGACGAGTACCTACAGAAACAATTGCGTTTTTAGAGAATTCGTTAGTGTCAATAATCACTTGAAATTCTTGACCATCGATACCTGGTTTGTCCAAATTTAAAGTGGAATCAGGAATGTCAATGATTTTAGGGAATTTGTAAGGAACTTGTACTTGCCACTTCCAAGCATCACTGTTGTTGTCAATGTAATACGGAGTTGACTTGTTGATCATGTCCAAAAAGTCATTACTGTACAATGAACTCTGAGTATACAAACTTATGATTTTTTTATCAT
>Ga0136641_1000913_pt1 | contig 12482 bp, 11 predicted proteins | sample EliLak1302023Y_FD_115312 | JGI IMG/M metagenome (GOLD analysis project Ga0136641, IMG submission 115312) | Freshwater microbial communities from Elizabeth Lake, Yosemite National Park, California, USA - 13020-23Y | ecosystem: Environmental > Aquatic > Freshwater > Lake ...
CTTCGAAGCCCATCAGGTGACAGGCGGTTATGAGCCCAGCCCGGCGCAAAGCGGCCAGCGCGCGCTGGCCAATCTGGCCTTGAGCATGCTGTGCCTGCACGCCGTGCAGCGGGGTGCCACCGAGTGGCCGGGCCGCGCTGTCCAGCGCTTCAAGGAGGCCAGCAACATGAGCGACCGGCTGGGCGCCATCGCGGCGCTGATCGACGCCCAGTCGCCGCTGGCCGAGGCCGCTCTGGCGCGTTTTCACGCCGAGGCCCAGGGCGAAGCGCTGGTGCTGGACAAGTGGTTCACGCTGCAGGCTCGTGCGCCGGAACCGGTGTTCGAGGTTCACGGCGAACACGGCGGCCGCGCCTTCAACCGCGCCAAGGCGCTGCTCAAGCACCCCGACTTCTCGCTGAAGAACCCCAATCGCGCGCGCAGCCTGTTGAACACGCTGTGCCGCGACAACCCGGCCGCCTTCCACCGCGCCGACGCCGCCGGCTATGTGCTGTGGGCCGACAAGCTGCTGGAACTGGACGCCATCAACCCCCATGTGGCCGGCCGCCTGGCCCGCGTGATGGACCGCTGGGCCGCGCTGGCCGAGCCCTACCGCCGTGCGGCGCGGGAAGCCATCGTCCGGGTGGCGGCCAAGCCCGACCTCAGCAACGACGTGCGCGAAATCGTCACGCGCGCATTGGAAGACCAAGCATGAAACGCGTCAGCCTGACCCAGTACCTCGTCGAACAACAGCGCGAACACGGCCGCATCCCGGCGCAGCTGCGCCTGCTGACAGAGGTCGTTGCCCGGGCCTGCAAGCACATCGCCATCGCCGTCAACAAGGGCGCTTTGGGCGACGTGCTGGGCAGCGCCGGGGTCGAGAACGTGCAAGGCGAAATCCAGAAGAAGCTGGACGTCATCAGCAATGCCGTGCTGATCGAGGCCAACGAATGGGGCGGCCACCTGGCGGCCATGGCCAGCGAGGAAATGGACAGCATCCACGTGGTGCCCAACCGCTACCCGCAGGGCGAGTACCTGCTGCTCTTCGACCCGCTGGACGGCAGCAGCAACATCGACGTCAACGTCTCCATCGGCACCATCTTCAGCGTGCTGCGCAAGGTCGGCCACACGCGCGGCGTGAGTGAAGAGGACTTCCTGCAGCCCGGCAAGCACCAGGCCGCTGCCGGTTACTGCGTCTACGGCCCGCAGACCACGCTGGTGCTGACCCTGGGCAACGGCGTGGCGCTGTTCACGCTGGACCGCGAGACCGGTTCCTGGGTGCTGACCCAGACCGAGGCGCAGGTGCCCGAAGACACCAAGGAATTCGCGGTGAACATGTCGAACATGCGCCACTGGGCGCCACCGGCGAAACGCTACATCGACGAATGCCTGGCCGGCAAGACCGGCCCACGCGGCAAGGACTTCAACATGCGCTGGGTCGGCAGCATGGTCTCGGATGTACACCGCATCCTGACCCGCGGCGGCGTCTTCCTCTACCCCTGGGACCAGCGCGAACCCGACAAGCCCGGCAAGCTGCGCCTGATGTACGAGGCCAACCCGCTGGCCTTCATCATCGAACAGGCCGGCGGCGCGGCCACCAACGGGCACGAGCGCATCCTGGACATCGTGCCGACCAAGCTGCACGAGCGCGTGGCCGTGATGCTGGGCTCGAAGAACGAGGTCACCCGGGTCACGGGCTACCACGCCACCGACGACTGAGGCGGCGTCGGCGCCGCCCCCTCCGCGGCTTCAGCGCGCCCTGTCGGGGCGGCCCAGACGGGTCAGGCAGGCATCGCGTTCGCCGGGCGTGGCAGCCGCCTTGCATCGGGCCACGGCATCGTCCACCCCGCCCATCGCCGACGTCTTGTCGTGGCGCTGCTGCTGGGCCTTGGACAGCGTCGGCGCCGGCGGCGTCTTGCCCAGCAAGATGCTGATCTGAGGCACCACCGGGTCTTCGGGGCGCATGTCGCCGGGCACGCTGGCGCTGTCGCGCTTTTCAGCCGGCGTCATCGCGCGGGGTTGCGACTTGCTGACGACGGGCGGCGCAGAAGCGGGCGGTGCCGCCAGCGGCGCAGGCACCCGGGCCGACGCCTGCGCCTGGGCCGACGTGACAGTGGCCCCACAGCAGGCCAGGGCGCAGATCCAGATCGTTGGCGTTGACTTCATGGCGACACGGTGATGGCTCGGGTGGGGGTGGAGCTTACGCGCTCGGCGGGCCGGCGCCGTCCCCATCGACCTCGTCGTCGGCTTCGGCTTCGGCTTCGGCTTCGTGCATCCATTCAGGGGCGGGCTGCTCCAGCGGCACCCCGCCACCGCCACCGCGCTGCGGCGGCTTCTTGCGCGTGCGCGCTGCGGCGCGCTCCTGGCGCTCAGCCTCGCGCACCTCGCCGGCGGCGACCCACTGCGCGTAGGCCTCGGGGGTTTCCAGCGTGATGGCCCCCCAGGCGCCGGCGCGAAAATCGTTGATCACGATCTCGGCCGCCTTCTGCAAGTTCACCTGGCCGCCGGGCAGCAGGCCGCCGCGTTTGCGGGCAATATCGGCCAGCAGCCCCTCGTCGCTGACGGCTGAAAAATCGGCCAGTTTGTAGCGCGCCTGCAAGCGGTCGGCATAGGGCCCGCGCACGCTGGCCAGCAGGGCCAGGGCCACCTCTTCTTCATCGTAGGCGTTGCGCCCGATGCCGCCGGTGGCGGCCAGGTTGTAGCCACTCTGCTCGACCAGGATGCGCGGCCACAGCATGCCCGGCGTGTCGAAGAGATCGAAGTCGCTGGCCAGGGCGATGCGCTGCTCGGTCTTGGTGATGCCGGGCTCGTCGCCGGTCTTGGCCTTGCGCTGGCCGATCAGGGTGTTGATCAGCGTGCTCTTGCCGACGTTGGGGATGCCGCAGATCAGCACCCGCACCGGCTTGACCATGCCGCCACGCAGCGGCGCCAAGGCGCGGCAGGCCGCAATCAGCCGGCGTGCCGGCGCGGCCTCGCTGGCGTCCAGCGCCAGGGCGCCCGTGTCGGCCTGGGTCTGGTAATGGGCCAGCCACAGCGCGGTGCGCGTCGGGTCCGCCAGGTCCTGCTTGTTCAGCACCTTCAGCGTCGGCTTGCCACCGGCCAGTTCGGCCAATAGCGGGTTGGCACTGGAGCCGGGCGCTCGCGCGTCGAGCAATTCGATCACCACGTCGATGTCGGGCAACCGCTTGACGATGGCCTTCTTGGTCGCGTGCATGTGGCCCGGAAACCACTGGATGGCCATGTCGGTGTACTTCCTTTTGCAGCGCGGCACAGGCCGCGCCGTCGTGTGCCCCGGCTGGGGTAGGGTTGCGGGCGCCGGCCTCAGTCGGGCCTGGCGCTGCGGCTGCGTTCGCGCAACATGAAGAGGTACAGGCTCTCCACTTTATCGCGCGCCCAAGGCGTCTTGCGCAGAAACTTCAGACTCGATGCGATGCTGGGGTCGTGGCTGAAACAGCGCACCGCGATGCGCTCGGCCAGTCCGGGCCAGCCGTAATGATCGGCCAGGGCCTGCAGGATCTGCTCCAGCGTCAAGCCGTGCAGCGGGTTGCGCGCCTGGGTCGGTGGACGGGGTGGCGTGTCCGGTACGGGCATGGGAAGGGGCATCCAGATCAAGGCAGGGCGGACAGCCGGCGCACGACGTCTTCGGCCACCGCCAGCGAGGCGGTCAAGCCCGGCGACTCGATGCCCAACAGGTTCACGATACCCGGCAAGCCGTGTTGCGCCGGCCCGTCGATGCGGAAATCGGGGGCGGCCACGCCGGGGCCGTGGATCTTGGGCCGCACACCGCTGTAGCCGGGCTGCAGGGCGCCGTCGGGCAAGCCCGGCCAATAGCGGCGGATCGCCACCTCGAAGGCGGCTGCGCGGGCGGGGTCGACGGCGTAATCGATGGCTTGCGGGTCGGTCGTGTCGAGCCACTCGAAGTCGGGGCCGAACTTGACCTGGCCACCCAGATCGAGGGTGACGTGGACGCCCAGCCAGGCGTCGACGGGCGCCGGGTAGATCAAGTGGCGAAACGGCGCCCGCCCGGCCAGCGTGAAATAGCTGCCCTTGGCGTAGTGCGGCGGTATCTGGTGCTCGGGCGCCAGACCGGCCAAAGCCTGGGTCAAGGCGCAAGCCCCCAGGCCGGCCGCGTTCACGACGAGGCGGGCTTGCAATTCGAAGGGTCGGTCGGCCGTCTCGACGCTGACCCGCGCGCCGCCACCCGGCAGTGCCGTCCAGGCCCGCACCGGCGACCGCGGCACCACCATGCCGCCCGCGCGCTCCAGATCGCCCTGCAAGGCCAGCATGTAGGCATGGCTGTCGACGATGCCCGTCGTCGGCGACCACAGCGCCGCGGTGCAGTGCAAGGCCGGTTCCAGGGCGCGGGCGGCGGCGGCGGTCCAGGACTCGACGGCCACGCCGTTGGCCAGCGCCCGCGCCTGCAGCGCCTGCAGCGCGGCGTGCTGGTCTTCGTCGGTGGCCACCACCAGCTTGCCGCAGGCCCGGTGGGGCACACCGTGTGCGGCGCAGAAGTCGTAGAGCAAGGCCTTGCCGCGCACGCACAGGCGGGCCTTCAGGGAACCCGGGGCGTAGTACAGGCCGGCGTGGATGACCTCGCTGTTGCGCGAACTGACACCCTGGCCGATGGCGGCTTCGGCGTCCAGCACCACGGTCTCGTGGCCGGCCTGCGCCAGGGCCCGGCCCACCGCCAGGCCCACGGCGCCAGCGCCGATCACGAGGGCGTCAACGCCTTCCATGGCGGGCTGCTGTCGCGGCGCTGCGGCCTGCGGTGTCGCGCAGCGCCAGGCGGCCGCGCAGGGCGGCTGAGACCGTGTTCATGCACGGCGCCATCAACCGCGCCCAGCGTCCGTTCTTCCCTCCGCTTTTTCTCTGCATCAGAACCCCGCCACCCTGTTCGCGACAACCTGCCGCTCGCCGGTCCGCAGGATAGGGCCGAATCGACCGCTGGCCAGCGCCGGCTGACGCTATCGTCGCGCATGCGCCGGCCATCCTGCCCTGCGCCTACCCAAGGACTCAGCCCATGAACCTGCCCACCCTGAGCGCGCTGCGGACCGCGCTGGCCGCGGCTGCCGCCTGTCTGGTGAGTGCCTGCGCGATGGCGCCCGGCGCTTCCGCCCCGACCGCGCCGGCCGCGTTGACCGAGGCGCAGATCGCCGCGATCGTCAACAGCCCCGACCGCACGCCAGCCGACCGCGACAACGACCAGCGGCGCAAGCCCGAGCAGATCCTGCGCTTCATCGGTCTGCGCCCTGGCATGGTGGCGCTGGACGTGGTGGCCGGCGGCGGCTACACCACCGAACTGCTGGCGCGCGGCGTCGGCCCCGCCGGCCAGGTCTTCGGCCAGGCCCAGCCGCGCGACCCCAGCCGCCCGGTGCAGCCCAATGCCCGCCCGCCCGGGGCCGGCGTGCTCGACCGCATCGCCAGGCTGGCCGCGGCGCCAGGCGCCACCGCAAACATCGCGCTGGTGCTGCAGCGCCTGGTCGACCCGGTGCCGCCGGCACAGGCGCAGGGCCAGCTCGACGTGGTGACGCTGATGTTCAACTACCACGACCTGGGGCCGCTGGGCGAGGGCCGCGGGCAGATGAACCGCGCCATCTACGCGGCCTTGAAGCCCGGCGGCGTCTACATCGTCGCCGACCATGCGGGCCGGCCCGGCACCGGCATCTCGGAGTCGACCACGCTGCACCGCATCGAAGAGGCCTTCCTGCGCAGCGAGGTCGAAGCCGCCGGCTTCAAGCTGCAGGCGTCAGGCGCCTTCCTGCGCAACCCGGCCGACCCGCGCGACAAGGAGACGCCCGACCCGGCCATGCCCAAGGACGAGTTCATCCTGAAATTCGTCAAGCCCGGCGCGTCGGGTGGCTGAGGACGGGCCATGCAGACATCGGAACCAGGAAAAACAAATATGAACCCGCACCCCATGCCGGCAACCGGCGCGGTCGCCACCGCCAGCCGCCGAGCCTGGCTGATGGCCGCGACCAGCGGTCTGCTCTGGGCCGGCATCGGGCTGTCGGCGCAGGCCGCTTCGGTGGCGCCCGTGGCGGCGCCCAACGGCATGGTGGTGACGGCCCAGCACCTGGCGACCCGGGTGGGCGTCGATGTGCTGCAGCGCGGCGGCAACGCCATCGACGCCGCGGTGGCGGTGGGCTACGCGCTGGCGGTCGTCTACCCGGCCGCCGGCAACCTGGGCGGCGGCGGGTTCATGACCGTGCAGCTGGCCGACGGCCGCAAGACCTTCATCGACTTCCGCGAGAAGGCGCCGCTGGCCGCCACGCCCGGCATGTACCTGGACCCGGCCGGCAAGGTGATCCCGAACCTCAGCACCCGCGGCCATCTGGCGGTGGCCGTGCCGGGCAGTGTGGCGGGCCTGGAACACGCCCGCGCGAAGTACGGCACGCTGCCGCGGTCGACCTTGCTGGCGCCGGCCATCGCGCTGGCCGAGGCGGGCTACACGCTGGAGCGCGGCGATGTCGAGATGCTGCGCGAAGGCGCCGACAAGTTCAGCCGCGACGCGCCCTCGGCGGCCATCTTCCTCAAACCCGGTGGCGCGCCTTTCGAGATCGGCGAACGGCTGGTGCAGCCCGACCTGGCCCGCACGCTGCAGGCCATCGCCCAGCGCGGCGCGGCCGGCTTCTACCAGGGCGCCGTGGGCGCAGCGCTGGTCAAGTCCAGCCAGGGCGGCGGCGGCATCCTGACGCAGGCCGACCTGGACGGCTACGCCCCGCGCGAGCTGGCCCCCATCGAGTGCGACTACCGTGGCCTGCGCGTGATCTCGGCCCCGCCACCCAGCAGCGGCGGCGTGGTCATCTGCGAGGTGCTGAACATCCTGGAAGGCTATCCGCTGAAGGACTGGGGCTTCCGCTCGGCGCAGGCCGTGCACCACCAGATCGAGGCCTTGCGCCACGCCTTTGTCGACCGCAACAGCTACCTGGGCGACCCGGATTTCGTGAACAACCCGATCGCCCGGCTGACCGACAAGGCCTATGCCGCCCAGATCCGCCGGGTGATCGACCCCGACAAGGCTGGCGTGTCCCAGGACATCCGCCCCGGTGTGGCACCGCACGAAGGCAGCAACACCACGCATTACTCGATCGCCGACCGCCACGGCAATGCGGTGGCGGTGACCTACACACTGAACGACTGGTTCGGCGCCGGGGTCACGGCCCAGGGCACGGGCGTGCTGCTGAACAACGAGATGGACGACTTCACGGTCAAGCTCGGCGTGCCCAACAGCTATGGCCTGGTCCAGGGCCAGGCCAACGCCATCGCGCCGGGCAAGCGCCCCCTGTCGTCGATGAGCCCGACCATCGTCAGCCGCGACGGCAAGCCGCTGATGGTGCTCGGCACGCCCGGTGGCAGCCGCATCATCACCGCCGTGCTGCACACGCTGCTCAACGTCATCGACTACGGCATGAACCTGCAGGAGGCGGTGGACGCGCCGCGCTTCCACCAGCAGTGGCTGCCCGACATGACCTACTTCGAGCCCTACGCCATCTCGCCCGATACCCGGGCGCTGCTCCAAGCCAAGGGCCAGCGCATGGGGCCGCCGCAGCCCGACAACCATGTCGCCGCCATCCTGGTCGGGGCGCCGACCCTGGGCGGACCACCGGTCGGCCAGAACCGCTATTACGGCGCCAACGACCCGCGGCGCAACAGCGGGCTGGCGCTCGGCCATTGACCGACGGTTCTGCTGAGCGCGCCGGGCGCCGCTCAGGCCAGCGCGACGCGGGCCTCGAACAGGAAGGCGGCCAGCGCCTGTGACACGGCCGGCAGCGCGGCGGCGGCGGCAGCGGGCAAGGTCACGCTGACCACCAGCCCGCGGGCCCCGCCGGCGCTGACCTGCACCTGCGCATCGGGCAGGCCATGCTGCTCGCGCAGCATCGCGCTGACCACATGCGCAGCAGCGTCGCAGCGCAAGGCCGGCTTGAAGACCTTGCCCACCGAGGTCACCGGGATCGCCTCGACGATGTGGAACTGCCGCGGCCAGGCCGGATGTTCGGCCATGGCGTTCTCGATCATCACCGGGTCGATGTTGTGTCCGCTGCGGATGATCAGGTCCTTGGACCGCCCGGCGATGTGGATGCGGCCGGCGCCATCGGTGCAGCCCAGGTCACCGGAATTGAGCCGGCCGCCTTCGATCACGCCAGCATCGTGTTCCGGGTTGCGGTAGCCCGGCGACACGTGCGGCCCGGTCACGGCGATGACCCCGACCTCGCCGGGGGCGCACAGGTCACCGAGCTGCCCGTCGGCGCCCAGGCGGCGCACCTCGACCCGGGTGTAGGGCAAGGCCCAGCCCACCGAACCGACGCCGCCCTCACCGGCCACCGGGTCGATGGCGATCAGGCCCGAAGCCTCGGTCATGTCGTAGACCTCGAAGAGGCCACGCCCGGTGACCTGGCGAAAACGCTCACCCACGGCCGGTGGCAGCAGGGCGGCGCCGCAGAAGCCGGCCCGCACGGCGCTGATGTCGGCGCCGTCCAGCGGCACGTCGAGTACGGCACCCACCGACGTGGGCACGGCGCCCACCAGCGTGGCACCGACATGGAACAGCGGCAGCGTGGCCGTCAGCGTGTCGGTCGAACGCATGTCGGCCAACACCGCTCCACCGAGCGCCGCCACCAGCTGGCCGCGGTGCGTGTGCGCGACGAGCCTGGGCGTGCCGGTGGTGCCCCCGGTGTGGAAATAGGCCGCGACCTCGTCGTCGCGGCCGGGGTTGCCGCAGACCAGGTGGTCGTCAGGCTGGGCCATCAGGGCGGCATGGAAGTCGACCACACCGTCCGCTGCCGGCGTGCCCGGCGGTGCCACGCGAACCAGCGTCAGGCCAGGCACGCGCTCGCGCAGCTGCAGGGCCTTCTGCCAGATGTCCAGCACCGGGTGCGGCCCCAGTGCCACCAGGATGCGGGCCCCTGACGCTTCCAGCAGCGCCGCGATGTGCTCCACCTGCAGCAGGAAATTGATCGGCACCGCATGGCCGGCGCTTTCCGCGCCCCACAGCGTGGCGTGGGTCTCGATCAGGCTGGGCAGCATGTAGGCCACGCCCGGGCGAACGCCGCCGAGGCTGGAAAACACATGGGCGGCACGCCGCACCAGGCCCAGCAGTTCGCGGCAGTTGACCCGCCGCGGCTGCTCCTGTCGATGCGACCCTGCATGCTAGACCGGCTGAGCGCGCCACGGTATTGCCGTTGAGGCGGCTCTCGGGTCCGCCAGCATCTCGGTTCGGTGGCGAACCCACAGGCGCGCCTGACCGCGAGGCAGCGCCTGGGTCAGAAGCGCCGGCCGCTGTGGATGTGGCGCACGAACGCTGACGAGACCTCCATGCGCGCGACCAAGTCCAGCATGTCGGCGGCCACTCGCGGGCTGATCCTCGCCGCTTCGAGCACTTCGTTCTCTCGGGCGTCATAGCGGGCACACATCAGCGCCACCGCCGTCAGCTGGGTGGCCTGGAAGGCGCGGTCGTAGCGCTGGGCCTGCCGGTCGTCGAAGCCTTTTTGTTGCATTTCACGGACCAGGACAGCCAGGGTCGGAAGGTGTTGCACAGCAGGCTCCGTTTCAGTGGACTGGAAATCAGGGGGCTACTGACCGGCTTCGCCCTTCTTGTGACTGCTCCTGCATTTCGGCCGCCGGCAAGGCAACTGAAGTTCGAACCGAGGCACCCGAATGGCGTGGACGGCGCTGGCCGCGAAGGGCGCGGCCAGCTGCTGCTGCTGACGGCAAAATGGCCGCCCGTCGATCCGAGCGAATCAGCCTCAGCCGCGCGGCACGCGCGAGCCGCTGGCGGGCGGCATCAGGAAATCGAAGTCGGCGCCCTGGTCGGCCTGCGTCACGCTCTGCAGGAAGAGCTTGCGGTAACCGCGTTGCGCCGATGGCGGCGTGACGGGCTCGGCCGCCGCGCGCCGCGCCAGTTCCTCGTCACTGACGCACAGCGTGATCTCGCGCTGCGCCACGCTCAGCCGGATGCGGTCGCCGCTGCGCACCCACGCCAGCGGACCGCCCACGGCAGCCTCGGGCGTCACGTGCAGCACGATGGTGCCGAAGGCGGTGCCGCTCATGCGGCCATCGCTGATGCGCACCATGTCCTTCACGCCGGCGCGCAGCAGCTTCTTCGGGATCGGCAGGTAGCCCGCCTCGGGCATGGCCGCGCCCTTGGGGCCGATGTGCTTGAGCACCAGGATGTCGTCGGCCGTCACGTCGAGCTCGGGGCTGTCGATGCGGGCGGCCATGTCGGCCGCGTTTTCGAACACCACGGCGCGGCCTTCGTGCTCCATCAGCCGCACATCGGCGGCACTCTGCTTGATGATGGCGCCGCCCGGGGCCAGGTTGCCGCGCAGCACGGCGATGCCGCCCTGCGGGTAGATGGGGTTGGAACGCGGCCGCACCACGGTCTGCGTGTAGCCGGGGCCGGCGAGCTCGATCTCTTCACCCAGCGTGCGGCCGGTCACCGTCAGCGCGTCCAGGTGCAGCAGGGGTTTCAGTTCGCGCAGCAGCGTGGCCATGCCGCCGGCGGCATGGAAGTCTTCCATGTAGTGGTCGCCGCTGGGCTTCAGGTCCAGCAGCACCGGCGTATCGCGGCCCATGCGGTCCAGCGCATCCAGGTCGACCTGCAGGCCCATGCGCCCGGCCATCGCGGTCAAGTGCACGATGCCATTCGTGCTGCCGCCGATGGCCAGCAACACGCGCATGGCGTTCTCGAAGGCCTTCTCGGTGAGGATCTTGTCGATGGTCAGGCCGCTGCGGGCCATCTGCACCGCCTGCGCGCCAGTGAGCTCGGCGATGCGCACGCGGTCGGCCGTCACCGCGGGCGGTGAGGCGCCGCCCGGCACCGTCATGCCCAGCGCCTCGGCGATGCAGGCCATGGTGCTGGCAGTGCCCATCACCGAACAGGTGCCCACGCTGGCGACGAGCTCCGAATTCACCTCGGTGACTTCAGTCTCTTCGATGTCGCCGGCACGGAAGCGGCCCCAGTAGCGCCGGCAGTCGGTGCAGGCGCCCACGCGCTCACCGCGGTGGCTGCCGGTCAGCATCGAACCGGTGATGAGCTGGATGGTCGGCAGGCCGGCCGAGGCCGCGCCCATCAGCTGCGCCGGCACGGTCTTGTCGCAGCCGCCGATCAGCACCACCGCGTCCATGGGCTGCGCGCGGATGAGTTCCTCCGTGTCCATGGCCATGAGGTTGCGCAGGTACATGCTGGTGGGCTGCGAAAAGCTCTCGTGCAGCGAGACGGTGGGAAAGTCCATCGGCAGGCCGCCGGCCAGCATCACACCGCGCTTCACGGCCTCCATCAGCGCCGGCATATTGCCGTGGCAGGGGTTGTAGGCGCTGGCCGTGTTGGTGATACCGATGACCGGTCGCGCCAGCGCCTCGTTGGTGTAGCCCGCGCCCTTGATGAAGGCCGTGCGCAGAAAGAGCGAGAAGCCGGTGTCACCGTAGTTGGTGAGGCCGCGCTGCAGGCCTTGCACGGCGGCAGGGCTGTCCTTCTTCGGGTCTTTCGGTGTCGGGTTTTCGGGCAGCATGCGGGCATACGGTCGGTGTCGATCCTGCATTTTCACCTTCGCACCCCGAACACCGGAGACTGACCATGACGATCGCCGCCCTGACCCTGCGCTGCTCGCCCCGGCGCCGCGCTCGCGCCGGCCTATCCCGACAAGGCCGTGAAGCTGGTGGTGCCCTACCCGCCCGGCGGCGCCACCGACGTCATCGGCCGCGTGCTGGCGCAGAAGCTGGGCGCCGCTTTAGGCCAGCAGTTCGTTGTCGACAACCGCGCCGGCGCCGGCGGCAGCCTGGGCGCGGGCCAGGTGGCCAAGTCACCGGCCGACGGCTACACGCTGCTGATGGGCGCGCTGACCAGCCACAGCATCAACGCCGCGCTCAGCCCGGCCACGGTGCCCTATGACATCAACAAGAGCTTTGCGCCGATATCGATCGTCGGCACGGTGCCGCTGGTCTTCGTGGTGCACCCGGATGTCAAGGCCAAGACGCTGTCCGAACTCATCGCGCTGGCCAAGGCGCAGCCCGGCAAGCTGGCCTTTGCGTCGGCGGGCAACGGCTCGCCGCAGCACCTGTCCACCGAGATGTTTAAGCGTGTGGCCGGCGTCGACGTGCTGCACGTGCCCTACAAGGGCAGCGGCCCGGCCATGACCGACCTGCCGGGCTTGGAGGTGAGCTCGATGTTCGGCATCGTGGCGCCTGCCGGCACGCCCGAGGCCGTGATCAACAAACTCAACCTCACGCTGAAGACCATCCTGGCCGACAACGGGGTGCGGGAGCAGTTGCTGGCTCAGGGCGCCATCGCCACCCACAACACGCCGGCCGAAGCGGCCAAGGCCATCCAGGCCGAGTTCGCGACGTGGGACAAGGTCATCAAGGACGGCAACATCAAGGTGGAGTGAGTCGAGGGCGGAAAGACGGCCCCATGGACGGCGCCGAAGCGCTGGTGCGCAGGCTGCGGCTCAACGGCGTGAAGCGCGTCTTCGGAGCTGTTCCGCGAGACCTTGGCGGCAGGTGTCGCCCCC
>Ga0136641_1000914_pt1 | contig 12481 bp, 7 predicted proteins | sample EliLak1302023Y_FD_115312 | JGI IMG/M metagenome (GOLD analysis project Ga0136641, IMG submission 115312) | Freshwater microbial communities from Elizabeth Lake, Yosemite National Park, California, USA - 13020-23Y | ecosystem: Environmental > Aquatic > Freshwater > Lake ...
ACCAGGACCTGTATCAGGGAAGCCTTCGGCACCACCGCCAGACACTAAATCGTTAGAAGATTTGGCTGAAGAAGCGAGAAAGAAGTTAGCAGAGGCCATACGGAGAGTCGGCATAGCAGAGCAGGAGTTGGCCAACCCCGCCTTATCTGATGAAGAAAGGATAGCCAAGGCAGAGGAGGCCGACGATGCGGTTAATTTGGCCGAGAAATTATATATAGAGGCCGATGAACTTTATAACAAGGCGTATCCAGATGATAGCAGCAGCAGTTCTGCTACGGGTGGACCGGCCCTTCCACCTGGTGGACTTTTAGGACGCCCATCAGCACCACCAGGGCCTCCACCAGGGCCACGGCCCGCTCCACCCGCCCCGCTGCGGCGGCCACCCCCGCCCCCACCGCCTAAACCGGATTCAGAACCTGGCTCGCCCACATCAAACTCTAGTTCGGTAGACTCTAATTCATCAGGGTCTGGATCGCCAGAATCGAATGTAGATGAAGAAAATTTACGAGGTGCCAGTAAACAGGTGGGCGGTCGCGGACAGCTCCCTGCCGCCAATCAACAACTGACCGTGAGCGCAGATACAGCCATTAAGGACCTCCGTGGTAAAATATTTGCCGCACGTCGCGACGCCGCAAAGAGACAGCGTGAAGCCGATATTGCCCGCATTGAGGCAGCGTTGCGCGCACTCATGGCTGAACTAACTGCTCTCAAAGAGGAAGTGCGAACCAAGCGTGCCAACAATGTAGCCGCACGCGAACGAGCCGCCGCCCTGGAACAACAGGTCAACGAACTAAATCAACTCCTAACTGTAATCAACGGCAAGGCGGTCGCGGTCGTCGGCCAATACAAAGATATCTTTGATGCGAACAAGGCCACGCTAGCGCGTCTACAGGCCGAGTTAAAAGCCGTCCAAGATAAATTAGCCAAAGCAGAAGCAGATGCCAGTGCGGCCATTTTACAGCACAGATTAAATCTACAAAAAGCAGCTAGGACTATATTGGCTCACGGTGATGATAGAAAAAAGTTTGAGGAAGACATCGCTTTTGTTAACGAACTTCTTGATTCGCAGCGTCTTTCTACCCAGGCATTAATGCATCAATCAAACAAACTAATGGAATATATAAGAAAGCAAAGAGGTCGTGATTACAAGAATCAGGTTACAATCGCTCTACAGAAACAGAAAATTACAGAATCGAATCGCATTATATCTATGGGTAAAGCGAGACTCGCACAATTAACAGCCGGTATGCTTGGACTTCAACAAGAAGTTGCCGATTTAACTAAAAGAATAGAAGAAGGCGACAATAATGCGGATGATTTACGGCGTATCGTAGCTCTGATACAACAGGAGTTGGAGAACAAGACACTCTTGGCCCAGCATCTACAAGAACAAATCGGATTGGATCAGAAAGAGATACAACAACTCGAACTGGCCCTAACAAATCAAAGCGAAGCCACGGCCCGCGCCGAAAGAGAGGCAGATGCTGAAAGGCAGCAAAAAGAAAAACTTGTGGCCGACCGGAATGCTAAAATAGCCAACCAGGAGCAGCAAATAGCAGTTCTAAACGAGCAGTTGGCAAAACAAATAGCGACAGACCAGAAGGAGATATACCGGTTAGAGCGTGAGATATCGGCTGGTGTAGACAAGACTGTCGCCACGAAAAGAGAGTTGGAAGCGGAACGGCAGTTGAAGGCCAGACTTGTAGCAGAACGTGACGCGACTATTGCTGCGCAGAAGGTGACGATAGATAAACTCAACGCATCATTGGCAGTATATGAAGCCGAACTCGAACAGATGCGCACCGGCCTACGTGAAGTAAACGGACAGGTGGAGGCTCTACTAACTAAATTAGCCGATGGTGATGCTGATATAGAAACGCTCGGTCAACAGATAGCCGTTCTAAGACAGGAGCGCGCCGCCAAGCAAGAACGTATCGGTCGTTTACGAGACAAGGTCGCTTCCCTAAAGGCCAACTTGCAGGCTGAAAGGGCGGCTTCCGCAGCAGCAGAACTTGAACACCAAGCCACGGAAACAAAACTCAGGCGCAGACTTCTGGAACGCAAGAATAAACTCATCGCCGCCCGTGAAACAATACAACGCTTGGAAGGCGATCTTGCATTCGAAACGAAAAAATTAAATGAATTCAGGGCGGCCAAGGTTGATGCCGAAGCGAAGTTAGAAGAGTTTCAGTTAAAATTGGATCAAGCCGTCCGCGAAGATGTAGCCAAAGTTGCGACTACAAAAAGCGAAAGGGATGCACTTGCCAAACAAATTACCGATATTACAGAGGCGCGCGATGCAGCAGCACTCCTCAGCAAACAACTACAACAGCAGATTGACTTGAACGAGCGTAGAATAAGCACCCTAGAAGTAGATTTAGTTGCGCGCAGTGAAGACGCCGGCCGCGCCGAGCAAGAAGTAGGCGCGCAAAAGCGATTAAGTGCGCAACTTATAGGCGAACGCGACGCCAGAATCGGTGTCCTAGAAGGCGAAGTCACAGCCCTGCGCACTGAACTTGACGATAAACAGAACAAGTTAGACGACTCTGCAATAAAGATGGCTGCCCTAAGAGCCGGCGTAACAGATATGAAAGGCGACGTACAACAACTACTAAACAAGTTGGCCGAAGGTGGACCCGCAGCAGGCGAATTGGATAAACAGATAAACGCCTTGAGACAGCGCCTACGTGAGAAGGAACAGGAATTGGCCGGGGCAGAGCAAGACGCCGATGCGCAGAAAGAGGAAGTTGCTCGTATAACCAAGGAACTTGTTCTACGCGGTGAAGAGACGGCCCGTGCTGAACAGGAAGTCGGAGCGCAGAAGCGTTTGACTTCTCAACTGGTCGGTGAGCGCAACGCAGCGCTAGCAGAAAAAGAGAAAGAACTAGAATCGCAAAAAGCCACCGCAGCAAAGAAGGAGGCCGAATTGAATGCCAAAATAGCCGCGCAGGTACAGGGTCTAGCCGAATTAAATGAGCAACTCGCCTCTTTACAAGCAAGGCTAGCCGATGGTGACAAAAACATAGACCAGTTACAACAGGATATCGCTGCAACAAAGGCCGAGCGCAACCAAAAGGAGCAACAGATAGTCCAGTTGCGGCAGGAACAAGAACAGGCAACTCTACGTCAAACACAATTACAGTCACAAATAGACAGTGATAAAGTAGTATTAGCTAATGAAAAGCAAGCAACAGCGACACTTCAGACACGATACGATGACTTGAAACGGGCCTGCGACGAAACGACGACCGAATTACAGGCCGCAGAGGCCCAGGTTGAGCGCTTTAGAGTCAGAATCGACGAAGCGGCATCGAGTGCCGCCACGCTACAAGAAAAGATAGATGGTCTCACCCAGCAATTAGCACAGGCGGGTTCAAATAGCACCGCTGCATCTCAAGCGCTTCAACAACAATTGGCTGATGTAACGGACCAACACGACAGAAAACAACTACTAATTGCCTCTTTACAAGAGCAAATACAACTAAATAATAAAGAAATAGATAATTTAGGACTCGAACTTGCTAAACGTAGCGAAGAGGCCGCCAGAGCCGAACAAAGCCTTGGTACAGCCCAGAGAACCAGTGCCTCCTTATTACAAGAGCGCGACGACAAAATCGATGCTCTAGAGCGAAGAATAACAAATTTAACAACAGAATTGGAAGCATCCAATGTAGAGTCCGCTCAACTACGCGCAGGTCTCCAACAAGTTGACACAGAAATTCAGACTCTCCAAGGTCGTATCGAACAAGGCGGTCAGAATACCGAAGCAATGTCAAACGAAATAGCCGCTCTTCAAGCCGAACGCCAAGCCAAGCAGAGCCAATTAACAGAGTCTGAACGGGATATGGCCACAATGCGTGAAAATCTAGAGGAATTAAGAAGACAGGTTATTGCAAATAAAAACCTTCTTGGTCAAAAGGACAACCAAATCAGCCAATTAGAGGCGCAGGCCGGTGAAGCAAAACAGGAATTAGCCGAAAAGGAACGACAACTCCAAGCCTGTAGAGACGAACTGAAGCAGGCCAAAGGGCAAGCCCTAGCAGCAATTGCAGCGGCCAAAGAGACTCAAAATATGTTAAATGTAGATGAGACCGAACTACAACGAGCAGCACAAGAGAAACAGGAGGCCGAAGCCCGTGTTGACGCTCTAGAAGAAAGTCAAAGGGAATTACGAGGCCAAATCTCTACTCTACAACAAAGAGCACAACAAAGTAATGAAGAGAGAGAGAGGATTGAACGAGAACTTGCTGGCGAAAAGAACGAGAAGAAATTAGTTCTAGCAGAACAGGATAAACAAATTCAGAGCCTGACACAAGAAATCTTACAACTACGGGCTGAACTCGAATCGATACAGAGAGTACACGACCAAGACATGAGACTAATACAGCAGTCAACCGATGATCTTGCCCGTTTAGGTGAAGAGGCCGATCAACTATCGAATCAGTTAGCCCAAGGCCTAAATGATATTGCGCTAAAAAATCAACTCCAAACGCAACTAGTTACCCTACGTCAGGAACAGGAGGCCAAAGAGGCGACCATTGCCACTCTACAGACACAGGTAAAAGAGTCACAGCAACAAATTGAGGAAGGAGCGGCAAAATTGGCCGAAAAAGCCGCCGAAGCAGCTGCGGTAAAGCAACAACTCGAAGCCGAGCAGGGAGCCCATGCGCGCAATAGTAACGCCAGCAGAGCAGAACTCGAACAACAGAAAGCCACCATAAAAGGCCTAGAGCACGATTTGCAAGAAGAAAAGCAACTTTTAGCCGATGCCAGAAGCAACTTACAAGAAGCCACACAAAAAGCAGAGCAATCACAGACTCGTATCCGTGAACTCGAAGGACAGGTTGCCAGTGGAAAAGCCAACTCTAGTAGCCTAACACAACAGATTGCGAGTCTACGAAACCAAGAGACCGCAGCCCAACAAAGCGCCGCAACCGCAGGTCAGCAGATTCAAGCAAACGAACAGGAAATCACTAGATTAGCAGCGGCTCTAGAAGAGCAAAAGAGTCTCGTAAACCAGAGAAATGCCGCCTTGGGCGAAAAGGACAGCGCGATTCGCGAACTCGAGGCTACGATAGCCCAGAAGGAGCAAGAAACAGCCACCGCCGTCGCGCGGACAAGTCAAGTTGCAGCGGAACTAGCACAAGCCCGACAGCAGATGCGTCAAGGCTCGAATAATTCAAGAGCCGAAAAGGCTGACCTGGCTCGTCAAATCCAGGAGGCACAGAGTCAAAATCAGACACTCCAAGCAGAGATTGGAGGGCAAAAAATCGAACTTGAGCGTGTCTTGGCTACGGTTGAACGCGATGCCGAAATGAAAAGACGCGAAATAAGCGACCTACAGGGGCAACTAGCAGAAGTACAAGGCAAGGCGGCTAAAGTAGCCGGTCTAGAAGAGGACATCAGACTCTTGAATGAACAACTAGCGAATATGAGAAGTGTACAGCAAAATTTAGAAGATACGTTAAGGGCTCGCGAAGCCTTTATCAACGAGTTAAGAGAGACCTACAATATGTTACACGAAGAAAACAGAAATTTAAGAACAACTCTCAAGACTGCCCGTAATAGGGCAGTGGTGCCTACAGCGGTGCCAGCATTACCTCCAGCGGCCCCGCAAAGACCAGTGATGCAAGTAAGAGCGAAAGAACCTACTGTATCATACTCTACTGTCACGCAAATAGCAGCCCCCGCCTGTCCTACACCCCAAGACATCGCGTATCTGGGCACAGAAGCCGCCGCCAAAAAATGCTGCGAATGCCAGAAGTTTATCGATAAAGCGAATGCCTTGATAGATAAGGGGGCGCGGCGTGGCGCAAAAGACGCTCTGTCCATACAACTTGACAGATTAGAATTAGGAAAAGATACAGCATGTGCTGAATGCAATCATTATAAGCAAGAGGCAAAAGCCAGCGGTCGTATCCGTAGGGGCGGCTCTCGCGCGACAAAGGGCGCCAAGTTCAAGAAGCAGTCCAGAAAAATTGTTCCGCTAAAGTAGAATGGGCGACCTCAACATTGGACTAAAACTTAAATACAGTTTTTACAGTGCGCTCGTCTTCTTCCTGGTGGCAAATCCCGAGACCAGCAAGTTTTTACAGGCTATCTTTGGTCATATGATAGAAATTTCGAGCCCAGGAGGATGCCCGACGACAAATGGATTCTTCCTCTTAACTGTCATTTTCTTTATCGTAATGGTAGCACTAATGATGTTTCCACGCGATAAGTGAACCCAACGCAAAATTTAAATTTGAAACTATTAATTTCAAATTTCAATGTAGAATGTATTCCCCACTCCGGTATTTTTCAGGCCTATCAAAAACAAAGAAGCAAAAGAGAAAGCGCGAAATGAAAAAGTTTGGTTCACTTAAATCAAATAATCCAAAGGCCTATGTTGGATTTAAAACAGATGAAGGCGTCAAGACGAAACCATCGAGTTATACCAAGAAGTTCTATTCACTACTGCCAAAGGCAAAGTCCCTAAAGCAAAAGGCACAGCAGACTGGCGTACCTTTGGCCGAAATCAAAGAATCCTACAATCGCGGTCTAGCAGCCTGGCGCACAGGTCATAGACCCGGCTCAACGCAGCAACAGTGGGGCTATGCCCGCGTCCACAGTTTTTTAACATGTGGTAAAACCTATCAAACAACAGACTCGGACCTCGCAAAGAAGGCAAAAAGCAAATCAGCCAAGGCCCGCCAATGGTGGTCTAAATCATGCGGAGGCGCAAAATAAACTCCGCACAAGCCTTGGACCACGTGTATGCCGTAACGGTCTGCTTAGCCGCTTCACCCAGAATTAGAACAAAGTCCGGATTTAGTACGTACGATTGCAGAGCAGAACAAAGATCGTCAACCGTAACTGAAGACGCCTGACCCGCAACAGAACTTACTGAATTTGCGATATAATATCTATTTTTCGTAGGAACAATAATCGAATTACTAGAGTTACAGTACTCCAAGTGACCTGTCTGTGCGGCCACGACTTGGGGCTTACCCAAGCCCATCATTTCAAAGGCACAGAGACCAAAACTTTCAGCATCGGCACATGAGACGCCGATATCAGCCGCATTGTAAATTAAATTAATACGTTCATCGGTCAGTGATAAGTCATTATCAACTATCATGAGTTTATGCTCATGAGTGCGCACCAAGGAACTGAGTTCACGGCGATAAATATCCATAATGGGGTAACCGCCTCTATGACCAGAGTCACACACACAGAGAAGACGAATATCCTTATCTGGATTTTGTAATACCAATTTAGCAAACGCCATGACTAGTAAATCATAGCGCTTTCTAGAGGTATTTCTGTTCGTACAAACGATATAGAATGGTTCAGCGGGAATGTCCAGTGCAGTACGTGCCGTAATTTTATCAACTGTAGGATGTAATTCAGAGTCAAATCCATGAGTCATCGAATGGATAGGTTTAGTAAAACCAGAGGCCTTAACAATCGGAATCCATAACTTGGAGAAAACAAAAATTGCATCTACATTATTGTTAAGATAAGAGGCCGTATCCTGACTCATACTACCGTACACATGATCCAAATAGGCGATAATCTTTGGTTTATCTTCAAGTACAGAAAGAAAACGATTAATAATAGCAGCATCGTTATAAAATACAATAACTTCTGGTTTCAAATCAACCACGTATTGATTGAATGTAGAGAAGCCAAAGCCCTCGTCTTCAGTAGGCGCATATGATTTTATAGAACTAGGATACGGGCGAAAGGCCGACGCTGAGGCGGCCTGCTGAAGACCGTAGTGATGTACGTCGAGATCGGAGACAGTTGAGAGAACTTTAAGAATGTTCCAGGCCACTTTGCTGTAGCCATTGTATTGATGACAGTGAGTCGATACAAAAAGAATCTTACGTTTCTTCTGACTTTGACTTACGGGGGTCTTCTTTGCAGAACTAAAGTAAGTAACTTTAGTTGTTCCTGTAGCCGCAGGAGCAATAGGAGCAACAGCAGGAGCAATAGGAGCAACAGCAGGAGCAACAGCAGGAGCAATAGGAGCAACAGCAGGAGCAACAGCAGGAGCAACAGCAGGAGCAATAGGAGCAACAGCAGGAGCAACAGCAGGAGCAACAGCAGGAGCAGGAGCAACAGCCGGAATTTCGCTAATCTTAATTTCCAAATCGGTCGGGTCAATTACCTTTAATTTTTGACCAGCAGATTTCTTTAGTAAAGCATCTAGTTTATTTGAATACATTATAAAATATACGTTTATTCTGTTTAAATCAAAAAAATTTGACGAGTGGCGTTTATAATATAGGTTCTGTATAGAATATGTTTAGACTCGCGTTTGTTACACTGTTTAGCACGACAGCGCTGGCCTCGATAACGAATTGCAATCCCAGTTCAGTATTTACAGTGAACGGGCTAGGTTTCTGGCCCGACCCGGCAATCAAAAATGCAAATTCGACAATTTCCTTTGATTACACAGTTCCTGCTGAAATTACTGAAGGAACCGCCAAATATACGTATTCATTTAATGGTATTCCATTTCAGCCAACGGTAGAGGACCTCTGTACGCAGACACCGTGTCCTATACTTCCTGGTACTTACAACCAGTCCACGTCAAGTGATTTTCCCAATGTAGGAGGAAAAATTATTATTAAGATTGAATGGTTCGACAAAGACGCGAAAAATCTTCTCTGTGCCCAAGTTAGTACAAAGGTATGAGCGGAGTCGCAACATTTCCAGAACAAAACGGTGTAGAGGGTTTTGTTGAATTCATCGATACCTACAAGGGCTGTCGTGTGAAAGCGATTTTTTCAAAATTGCCAGCAGGTAAGCATGGCTTTCACATTCACAAGGCCGGCGACCTGCGCGGTGAAGGCTGCCAAGGGGCATGCGACCACTATCATAAAGGGCCCGAAACACAGCACGGTGGTCCCCCAACAAGACAAGGTCCTCGACACACAGGCGACCTCGGTAACATAGGCCCCGCCCCGTATACCAAGATATATTATCTAGAAAATGTGTCTGTCAGTGAATTATACGGTCGCTCTGTAATTGTCCACGCCGACGAAGACGACCTAGGTAAGGGGCACGAAGAAGATAGTCTAACAACAGGGCATTCAGGTAAGCGTATCGGCTGCGCCATCATAGGCCGCGCCACACAAGATTCATGTGGAAAAAAGACCAGAAAAGCCAAACAGGTATAAAGAGACAATAATAAAATTTGGTAATGTCTAAATATATTCCATTGGGAATACATTGCTGTGCTACATTTGCGCTGGAAGCAGCAGGTTTGCGCGAATATTTGTATCCATTTGATTCACACTGGACTCCCAGCCAAACATCATATTCTATACTAAAAATATTATTAACTGATGGTATTGAGACTGCTATACAATACATGGTAACAGATTACAAATACTATGTTCAGTCAGTTAATACAGAAGAATTTTTTTTAGTCGATTATAAAACATATAACCAAAATAATCCTAAGACGGGTCTATCAATAGGACATCATATTATTAATGAAGAATTTGCAGCAAAACTTCGTAGACGATTTACTAGATTATTGGCCGATATACAATCAGATAAAGAAATAAAGTTTATCTATTGTGATACAACCGGACCATATTATAATTATGTTATAGACGGAGTAGAATATGGAATAGACGCAACACCTTATCTAGAAAAAATATACTATTTAATTTATCCACACAATCCTAATATTGAAATTATATATTTTTGTTGGCCAAAAAGAGAAAGAATACATGATAAAATCACATATCGGCCATTTACGGTGGTAGCAAATAATGGCTTCGAATGCCGCGAGCGTCTTACCGAGTTCATTACAAATTATTTGCTAATATATACAAATAAAGTATCTGTTGCGCGCGAGCCGGTATAAAGATATTTTTAACAAAAGACGGTATGTCTAAATATATTCCGCTGGGGGTACATTGTGCAATTCCCAGAGCACTAAAAGAAGCAGGTTTAAGTGAATATTCGTATCCGTTTGATTGGAATTGGTGCCCTAGTAAAACAACGTACGCAATTCTAAAAATTCTGCTAATTGAGGGAGTAGAAGCAGCAGTCACATACATGACAACCAACTATACATATTATAATTGGTCGTGCATAAACGAAGAATTTACCAGCGCGCAAGAAAAAACACGATACCAAATTAATTCGCAGAGCGGCTTGGGTATAACCAATTATATAATTGACGAAGAGTATATTATAAAATTGCGGCGTCGTTTAACTCGTCTCAAGGCGGATATAAATTCAGAAACGAAGATAAAATTTCTTTATGCTGATACAGCGAATCCCTTTCATAATTATGTAGTAGATGGCGTAGAATACGGTACACAAGCAACACCCTATCTAGAAAAAATATACGATTTAGTTTATGAATATAATCAGAACATAGAAGTAATTTATTTTTGTTGGCCGACAAGGCTACAACAGAGTGATAAAATTACACACCATGAAATGCCGCACACTAGAATGTGGCACGTACAGGCAGAATTCATTAAGAACTATTTACTTCTATATTCAAATAGGATATAAGGTCTTGATCGCTAATAATGAGATAATGAGATAATGAGTAGCAGATTCACACACAATACTAGTAGTAGGTCGCATATGCGCACGATATTACAATACGCGCCTGTCGTTGAAAAGAAGAAAAGAGGGAAAGCCCAGGCCCAAAAAAAGGAAACAATACCAAAAGCAATAAAGGAGCAAACATGGTTGACCCATATGGGTCCAGTTTTTAAAACAAAATGCTTCGTTTCATGGTGTAAGAATGAAATGAATGTGTTCGATTTTCACACGGGTCATAATATACCCGAATCCAAAGGAGGGACATTAGATATTTCTAATCTCCGCCCTATATGCGCACGATGCAATCTTTCTATGGGGGCAAAGTATACAATAACCGAATGGAATTTGCTGGGCCCTAAGGAAGAACAAGAACAACCTAAGCCAAAGGGCTGGCTACGACTATTATGCTTTAAAAAGTAATGTGTGAATACGAGCCGTGCATTCTTTCTTAAATGACTGCCACCACACCCGTATCTCCTCTTGTAGCGCATCCAAATCAGACAACGAAGTCATCACATGACCCGCTGTCTTCATATCAGCAAGACCTAAAAAGACAGGCTCTCGAGAACCAGACAAAATATTTGCATACGAATTTGCCGGATCTAGTGGTACCAGTGGTATAGCACCATGTTCCATCGCCTCATAAAACCGATAAGACTCCACATTGAAAAATCCATTCAGACAAGGAACAAACTGCGCTTCATCTAGAAGACCCACATAAGCCTTCGCCTCTAAGTTCAAATCGCTCTGCCACGTAGGTGTCTTATGCAGTTGATAAGAAGGCGCCTCTTTCTGTAGTATATCGAGTACCGCGTGACGGTCAGGTCGGTCCATGGCTCCCGCGAAGGACCACGTAATTGGTCGTCGACTTGCTTTCTTAAACCCAGTAGAACCAGAAGAACCGCGTCCATTGTAATAACCCAGAGGGAAATGAAGAACCTTTGGCCCCACGACATCCGGTCGCCAATAATTTCTAAATACACCTTTGATGCCAGGGTGCGAATACAGCGACACATCAGCCGCACAACGTTCATCGCTCATATGTAGTAAATAAAGTTGGCAGTCCATGTTCCGATTTATCCAGCCCTCAATAACACTTTTAGGTGTTGTGTGCTGATAGTAGAGTAGGCAGCGACTACCCTTGACGAAAGGCTTTTTAAAGTCAACCCATGTCAGTGGCCGCGCAAAAATTTCCGCAAGCCATTCTGATTCGACGCATTCAGTGCGCTGCTTCTCTTCAAAATAGACTATCTGTACTTCTTCATCCACGTTCATAATTTCTTCATCTGAAAAGGCATCTAAATTATTCCAAATTTCACTATCGAATTTATCTACACGATTGAAATTATTGAAGTCCGCATTTTGATAGACTGGATCGGCATCCTGAATACAGCCCGCTAGCAAAGGGCATGTAAAATAGATATTGAGAAGACCATCGCCGTGGTTCACCAGCATATGGTCCATGCTGGTAAAGATTCCATTCTGCTCAATAAGAGCACATAATTTTGTTGTACCAGCCTTGGTCAAAAAATACGAATAGGTACAGAAGTGAAAGTAGCGTCGGCTATGGCCGCCGAACATTGTGTGCTTCGCAACCCGAGCAAAGTGCTCATTAACTTTTTCGGTAACATGAGGCAGTGCTGCCTTATTCGGTGGCAAAACACCCCCCAAAAACACTACATCGGCATCTGTCGGCATAGAACCCTTTATCTTGTTCCATGTAGCAAGGAAATCAGGCTCGAATTTTACGTCGTCCTCCAAAATTAAGTAGAGCGAATCGGTCGTAGACGCAGCAAGGCGCTGCCACAATTCGTAGTGGGAAAGAGCGCATCCCATAACAGACTTCTTCCATTTGAAATCGTTTTTCCTAAAAAGGCTGCGTATCTCTTTAGTCAATACCAGGTTACGCCCATAG
>Ga0136641_1000915_pt1 | contig 12477 bp, 11 predicted proteins | sample EliLak1302023Y_FD_115312 | JGI IMG/M metagenome (GOLD analysis project Ga0136641, IMG submission 115312) | Freshwater microbial communities from Elizabeth Lake, Yosemite National Park, California, USA - 13020-23Y | ecosystem: Environmental > Aquatic > Freshwater > Lake ...
ACCAGATAAATGTAGCCGTGCTTTTCCTCGGTATCGTAGACCATGCCTTTCATGATGCGCCGTTTTTGACCTTGCTGAACCGCGATGGAGACTTGTTTGGAATCCTCCGCCGCTGCAGCCATTTCTATAGGGCTGCAAAAGAGGAGAATGAATTGAATCACATGCGTCGTTTTTGAGTGCGTCGTTTTTGAGTGCGCCGTCTACGAGTACCACCTGATTTACCTGCAACAATTGTATTATATAATTTATTTATAGTCCATGGCGGGAGAGGATTCGTATTAAAATAGTTTTTATTATAGGGTGATACTTTCATTGCGACAATTGCATTAATTTTTCGTTTCTCTTCTTGTTGTTTTTCACGAATTTTCTTATACTCTTCTTCTTGTTGTGCAATAATCATGAGATGTCGTGCCCTTTCATGTTTTTCTTGAGATACCCTTTTATGCAACTCATTTAAATGTTTGTTAACATTGGCTTCTTGCATACCGACCATTTTATATGAATATAGAATATTAATTTCCAAACTGCTATCATTTTCTATGAAAAATCTACTACAGTGATGCCTGAACTGTATATACCCTTTTAATTTTATTTGCGCTGTTTTTGAGTGCGTTGCTTTTGAGTACGCTGTTTACGCGAACGACACTGTTTACGCGAACCACCTACATTCGCAGCACCTGGCTCTTTATTTCTGTTAACACGTCTATGCATATTATAGGCATTACGCTTTATAGTAAAGGGTAGAACACCTGGCTCTTGACCTGGTACATTCGGATTATTAAATGAAGAGGCAATTGATGGTCCACCTGGTACATATTCATTTCTAGGATTTACATATGTACCTGGTTCTTTCATTTCATCCAGTTCTTGTCTGGCTCTAGGAAGTGCATTAAACCGACTACGTTGACCAGGAATTTCATTATGACTTGGACCTGCTAAAGAAAATTGCGAGTTCTTTGCTCTCTTCATCTCTGCCCGAATATCATCAATATGTTTCTGATGCTGTCTAATAATTGCAGTTTCTTGAAATATCTCTGATTTCATTTTATTAACCTCACTCCGTTCATAAAACCATAATTCATCTAGCTTCTGCTGAGCACGTGCACGTCTATCTTCGTGCCGTTGCAAATCTTGCATATGCCCTTCTATTTCGGCAGTTAATCTGGCAATAATGTGTCTAATATTTCTAGGAGCAGCCATCTACTCTTATCTTATATATTTACACATTTGAACATTTAAAATGCCCAAACGTGTAAGCGCGCAGAGCCTAAAATAATCAGACACAGTTCTCAAGAGAACATGAAGACCGTCTACTTCCTCCTCCAAGGCCAATTTGGCAATAATCTCTTTCAATATTTTGCCGCAGAGGTCCTCAAGAAAATCTACCACTATGACGCCGTACAACCCACGTTTTACATCAATCTAGAATTTAACACCGTTATTGACGATGACAAATTCCGTATCATTACTACCGATTACATGAAAGGCCAGCCACCCCATATCGACACCTCCAAAGATATCTTACTGATGGGTTTCTTTCAACGCTCGGACATCTTGAAGTTTGAACGCGAATATCTCCGCTCTCTGTTTCACACCAACAATCATAATCATATCAGCAATCGTATTAAGATTTCCAGTATTATCAACCACCAATCCACCCATGAACATCGGCCTACCGAGAGGGACGTGACCCTGCATCTGCGCTGTGGCGATTTCTGGGACCATGCGCAGTGCAAATCACAGATTTTTCATCCAGATAACATCAAAGCAATGCTGGCCACGATTCCGTATGACAAACTCTACATTGTCATTCACACACCCGAGCAGCAATGGGAACGCGATTATTATGCCATGTACAATGACATGAACCCCATCTGGATTCAAGGCACCCTAGCCGATGATTTTGATTTTCTCCTGCGGTCTACGACGCTGATTACCTCCGCCTCTACCATGTGCTATATGGCTGCCTTTCTCGGCCAGGCCACCACGGTGCATATCCCCTACAATTATTTCTATGAAGGAGATCACAATGGACAGCGCCTGGCCGAATTTGACGATACGATTTGCACGGTGCATTATCATTTGAAATCATGGCTACCACCCATGTAACTATTGCCTACGAATGAAACACCCGCATCAAATCGCGAATGATGCGCTGCGGGCATGAATTAAAGGTGACAATCTGTTCATTCCCCGCCATAAAATACAGCCATTGCTTGGAGTGCTCTCCATCTTTTCGCATGAGTGTGCATAGGGTAGACCCAGGAACTTCCAGCCAGGCTTCAAACAATGCCAATAGATTGGGAGAGAGTTTTCGATGATAATCGATATAGATTAATCCTAAAAACACGTATAAGTCACGCCCTTCTTTGGGGCAAGGGTCTTCTTTGGAATACACAGTGCTTAGTGCCATATAGGATTGGCGGGTCACAGGTGACCCCACGCAGGCAAACCCAAAATCAATGAGGGTGATAGAACGCCTCGTCTGAATTTCAATGACCTCTCTGTCCACTTGAATCAGTCGTGTTTGGGGCTCATGCTCGACGATGAGACAGTTACTCGGTTTCAAGTCACGATGATTCATACCGAGGGTCTGTGTCAGGTAAAATTTCATACCACATAATTGGAGAAGACATTCCACAATGACATGTGGCAATTGTGGAGTAGGAACGGTCTCCATATATTTGTCGAGTGTGCAGGCGCCTTCGATTTGCTCCATGGCAAAACAGATGGACCCATCTCGCAATCGAAACACGTGCTCCACCGTCGGTGCGCCATGGAGATACCCTATCCGTTGCAAATGCTCCCCCACCAATTTTTGAATACAGGCTTCCCTTAATAGACTGTATCCATGAATAATCGGACGTTTCACATAGACCTCTTTTGACCCTGCCGCCGTTTCATACCGCGCCACATCAATGTACCCAAATTGTCCATGGGCCACATTTTGAAGACAGGTTAATTTCACAGTAGGTAGGTTAATATATACAGTAGGATGTCGTATCGACTGATGACACGGGACCTCCACGGTCTGATGCCAATATTTTTCTTTTAAACACAGTTCAAATGGAATCCCCGCAGAGTACAGTGACACCCACAGTTCACAGTGATTCCCTTGTACGCACATGGAGAGAGACTACTACAGACTTTGATTATTCATGCCTTCTTCAGCATCCATTTCTGAGGCATGTCCTAGTATCTCTACTAACTGTCGATATCCAGGGGAAAATCCTCTTGATGCGGCCGAAGAAGACAACATATAGGCCGTTAATTCACGTGGATGCTCATAGGCGGCTGCAGGCAACTGTGGAAATACAGCGGCCAGTTCCAGGGGTACCTCCTTGACATGCTGTCGCGACTCCGTATGATAAAACCAGATACTAACATCTGCTACTGCGGGCCGAGATACATCGTGGAACACAGGCACGGGTACCCAGACCCCTTTAAATGCCCAGAGGGGCGAATCAATGGTATCAGGATTGTAGCGCCGATGGTTTTCGAGAGACAGGGGTAGACGTCCTTGCCATTCGGTCCAGCCGAGCCGACGGAACACATCGGACCACAGTCGCTGAAATTTTCGCTGATGAATGTGCCACAATTCATGGACCAAGGTTGTTAAGGAGGTAACCTGTTGAATGTCCGGATAACAAATAATGGCATCAGGACGTGTATGAGGCATACCACCATCCGCCGTTGGCATGAGTGAGATGATGGAGATAGGTCCGAGGTCATGCTGTAGACGTACGGGAACACGGTCCTTGAGTACATCTAGTTGTAAGGTATAAAATCGTACATCTATGGGAGAAATCGTATTAGGCGCATAGGTCATCTGGCGACGGGCATAAGAGTTGCTGCGGTCATCATGACACTCAGTGAGGTAAAAGTCTTTCTGCTCGGCCTGGGCCAATAACTGTTCTGCTTGTGATTTATGGTGAATAAGCGTAAAAGTAAGATGGGTTGTTGGGCGATTTCCCATTTATTGTGAATGGATATTTTAATTTATATAACTAGATGTATACTTTACCCTCCATACAAACTACAGAATCAAATGTCTCCATGCAAAATACAGATCCAAAAGTTAAAAATGAGTTAAAAAATACAAAGATGATATATCATGGAGCAAAAAGAGAAAGTGGAGGCATTGAGAATCCTCTCGCATGCATTGATACACGATTATCAACAACGCTATATGGAAATCGAGATATCATCGTTAAACTAATTCACACCTCTACGAATGCTGCGCCAGTACTGCACGAATTTAAAGAAAAATGTGAAAAAGAAGTAAATTTCCAAACCATTGCAGCCATCCATCATCTAGGTCCTAGCATATATGAAAGTGGTATCTATACTGGTTATGAAAAACTTCCATTTGATATACATCTAAGTACATTTACTGAGAATGGAGATGATATTGACTATAATATCAGATATACACCCCCTTTTTATTACATTGTAATGGAAAATTATTCTACAGAAAATGGATGGAGAGGACCCATCTATGAAGGCGATGCATCTATACCTGATTGTAGGAATATATTTATAAATTTTATATGTGCATTGGTGATTGAATGCAATATTTACAATATTCATGATCCAATTATGCATTTTTATTATCATCCTGAACATGGGTTACGTATGATTGATTATGGGCGTTGTGAATCTATTGAGAAGATTGAGGAAAGATTTGAAATAATAAAAGAAATGTTCTATATAGTCAAACTAATAAAATCAATGGGAAACTCTTCATTGGATGCTATCATTCACCAAAAAATACATGATGCGGGTATCATAAAGTCATCTGGAAAGGTTAGAAAAGAAAGACAAACATATAGAGCAACGAAACCATATGGGGGTAAACACAGAAGTCATAAAAGATTGACTCGTAGAAGGTCTACTCATAAAAGATTGACTCGTAGAAGGTCTACTCGTTTTTAACAGTTGCCACATTCTTCTTTGCAGCAGCGGCTCGTTCTTTCTTTTTTATGTTATCAACAAGGAAAGAATCATACAAATAACTACTCATTGTTTTTTGAACGGCTACTTTTTGTTTTTCTTGAGCTACTGGTATTACATTTTCTGACGTAGTAGAAGCAATCTGTAACGTAATCGCATTGGATGATGTAGTTGCCTTAGATGTTGTGGATGGAATAATCGCCTTGGATGGAATAATCGCCTTGGATGGCATAATCGCCTTCGATGCAGTAATAACTACATTAGGCCCAAACATATGGATAGCTGCACTTCGTGTACTTATCTTTTCAAACTTCCTCAAACAATCCGAGAAGAGCAGCTCTGCCGCTTTCCCCTCACGAAATGCCAGGTATTTGTCCAGCTCTTTTACAGGAGGACATTTGTACACCATCTCCTGCTTGAATCCAGGAATCTGCTCCAATAGGAGACCAAATGCCTGTGAAATCGGATTCTGCAGCTGATGCTCAATATAGTGGCGATAGTCAGGGAGTAAGCCATGCTCTTTGATATAGAGTGGTGTCTCAATCCTCTCTCCTTGTAACTTGGAGGCCAGTTGACCCGCCTTGGGGCTAATGTAGACGTAGCCAATGCGGTCACCTGCGGCAGGAGCATTGCCAGGGTCTCTCGCGGTAATACGGTCGGCCAGTGCCTTGTGGGCAATGCGCGTAGGGTCCGCATAATCCGCTCGCAATGATTTGGTTACAGTCAATTGTCCCAGGCTGACCTTGCCGTCCACCAGCTCGATACATTTGCTCTTGACAAATTGAAAAGCCCCCATGACATCACGCTTGTCCAGTAACATCTTCATCGCGCCACCGAAAATTGTCTTGACAATGGGTGCATTGTCACGACGCTTCAGCGCAATGCCCATGTATTTGTGGACATAATCGTCTGCATTTTCTTCATACATATTGCCTGCATAGCGCTTCTTGGAGAACATCAGCAGGGGGTCAAAGGCTTTGTCAAACTCAAAATCATGGGGCGGTGCCAAGACATTCGTGATGAAACGCCCTGCTTCACCTGTAATATCAATCGTCGCTTGCCGAGCTTCGCGTCCCGTCAGGCGCTCACCTGTAGCTGGATTGCGCGGATTAAACTCGACAAAGAGTGAATCGGTATCTCCATACACTGTTTTTGCAGTACAATATGCTAGTTTTTTTTGAGGTCCATAAAACAGATCAATCGCGTCTTTTGCAAATAAAATCTGTTTGCGACCATACGAGGTTACCGATGCCGCCAGTGCCTGCAGGCGAATCTTGAACGTACCCGAGCCCAACTGACCATATAGGGAATTGCCCGTGAGCTTGTACGCCAACTGCTCCGCATCCAACAACGCATAGCGCTCAGGGTCCTTTTCCGCCTTCATCTCTTTCTTCTTGGTGGACCGCGCCGTTAGAAGCCACGTTGTAATCTGCGGCAGCGTCGACTTTGATCCATCCAACGGCTGCGCATAACGGCAAATGCGGCGACCACACTTGACCTTTGATGGGTGTTTGCGCATGTCGGCAGGGTCAGGCCGAATGATGTCAAACTCAATGTCCGTATAGGCATACCCCTCACACTCGTCATAGGCTTCGGACCCCCAATTATGGGCAATCAGCGTGCCATCCTCTTTGAAGTCTTTAATCCACAAGAGAGAATCATGACTAATGTTTTCACTGACAATGGTACTAGGATACAGGGAGGCAAAGTCACAGACGCCCACAGGCGACGTGGCATAGAAACCAGGTTCAGGGTCGAGTACGATAGCACCCTCATACGAATCCTCTCCTGCCCCTTGACGGGGGACAGGCATCACGGGGATAACAATGCCGCGCTCGCGACAGTACTTGAAAATCAGAGATTCAATCTTGATGCCTTGACCGCGGGTAAAGATGTAACTGACGGGCACGGAGCAGACGTTGGCCATCGACATCGAATTGTTAAAGGTTTCTAGCTTTCGATACAGGTCGATGACCAAGTCACAATCCTGCAAACAGTATTTTCCTACTACGGCACGGTCCTCAGCCGACCCACGATGCAATCGGAAAATATCCGCAGGGCTAACATCGTCCTTGACGATGACCCACTTGGTAGCGTCCTCCATTTCAGCGAGCGCCTCCTCATCCAGCTCACAACGACACTGCAGAACCCCACCTTTATCCACGGCTTCCACCATCAATTTGGGCGAGACCGTTTCTCCTGTTTCGTCCAGCAGGGTAATGGAGCGCCCCGCTTTTACATCTTTGATGGCCCCTGCCACATGCAGTGTCAAGATACCATCTTCGTAGACCTGACGTTTGAGCTTGCCTGACATAAAGTGTTTGGTGACTTCGTCCAGTTTGTACGAAGGAAGGACGTGGTTTCGCTTGATATAATGGAACATGTCGATTTGCAGTCGCCCGTGCGCCGTCCAGATGTACATGCGATTGTCACCCATGGCGGACGAGCTGAGAAACTTCTCTTCCAGTTTCATTTCCCCCGTCATCTCGAACAAGCGCGTCAGTTGATGGATGGGAGACGCACCATGGATAAGCCCCAGTTCTTCTGCACGATGCCAGACGTAAGATTCATCAAAACCAAAGACATTGTAACCAATCAGGATGTCAGGATTCTGCGCGACCATCCATTCAAACCACGCCAGAATCATGATGGCTTCGGTGGGATAGGCATGAACCACAATCCCAGGAATGGGGGCACAATCAGGAAAGACAAAGAGATGACGGGTAGTATCGTTCACGGAGCGCGTGAGGGTGGTGCCAATTTGAATGATGGGGTCACCCATCAGTTTCACCATCGACCCCAGTGCCTTCCCCAACATCTTTTCCAGTGTAGCCACTCCTTCTTCTTTGTCCACTAGCGCCTCTGAATAATCCATCTTACTCAATGCAGCACGAATGTGAGAGAGTCCTTTCTTTGGCATAAAGGCACAATAGATGGGTGTCATGCCCTTGGGCAAGGTTTCGATGGGTGTCTGACCCACGGACAAACTCTGTGCTATGAATTCGACCACCTCTTCGCTGGTATTCGCCAGTGCCATGATGTCCTTTGCGGCTTTGGTCCATGTTCGTTTGGCCAAGGGAAAATCGCCTGTCATAGAGAAGCACTCAATATCCCAGGATGCCGTGAGAAAGGGAGCAGAGACACGTGGGCCTTTGGTAGGAACGACGTGTTCATAGTCACACTCTAAAACAAGTAAGGATGACCCATCATTGGGCTCCGTCAGCGAATTCATACCTTCATGGACCCGCACCCAGCTGCAGGGTTGGATGTTTTGGGTATGAAGAAAACGCAACATGGGATCAATGTTGGCTTCAAAGATTTCCACCGTTTTGCCGCGTAGGGATCCATCCAAGGGGCGCTTGGTGCTGAATTGCAGATTTTCATCCAAGAACAGATTGCGCACGGTGCGAAATAAGGACAAGGAGGGTACTTCGATTTGTAGAAAGGGATAGGGTGTATTGGCGGTAAAGCCATAGAATATTTTTTTGGTGAGGCGTCGAATGGTCAATTGTCCCATGGGAATTCCCTGGCTTTGAATGTATTTTTTAATATCTTCGGCAGCGGCCATTGATTTATCTTCAGGTAGGCGTATGTACATGGTAGGGCGAAATCCCGTTACATCGCAGCGAACCACTTGACCCGTTTCAGTCGCACCGAATAAATGGATAATCAGTTCGCGTTGTAGCCCCGTTTGTTTTGTTTTATATTTTTTTCGTTTTGATTGAAATTCATCATCATCGTCATCTGAATTGGATTCATAGACAATTTCACGGACATCTTCTTGTTCAGATTCAATGCGGATGTCACGTGCCTGGATATCCAATACGTGAAAGACAAGATCCGTACCAGACATGATATGGCTGCTATTTCCTCTTGGATAAAATATGGTCAATTTTTTATACTGTATTTAGTAACGCCGCTTTTTACTATCATTCTTCTTTCTATGACTACGTGGTTTTCTATCACTACGATGATTACCGCGATGATTACCACGATGATTACCACGATGTGTTTTACCACGGTGCTTCATCACCATGGAGGCCGTGGCCAAAAGGAGTGCAGCAGGTGCCAATGTGTACGCCGTTTGAGCCATGGTGCTGTACAGACTGCCACCACGTACATGACCGCGATCATAATCCCGCGAACCACCAATCGTATATCGTGGTACACTGTCCATGGTGGTAGAGATTTTATTAGGGTCTGAATTTGAATTCATATCAAGCATAGGGCTGCTACTTTGTTTCATACTGCCTGGCATCATAACATTCCGATTTACATTATTTCGCGGAGGTGATACCAGTGACAATGGTTCTTCGCCGAGTGGTTCTTCTAGCATCTCGTCCATGGCAGAAGCCTCCACTGCCACAGGTGCCTTCCCTACCACAGGTGCCTTCCCTACCACAGGTGCATTCACTGTCATTGACGGTTCTTTGTGCATACCCTGCATCTGTGATTGCTTCGCGATGTTACCCGATTCATTCATGACCGATGTCATTATGTTTTCATCCTTAACTGCATTGATTTCTGTCACTTTATTACCCTGATTATCCATGGCCATAATGGTAGGATATCCTTGGACTTCAATGGGGTGAGCAGACGAATTAATGCTCTTAATGGATGCATTTACACTGTCTACCATGTCATCTTTCACCTTAATTACCTGGCAGCTGCGTTGAGGAGACCGTGATGCGGTATCAAAAATCGGTTTCATGGTTTGACAGTGGCCGCACCAGTCGGCATAGACCATCACAATGGTGATAGGACCTTTTGTGATACGCTTAAGAAATCCAGATAATTCACCTTTTGACCGCACATCGAGAGGAGGGAAAAGTGTACCTGTATTACTTTTGATTGTTTTACGAGTACGCACTCTACGTCTCCGATTTACTTTATGAGATTTAGTGGGCATTCTACTTTGATATTATTTATTAATATATAGAAAGAAAGTATCATGAACAATCCTGTATTACTAACAATTTTAGTATTACTTATGATTGGTTATGTCTTTTTGTATCTTGGTGGAAGGAAGTATTTAGAGACATTTAAAGACGTGATGGCCCCTCCCATGTCACACAAACGGTTTGATTCAAATGGAAACCCAAATACAAATGCAAATCGTATGTTAATGCCGGAAAAACCCTATCGTATGGATGAAATTAACGACGTCGACGACTATGAAATGTCAGCGATTTTTCAGAATCAGGGCTCACGCGAAGCCTCCAAAAAGGAAATCAGTGACGCCATGACCCGGTATCCGTTGGATTGGTCCGCACAGGGGCCTGGCTCCCAATATTTTCAAGAGAATCAGACCAAGTATCTCAAACAACAGCAAGGGATTCCACAGCCTGAATCTTACTACAAAGACATGAACACCAATATGCTATTGCCTGATAGTGTAGCGCTGGAAGAGGAAGAGAGAAAGATACTACAGACGTATAAGCCTGAATCTAGCAAAGGCCTACTACAATACTCAGTGGACGATGTAAAAGGGTTATTGACCAAGTTATATGATAAGAAGGGTCTCATTCCTGTCATTGAGAAATCACAACAGGGAGAGAATATCTGGGAGATTGTGGAGGTAAAAGAGAAGAATCCGAAGATTGTATGGGAGGATGGTCAGGTAGAGCAAACGCAACTAGAAACCCAACAAATGCACCAAGAGGAGATTATGAAGAAACGGGGAGAAGATACCATCACGGTGCCCTACACAGTATCGGATGTGGCGGCGGGACAAGACCCATTTTTTTCATCAAATCCATCTACGCGGATAGGAAAGACAGACTATACTACATTTACCCCTGGACTAGAACGGATGTTTGCACCGTCGCATCCTGTGAAGTCCTGGTTTTAAAGGGGGACAAACTTGCTTCGCAAGTTCTCCCTCTTAAACCCCCTGGTTGGATGCACATTTCCTGGTTGGACGTGCGTAGTTGGATGCAGCTGTATATAATGTAACATGTTATGACATCAAATGTCATAACATTCTACAGAAACATAGAAGAAACTATACATACTGTCTGCGTTGACGCTTTCGCTGATTGGCGGATAATTTGAGGGGTGTAATAGGAATCATGGATTCCACTGTCTTTTCCTCTTTTTCTTCATATGTTTCCTTCGACTCTTCGACTCGTTCCTCTTGGTGGTCTTCTATTTTGCTACATGGTTCTACATCACCGTCATGGTTCAAATCCACCCATTCCTGTAGGACAATGACCCCTAATTCATCATGATATGGCATTTTATAGAGAGGTCCTTCCGTAGACACGGTGCATGTAGCATCAACCTGGTATAAAGAGATAACAGAGCCGAAGGGAGATGATACATAATTTCCCATCTATTCTAGTAGGATAAAGTTGAATCTTGAAAGACTACGTCGACTTCAATTTTTTCTAGGTTCTTTTCAAACTAGCAATTGTGTGGCGAATAAGGGAAATATAAGATATTGAACAAAAAGTCCAAACAGTGCATCTAAACAGGGGGTAGGGGGGACGCAAGCCTCCCCCCTCCAAAGGTGTTCTCCGTTGAATACACAATCCGCAGCACCTCATCCACCGATTTATGAGCATCATACACTTCTTTCATGCGTAGACTCGTGGTAGGCATCGAATTATTAATAAAAATAAAAAGAGATTCCTCGGGCCGTAATTTAATCCATTTCCGAATAATATAAATGAATTGACCAACAGTTATATCATATGGAGTTAAAAATTTTGTCTTGCTAATCATTGGCACATTGGAATGAGGGTCTTTCGAGACAAAAATAGGAATACGGTCAGGATATTTACGACGAATACTGTGAACGGAAGAACTGGTTACATCCGTGCTTACAGCAGTCGATGCAGTCAATGCAGTCAATGCAGTCAATGCAGTCAATGCAGTCGCCATGTACTTATTCTACACATATTTTTTTTAGATGGGCTATCTAAACTACATATGTATATAATATATGTAGTCTATGATGTTCTGCCTCGATACGCGTGAAGCGGATCTGATTGCCATCCTCGATCAAGAGTCAGGTTGTCATGTACAACAGTTGCCTGTGGGTGATATTTGGATTGGTACAGGCAGCACTAACGCAAGTAGCGTGAGTAGCGTCAGTAACATTGTGGATACGACTGAATCAAAAGAAGACCATGGCGCGTTTCAAGTGGGTCTCCTTATTGAGCGAAAGTCCATTCGCGATCTAGAGGCTTCTATTTTAGACGGACGCTACCGAGAACAACGTGGGCGTATCTTGTCGTATTGCAATGACAAGAAAACGCAGCCTCTCTACATTATAGAAGGGTCACTATCCTCCGCGACGGGTCGACTGCAAAAGCCCGCCCTCATGAAATTCATCAATCGTTTGGTGCTTCATTATCAGATTCCCGTACTGCATACCGAGTCAGTCAAAGAAACCGCAGAGCTCATTCAAACCCTGATAGCACAGTGGAAAGAAGACCCTGAATCTCTGCAACGAAAGACCGACCTGGTAAAAGTAACCGATGGGCTGCATGTGCAGAAAAAGAGTAATGCCATGGAGCC
>Ga0136641_1000916_pt1 | contig 12474 bp, 5 predicted proteins | sample EliLak1302023Y_FD_115312 | JGI IMG/M metagenome (GOLD analysis project Ga0136641, IMG submission 115312) | Freshwater microbial communities from Elizabeth Lake, Yosemite National Park, California, USA - 13020-23Y | ecosystem: Environmental > Aquatic > Freshwater > Lake ...
CGACACGGGATACACGGGATACACCGGCTACACAGGATACACAGGACCGACGGGCGACACGGGATACACGGGATACACCGGCTACACAGGACCGACGGGCGACACGGGCTACACGGGATACACGGGGTATACCGGTTATACGGGATACACAGGAGCCACAGGGTACACAGGACCCACGGGGTATACCGGACCGCAGGGACCGCAGGGCGACACGGGATACACGGGCTACACGGGCTACACGGGATACACCGGCTACACAGGATACACAGGACCGACGGGCGACACGGGCTACACGGGGTACACCGGCTACACGGGGTATACCGGTTATACGGGATACACAGGAGCCACAGGGTACACAGGACCCACGGGGTATACCGGACCGCAGGGTCCCGATGGCATACAGGGCGTGTCTGGACCTCAGGGACCTGCGGGTGTGACGGGTCCTCAGGGTCCGACGGGAAATCCGGGCGTTCCCGACACGTGGTCAGTCTATCCCGCGGTTCAAAATGTGAACATGTCCAACTACTCCCTGTCAAACCTGCAGGGCATCATCTTTGTCGGCTCGACTGGTATTTATCTGTCCAACGCGGCAAACGGACAGTCGGGGTACCTTTCTATCAACGGCGACGGCGCACTCACGTGGAAAGGTACGTCATTTACTGGTTGATATTCTAACGACTAGTATACGTGGAACATTTCCAATGGATTTCAGCCAACGTTCGGTACTCCGACTGACTCAGCTCAATACTATGCATCAATGCAACCCTATGGAGGTCCCTATCCCATTAAGAACCCTTTCTGGTCGACTCTCACTGTAACCATCTCAAACACAGGAACGGGGCAAACTTTGTGGGGTGCAACCGGCTACAACTCGGGAACCAACAGTGGCGGCGGCGGCGGTGGGGGCGGAGGAATTTCCTATTAAACTCTCTTTGTACTTTTTACATCCCTAATCAACAATGACACAGCGCTACATACCGGGCGTTGGTGTGATAAATATCGCACCCGCTCCCTGTCCATCTGCACAGGGTCCACTGGGTCCCACAGGCTACACGGGATACACGGGCTACACGGGACCGCAGGGTCCTCAGGGACTTCCGGGGATTGCGCTGTACCCGGGTGCCACGGGTCCGACGGGGTACACGGGTCCCACAGGCTACACGGGTATCACAGGTCCGTATGGAACAACGGGCTACACCGGACCGACGGGACCGACGGGGTACACTGGCGTGACCGGTCCCATAGGGTCGGCAACCAACACAGGACCCACGGGCTACACGGGCAGCACGGGACCCACGGGACCGACCGGTCTACCCGGCTCGGCTGCCAACACGGGACCGACAGGCTACACGGGCGCCACCGGTCCCACGGGGTACACGGGCTACACGGGATACACCGGCGCCACGGGACCCACAGGTTCGACGGGCTACACGGGCTACACGGGGACGTACGGCACTCAGGGACCCACGGGTCCGACGGGACCCGCGGGCAATCAAGGACAACAAGGTCCGCCAGGTGCGATTGGTGACGTAGGAGCTCCAGGATCCACGGGACCCACCGGTCCAACGGGTCCGTCAGCAAATGTCCCAACCATGACGACGGGGTCGATTGGCGTAACGGGTAGCGTGTCAACCACCCCAGCGAACTTTGCCGTCACGACTGCGGTCCCGTGGGCGTCCAAGCAGATCTGGTTGAGTGGCTTCTCTAACAACACGGTGACCTCCAACCGGATCTCATCCGTCTACTTTGACTCGACAACAAACGCGTCAAACTGGACCCTCAACGTGGGCGGATACACGACCTCGGGTACAAACAACAATTTTTCCTATACAATTTTCTACACTACGCGATAAGCACATGTCATATTATCCACGCCTCCCGGGGTCGGGTTCGCCGTGCGTTCCAAATACGTGCGCTGGAAAGAGTGGACCCCCGGGACCCCAGGGATCGACGGGTGGTTTAGGACCCACAGGACCCACGGGGTACACGGGACAGGCGGGTGAGGTGGGCGAAGACTTTTATACGGGTGCCACGGGTCCTACGGGATTCGTGGGGTACAGGGGCTACACGGGACGCACGGGTCCCACGGGACCCACGGGGTATACGGGGTACACGGGGGTGGTAGGAACCACGGGTGCCACAGGACCCACCGGTCCTACCGCACAGACGGGCGCCACGGGTCCTACGGGCGCAGGCTTCCGTGGGGCGACAGGTCCTACGGGACAGACCGCTCAGACGGGAACCACGGGTCCCCGCGGATCAACCGGGTCAACGGGGTACACGGGGTACAGGGGACCCACAGGGTACACGGGATACGCCGGTCGTTTCGGTGTCACGGGTACCACAGGTCCTACGGGACCTACGGGGTACACTGGCTACACGGGAGCTACGGGGGTACACGGCACGATCGGAAGCACGGGCAACAAGGGTCACACGGGACCCGTGGGAATCGCTACGCGAGGGTATCGGGGTCCGACGGGCTACGTGTCCTCGGAGATCGGATCCACCAGCATTCAGGGGTCCTCGCTCACGCTCACCAGCGGTACGACGGGGTCGATTGACATCAACACGGGAATCTCATCGGTCACGTACTCGAACGCGTGGATTGGTGGGTGGAACACCTCTCCTGCCACCAACTACATGCTGGGGTCAGAGTACCTTGTCGCCGCGGGCGGAGTGTGGCACGCGATTCTGGGCTACGTGGCAGACGCGACCTGCAACGTTCAGTTCTCCGTGAATGTCTTCACGAACCCGGCTCTCCCCGTGATAGCACCCAGCGTGCCAAGCCTGACGCTCACGCCATCGGCAGGTGTCATGACGGCAACGACGCCCGGCTCAACCGGAACGCCGCCCATCGTATACACGTATTCGCTCTACAACGCCGCCAACAACTTCCTTGTTCGTACGATCCGCAGCAACGCGCGCACAGTGTCGTGGACGGGGGCAGACGTGGTCCCGGGGTCAAATTACTATGCAAAGATCTACGCCACAAACGCCTCCTTCTCGTCGTCCATCGCAACCACGACGTCGGTGTCTGCGACAGTGACGCCCCCCGGACCTCCTACGGCGCTGTCCTTCACCATCAACACTGCGTCGGCGAACCTCTCATGGACAGCGCCTGTTACGGGGACGCGCCCACTGAACTACGTGGTGAGTCTCTCCAACGGAGCCGGGCTCATTTCCGGAAGCACCTACACCATCGTACCCAGCGGGGGGTCAACCAACACCTACTACCAGTGGTCAACGTCTGGATACAGTCTTACCGTCGGCAACAGCTACACGGCGAGCGTCGTCGCATCCAACAGTGCCGGGGCATCGACGGCAGCTACGGCGTCTGCCAACGCCACCCTTGCGGCGGGCTCGGCACCCAGCGCGCCATCTATCTCTGCCTTCACGATTTCCGGCTCGAATGCTACGGCAACGTGGAGCGCGTCGACGGGGGCGGCGACCATCAACTACACGGCGTCCCTCTGGAAGGATGGCACGAACATCAGCAACGTGGGTCCGGCGAACATCCTCACTGCGAGCTGGACAAATCTCATCAGCCCAGGCAGTGCATACTACGTAACGGTCCAGGCAGCCAACTCCTATGGAAACGCAACCTCCACCTCGGCTACCTCCAACGTGGTTCCCAGTACGCCGGCGCTCGCAACAAACGCCTTCTCTGCCAGCATCGGCACGGCAACGCTGTCGTGGAGTCCCTCGACTGGCGTGGGCACGCTGACCTACTACCTTGCCCTCTACAAGGACGGCACACTCAACGTGTCCGCCAACACGACGTCGAGCACATACACGTGGACACTGACGACCGGAGATACCGCGATCACAGCGGGAAGCACATACTACGCCACCGTCTATGCAAGCAACTCTGTGGGCGCCTCCTCTCTTGCAACCTCCTCCTCAACCTCGGTCATCATCTTGCCCCCCACCATCAACTCCTTCGAAATCTCCCTGGCAAACTTCAACATCTCGAACGTTGCCACGGTAAAATGGTCAGCTGTTTCGGGCGCAACCTCCTATACTGCCAAGCTGTACCGTGTGGTGGCAGGGAACGACATCCTGAGGAACACGGCATCTGGTATCGCCGCCGGGACGACGACGTACAGCTGGACGGGTTCGTCAAACAGTGGAGGAGACGTATGGGACGCCGGCGTATACTACGTCACCCTGGCTGCCGTCTCGGGTACGTACACAAGTGCGACGAATCGTTTCCCGGCTGGTACGGGCACCGTCACCGCGCCCACGACTACGCCAGTGGGATACGGTTTGCCGACAAAACCTATCATTTCCTCGTTCACCTACTCGAGCGTCACGGGCAATCTGATCTTGAACTGGGGCGCCTCTGCCTCCTATGATGGAGGAAGCACGGGGACGATTACCTACATAGCGAGGCTCTACAACTCAAATACCAACCAAGTTGTCAGCTCGAACAACACGACCGCGCTCACCTACACCTGGACGTCTGCGGTGGCGACGGGTGGGAACAGTTACTATGCGACACTCAACGCGGTATCCTCGGGAGGAAGCTACATTCAAGGACCCGCAGGTCTCTCGACGACGAGCAACATCTATATTCCCGCAGCAGGTATACCCGTGCCCACAAACCCGGCAATATCCGTCTTCACCGAAACCGCGTATGCTGGTGGATCCGGACTCACGACCTCGTGGTCGTATGCGTCAACTCCGGGAGCGGGAGTCACCTACGCACTCAATCTCTTCAGTTACGATAGCAATGGCAACTACAGTCTTGTCGACTCAAAGTTCGTTACTACAGACACGAGCTACACTTGGTCGTCGGCGGCTCTCGCTCAGCTGGGAATATATCTCGACTACACAGCGAACGGCTACAGGTTCACCATAACTGTCCCACCACTTGATCAACTGCCATTAACCATAGTGACCTCCTCCATCGCGTACCCGCCTACCTTTGACACGGCTGGGTCGGTCTCCAACGTCGCGCTTGCCCTACACAACAACGGCAGTGTGTCTGGCACCTGGTCGCCCTTCCCCGCGTCGCAGCTCTATTCGCTGAACTTTTACGATCCAACCGATTTCCCCAACAGCGCCTTCCAGTCCTTTGACACCAGCAAGAACGGATTCAGTTTCCCTGGGTTCTCTGTGACCCCCCCTACAAACCCCATTCGGTACTCCATTCAAGCCCGCCATATTTATACGTTGTTTGACTCCGTCGCGTGCAATGTGGTCGCCTACTCGCCTTACGTTAGCTTCCCCGCTGCCCCTGCGGCTCCCACGAATCTCACAATATCGTACGATGTCAATACCGCTAACCTCGCGTGGACGGGGTCGACGCGGGCTGCCACGTACGACATCGCGCTGCGGTCGGGAAGTTTGTCTGGAACTATCCTTGCCAGCTCAAATTTTTATACGGGTGGTGGTGCCGCCGACTATCCGGCAACCTCTATTTCCTTCTCAGGTCTTACGCTCACGCCCTCGACCCTGTACTATGCCTCCGTGCGGGCATGCAACGTCCTGGGTGCCGCGACATCCTTGCTCACGGGCAGCAATTCCACTTCCAGCGTGTCGCCTCCCGCTTCGGTGTCCCTCTCTTTCTCGGCGGGAGGAGCCGCAACGGCGTCATGGTCGGCAACCGGTACGAACGCGTCGGGGTACACGGTGTCGCTCTATAACTCGAGCCTTACCCTTGTGAACAGCGCCTCGGTAACAACGACCTCGTACACCTTCAATAATGGCTACATCCTAAGTACCTCCAACTACAAGGTCGGTGTCAAGTCGGTGAGCTCCCTCTTCTCCGGATACTCAACATCTGAGACTCTCAGCTCGCTCGTCCAGGCGCCCTCCTTTGGCTACACGCAGTCCCCTCCCACCAACGTAGCAATTTCCTTTACAGCCCCTCAGGTGATTACCGCCACGTGGACGCCGCCTTCGGCAGTTGGGCAGTACGTCTACAAGCTGTACAGCTCGACAGACGGTGGGTCGACCTACAGCGTGATAAGCAACACCAGCGTCACCGCCAACGGGTCAAACAGCACCACCTTTACGAATCTCACGTACACGACCGCGAATTACCGGTGGAAGTTCGGCATCATTGCGTCAAATGCACAGCAAAACAACGCCGTGGCAAGCGAGGTCCTTACCTCGCCACTCTCGCCGCCTCCTGCACCAACGGCTCCCACGGGATACACGCTCTCTTACCAAAGTCCGAACAGTCTTACGGCGACGTGGTCGGGTGATACCGCGGCGTTCTACGCGTACACAACGAACTTTTATGAGAACAACGCCCTCACGGGTGGGTCACTCACGAATACAACGCCTTCGTCGGCATTGCTCCTTACTACGCGAAACACAACGGTGCAGTCCGCCCCTCTCAACACCGGCATTAGTATAAACCCCGATGGATCTCACTCGTATTTCGCAGTGATTGTCTACAGCGGTTACACGTACGCCACACCCTGGAGAGTAACCACGAACCTTGTACAACCCATCGTGCCTCCTCCGATATACGAAACGATCATGACAGCGTTTGTTGACATTGCCACTCCAATGTACATTGATATAGGCTTTACCAACGCCAGCACTACGAACATCTCGAACATTATCGTGAAGGTCTACTATAGCTCGGACGGCACTGGCTCCGGGTCTGTCGTGTTCACCAACACCTACTCGGTACCCAACGCGCAATCGGTGAAAGTGATTTCTGATTTTATCCCAACGGCGGACATGTCTTCGGCACAAGGTTATGTGCGGTCGGGAGTTACCACCTCGAACGCAACCTATGGAACCACCTCCTCAGAGGTGTTGTCAGCTTATAATCAAGTGAAGGTGAACGGTGGCTACATACCGCCTGGGGGCGGCGGCGGGTCCGGTGGTGGAGCACCGCCGGCACCGCTGGTGGTGTAAATAAAAAATAAAACAAAACAAGACTGCGTGCAGGCTCCGAACCTGCGACCCGTGAGGCAAACTCTACCAATGGAGTTAACGCAGTAGATACGCACAACGGGAGTCGAACCCATGTCACGACCTGTCCTACACGCCTGAGGGCTGTGGAAGGGTCGCATTCTGCCGCTGAACTATGTGCGTAAAAGTAAAACGTAAGTGTGCAGAGAATGGGACTCGAACCCATGCGACTTTCGTCAGCAGATCTTGAGCCTGCCTCCTTAACCACTCGGACATCTCTGCTGAGGCAGCCTGCTGCTACCAAAGCCTGCGCTGGGGATTGAACCCAGGACCTACCGCTTACAAAGCGGTTGCTCTACCACTGAGCTACACAGGCGGCTATGTGGTCTATACCAGGATCGAACTGGTGCTACAGGATCCCTGCCGGTTTCAAAGTCCTGTGTCCTAACCGCTAGACGAATAGACCAAGACCTTGATGCACCCAGCGAGAGTTGAACTCGCGATTCTCCGTTAATAAGACGGATGCATTGACCGGGCTATGCTATAGGTGCTATAAATGGAGCTACGTGTGCTCATATCGTAGAAGCCCGTACTGTTTAATACACTTTTCCAGGAACGTCTTACATGCCCCGCACGGCTCTGAATTCATCACGTCTCCGTCACGATTGATGCGCATCACGACCAGAACACAGCCTCGCAACTGCGAGATGTCTCCCAGTCGCTTGACCACGGCCAGCTCCGCGTGGAGAGACCGATCATTGTACCCGCTGCCCTTGGATCGACTCCCGATCGTGTTCCGTGCCTCCACCAGCAGCTTGTTGCGCCGGTAGATCTGAGCAAAGTGGACCGTCTTCGTCTTTCGAAACACCTGAGTGTACCGCATGTGGTACCAACGTTTCGTTGTACCCACTCGGATTCGTTTTAACGAAGTAGATAACAAGGGAACATGTCGTCGTTTGCCGAACGTTTGTTGTTAGAAACGACCTGGGGCGACCTGGTCTTGGACTTCAAGGACAAGGAGAAGGTACTCGGAGCCTCGGGGACTCGGGCAGAGGAGCTTGCCAAGAGCCTGGTGCGGTACATTCGGATTCGCCGCATCCGGCAGTATAACCTGTTTCAACAGCGCCGTGGCGAGGAGTACGAGGCGATGGTCAAGTTCTACTCGGAGACCTTTCCAGTGGAGACGGTGAGGCGTTTCCTTGAGGACGATGAGCTGTGGACCACCACTCTGCAGGTTGCAGAGGTGTAGACCGAGGGTGTAAAACGAATGAATATAAAGGTACGGGATAAACAATAAGAATCATGGGTGACACGATTGTGGGCGTCCAATTTGGTATCGCAAGCCCCGACGACATTCGCAAACGCAGTGTCGTGGAGGTGACAACGGATAAGACCTACCAGACCAACCAGCCAGTTCCCAACGGTGTGTTTGACGCCCGCTTTGGAGTGATTGAAAACGGCAAGGTGTGTCCCACGTGTAAGCAGACGAATCAGTTCTGTGCCGGTCATTTTGGTCACATTCAGCTAGCGCGTCCCGTCTACCTCTACCAGTTCTTTGACACGATTGAGAAGCTGTCGAACCTCATCTGTCTCAACTGCTCTAAGCCGGTGATGAAGTACGAGGAGCTGGACAAGATCAAGACGTCGGGTGCGGCACGGTTCAAGGACATCCGCGACAACATGCCCGCAAAGCGCCTCACCAACTGTCTTCACTGCGAGACACCCGTGTTCGCTAAGATCGCCAAGGTCGTGGGCAAGGCGGCGACGCTAGAGGGGCAGTTGCCTCCGGCTAATAAGAACGAGGCACCCCCTCCGCCCGTCACGATTCAGTCCGAGATGATCCTTCGTGCCTTCTCCCGCATCACAAACGAGGACTGCAAGCGTTTGGGGTTTGATGCCACCTTTGCCCGCCCGGAGTGGATGCTCTGTACCGTGCTGGCTGTCCCGCCCCTCACTGTGCGTCCCTCTGTCGTCATGGACGACCACCAGCGCATGGAGGATGACCTCACGCACAAGCTCATTGACATCCTGCGTGCCAACACGCAGCTGCGCGAGCGCATCGACCGCGGTGAGAACGCGACGGTCATTGACCAGCGCACGGCTCTGCTGCAGTACCACGTGGCAACCTACATTGATAACGACATCAAGGGCATGACGCCGTCGGCGCAGCGCTCGGGTCGTCCTCTGCGCACCCTCAAGTCCCGGTTCGGAGCCAAGCAGGGGCGTGTGCGCGGCAACCTCATGGGCAAGCGCGTGGACTTCAGCGCCCGCTCGGTCATCACGCCCGACGCGACGATTGACCTGGACGAGCTGGGCGTTCCCGAGGAGATTGCGACGAACCTCACCTTCCCCGAGACGGTGTCGCCCTACAACCGCGAGAGACTGCTGGGCTACATTCGCAACGGTCCCGACAAGCACCCAGGCGCCAAGTCAGTCTACGTGAAGCGCGACAAGGCGACCTTCTCGCTGCGATACGTCAACCCGGACAACGTCGACCTGCGCGAGGGCGACATTGTCCACCGCCACCTAGTCGACGGCGACATCGTGCTGTTCAACCGCCAGCCCTCTCTCCACAAGGCGTCCATGGAGGCTCACCGCGTTCGCGTGCTGCCCTACTCGACATTCCGCCTCAACGTGTCGGCTACGCGCCCCTACAATGCGGACTTTGACGGCGACGAGATGAACATGCACGTTCCGCAGAGCATTGCAGCCGCCACGGAGCTGCGCTACCTGGCGTCGGTGCTGCGGAACATCATCTCGCCCCGCACGAGCTCCCCAATCATCCAGCTCTTCCAGGACTCGATGACGGGTGCCTACCGCATCAGCCAGGCGCACGTGAGCGTGCCCGAGCCGATTGCCATGAACATCCTGGCTCGCATCAAGCGTCCCATCCAGCGCAAGAACCGCAACTGGACGGGCGCCGAAATCATCTCCGAGGCGTTCCCCATGATGAACTTCAAGCGGGGCGGCGTGACGCTCAAGAACGGACAGCTACAGGAGGGCGGTGTCCTGCGCAAGGGTGCCTCAGTCAGCCCCCTTGTTCACATTGTCTACAATGACTTTGGACCGGAGCGCTGTGGGCAACTGATTAACGACATGCAGGCGATCATCACGCAGTACAACCTCTACACGGGCTTCTCGGTGGGCACCTCAGACCTGATTGCGGACGCCAACACCATGGCGTTCATCAACAACAAGGTTTCCGACGGACGCAAGAAGGTGGCGGAGATCCTCTCCACCGTCCACGCGGGTCGCTTCCAGAACCCCGGCAGCCGGTCCACGGGAGAGGAGCTGGAGGAGAACATCTCGTCCGCAATGAAGAGCGTCGCGGCAGAGATCAACAAGGAGGTGATTGGCTCACTCTCCAAGAACAACCGCATCGTTCAGATGGTCGACTCAGGCTCCAAGGGCGGCGAGCAGAACATCACGCAGATGGTGGCGCTCCTGGCTCAGCAGCTGATTGAGGGCAAGCGCGTGCAGTACACCCTGCAAGATCGCACCCTGCCCCACTTTGCGCGTTATGACGACGGGGTGGAGAGCCGCGGCTTCATTGAGCACAGCTTCGTGGACGGGCTCATGCCGACGGAGTTCTTCTTCCACGCCCAGGCGGGACGCGAGGGTCTCATCGACACGGCAGTGAAGACCTCTGACACGGGCTACATTCAGCGCAAACTCATGAAGACGATGGAGGACCAGCACATTGAGTATGACGGCACGGTGCGCAACGTCAACGGCAACATCGTTCAGTTTGTCTATGCAGAGGATGGCGTGGATACGGTGTGCACGGAGACGCAGCCGTGCGAGCTAGCACTCATGACTCTGGAGTCCATCTACCGCGAGTACGCATTTACGGCAGAGGACGTGAACCCTTTCCTGAAGGAGGCAGTCTCGGGACCCCAGCCCGACATGGTGGAGGAGTTGATTGGTGACCGGGAGATGCTGTATCGCGTCGTCTTCCGCCACCGCAAGATGGACTCCCTCCAGGGTCCCGTCAACCTCCAGCGTCTCGTGGAGGCGTATAGCAACCCGTACTCCACCAAGACAGACCTGACGCCCTCCTACGTGTCCTCTTCCCTCACGCGTTTCATGAAGGAGTTCCCCACTAACAAGGTGTTCCACTGCCTTCTGCGCTACTACCTAGCGCCCAAGAAGACTATCCTGGTTCATCGCATGTCGCAGGCAATGTTTGACGAGCTGATGCGAGACGTGCGGTTTCGCTACATCAAGGCGCAGGTTCATGCGGGCGAGATGGTGGGCGCCCTGGCGGCGCAGTCCATTGGTGAGCCGACGACGCAGCTCACGCTCAACACCTTCCACTCCGCGGGCACGGCCAAGGCGAATGCCACCTCGGGTGTGCCGCGCATTGAGGAGTTGCTGGGCGCCTCCCCCAATCCCAAGCGCCCTTCCAACACGGTGTACCTCCACGCGGACATTGCGATGAACCAGCGCGAGACCATCGCCAAGATGAAGGACATTCAGAAGACGACGCTGCGCGACATCACCAAGTCGGTCCGCATTTACTACGATCCCTACCCTCTCGCGGCAACCACGACGGTGGACGAGGATCGGGAGGTTCTCCAGGCGTACGAGGCGTTCAGTGCGAATCCCGACGGATCCTGTGCGTCTCCCTGGATCATGCGCATCACGCTGGACGACCTGAAAGTGGTGACGCGCCAGATCCTTGATCTCAACAAGATCCAGACGAAGCTCATGAACAACACGGCGCTCAAGATTGTCGAGTGCCGCTACAGTGACGCAGCGGGCAAGAACCTTGTTCTGCGCGTGGGCTTTGACTCTGCGTTCGTGAAGAACCCGATCCAACTGCGGTTCCTGGAGGACAAGGTGCTGGACACGGTGCTCACGGGCGTCGACGGCATTGGACGTGTCTTCATCCGCGAGGTCAAGAACGAGATGGTAGCAGACGACACGCTGGGCGGCTACAAGCAGATCAACCAGTATGTGCTCGACGTGGAGGGCACCAACCTCTACGACCTGCTGGTCTTTCCGGGTGTGGACGGCACGCGCACCTTCTCAAACGACATCCACGAGGTGCACGACGTGTTTGGGATTGAGGCGGCGCGGCTGGCGATCTACGAGGAGATCAACGAGGTCTTCGCCTCGGAGAAGGTCAACTACCGCCACCTCGCGGTGCTGGTGGACACCATGACCTTCACGGGACGCATCGTTCCCGTGAGCCGCACGGGCATGAAGAAGGGCGAGTCCGGTGTCCTCGCCAAGTCGTCCTTCGAGGAGACGTCCAAGATCATGTTCAATGCGGCGACCTGGGCAGAGGCGGACAACATGCGGGGTGTGTCTGCCAACATCATGTTCGGACAGAAGCCCCCGTGTGGCACAGGGTTTGTCAACATCTTGGTGGATGAGGCGCGTCTCCCCGAGGGTCCCGAGGAAGCGGAGATGACTGTTAACGAAGTTGATGACACGCTCGACAAGCTAAACCAACGGCTGGAGGCAACCCCTGCGGCGGGTGAGTGCCGCATGGAGGACATTCTCATGGAGTGGTAGACACTGAGTGGTAGACACCCAGAAACGATTTGCGAAGTATAGATAATGATAAACCTCACTCATCCCGAGTTGGCG
>Ga0136641_1000917_pt1 | contig 12469 bp, 10 predicted proteins | sample EliLak1302023Y_FD_115312 | JGI IMG/M metagenome (GOLD analysis project Ga0136641, IMG submission 115312) | Freshwater microbial communities from Elizabeth Lake, Yosemite National Park, California, USA - 13020-23Y | ecosystem: Environmental > Aquatic > Freshwater > Lake ...
AATTGCAGGTGATGGTGCCAGCGCCGATATTCGACCCAGCGCCGATTATCGCATCGCCCAGATAGCTCAGATGGTTCGCCTTGGCCCCCGCCCCCAGCGTGGTCGCCTTCAACTCGACGAAATTGCCCACATGCGCGCCCCGCCCCACATCCGCCCCCGGCCGCAGCCGGGCATAGGGCCCGATGATCGCATCCCGCCGCACCAAGCACCCCTCCAGATGCGAAAACGCCCGGATCACCGCGCCGCTCTCCACCCGCACCCCGGGGCCGAAGACAACATGCGGCTCTACCAGCGTATCCTGTTCCAGCACCGTGTCGTGATGCAGAAAAACGGTGTCAGGCGCAACCATCGTCACGCCCCCGGCCAAAGCCGCCGCCCGCAATGCCGCCTGCAATTCGCCCTCGGCCAGCGCCAGTTCGGCGCGGCTATTGATCCCACGCAGCTCAGCCTCCGGCGCTTCCACCGCAGCACAATGCGCGCCATCGCCCACCGCCAGGCCAATCACATCCGGCAGGTAATATTCACCCGCAGCATTCGCATTGCCCACCGCCGCGAGCCAAGGAAAAAGCCGCCTGGCCGGCGCCCGAATAACGCCAGCATTGCAAAGCCCAATCGCCCGCTCGGCCGCCGAGGCATCAGCCCATTCCACCACGCGCAGCACCCGCGGCCCCTCGGTCACCACCCGACCATATTTCGCCGCATCGGCGGGGCGCATGGCCAGCAGCGCGATATCGGCCGGGGCCTCCAGCAGCCGCCGCATGGTGGCCGCCGTGATCAGCGGATTATCAGCATAAAGCACCGCAACCTCGCCGGCATAATCAGCCAGCAGAGGGGCGGCCATCCGCGCGGCATGGGCGGTGCCCAGGCGCTCATGCTGCACCACCACGGCGTGGGGTGCGGCAATCTTCGCCAGCCCCTCCATCCCAGGGCCCACCACCACCACAATCCGGTCAAACACCTGCTCCACCGCCGCCAGCAGATGGCGCAGCATGGGCCGGCCACCCAGCGGATGCATGGCCTTGGGCAGTGCGGATCGCATGCGGGTGCCCATCCCCGCGGCGAGCAGAATAGCAGCTGGCATGGATCATGCGTGCCGCAGCCCAGGGCAGACCGCAAGCCCCGCCGGGTTGAACATTCTTTGCCCGATGTGGCATGGCAGCGCATATGAACCGTCTCGCCGTCTTCGACCTCGATGGAACCCTGCTGGACACGGCCCCCGATATCCGAGTGGCCGCCAACCGCCAGCTCGCCCTCCACGGCCTCGCGCCCCTCACCCTGGCCGAAATCACCCCCATGATCGGCGATGGCGCCCGCGTGCTGTGCGAGCGCGCCTTCGCCGCCCGCGGGCGCGAGGTGCCGCCCGGCGCAGTGGAAGCCTTCATCGCCGACCCCGATCTGGAAGGCGGCCCGCTCACCCAGCTCTTCCCCGGCATCACCGCCCTGCTGGAGGCACTTTTGGCCGAAGGCTGGCGCCTCGCCGTCTGCACCAACAAGCCCGTCATCCCCGCCCGGGCCGTGCTGGCGCATTTCGGCGTGGCGGAAAAATTCCGCGCCATTGGCGGCGGCGATTCATTCCCCACCCGCAAGCCAGACCCCGCGCATCTGCTGGCCACCATGGGCCTGGCCGGCGGCGGCCGCGCGGTGATGCTGGGTGATCACGCCAATGACATGCTGGCCGCGCGCGGCGCCGGCATCCCCGGCATTTTCGCCGGTTGGGGCTATGGCGCGCCGCATATGGCGCTGGACAATCCGGTGGCGGCCGATGTCGCCGCCGTCCACACCCTGCTCCACAGCATCTGACAGCGCGCGCCCGGCTCAGCCTGACCCGAGAAACCCCCGCGTCTCCTCCAGCGCCTCGCGCAGCGTGACGCGCCGCGGCACCACCGGCAGCCCCGCCAGCAGCCGCGAGGGCGCGCTTTTGTCGAGCAGCACGAAAACCCCCCGGTCATCCCCCCGGCGGATCAGCCTTCCAAAACCCTGGCGCAGCTTGTGCCGGGCCTGGGCGTCATCATAACCCTTGGGGTCGCCCTCGCTCAGATGAATCCGCCGCTCCCGGTGCAAGATGGTCGGCCGAGGCCAGGGCACCCGGTCATAGACCAGCAGCCGCAGCGAGCGCCCGGGCACATCCACCCCATCGCGCATCGCATCCGTCCCCAGCAGGCAGGAATTCTCCTCGGCGCGGAACACATCCACCAGCGTGGCATTGTCCATCGCATCCACATGCTGGGCGTAAAGCGGGATGCCAAACCCCTCCAGGCTGGGGGCAATAATCCGCGCCACCTCGCGCAGCCGGCGAATGGCGGTGAACAGCCCCAACCCCCCGCCGCCGGCCGCCATAAACAGCCCCTGCATCGCCGCCGCCACCTGCGGCGTGCGCGCCTTATCCACATCGGTCACCACAAAGGCACGGGTCTGGCCAGGATAGTCAAAAGGGCTGGGCAGGGCGGCGCGCAAGGCGGGCATGGGCAGGTGGGAGGCGCCGGTGCGCGCCTCCGCCGTGCGCCAACTCTCCTCCATATCCTGCTCCGGCAGCCCGTCGCGCAGCGTGGCCGAGGTGATCAGCAGCCCATGCGCAGGCGCCGCCACCTGCATGGCGAAGGGCTGCGTCGGGTCGAGCCAATGGCGATGCATGCCGGCATCAATGTCGCGCGCCTCACGCCGGGTCAGCGCCAACCAATCCACCATCAGCGGCCGGGTGCCGGGCTCGGGCGTCGTGCCCAGCCCCTTGAGCATGCTGCGCCAGGCGCCGAGTGGCATCAGCACCCGCCGCTCAATGCCGCGAATCGCCGTCTCCAGCCGGATTTTCTCCGCCAGTTCCAGCTCTTCGGGGTTATCATCCAGCTTGCCCTGCAGCCGGCCGACCAAGGTCTTCAGCGGCTCCTCCAGCCGGGCCAGGGCGCGTTCCAGCGCCGCCGCGGTCTCCTCCACCTCGGGGTTCATCGGGTGCAGGTCGCATTCGACGCCATATTGCCCGTCATCATCCTTGGCGCGGGCGAGCACCTGGGCGCGGATGGCCCGCAGAAAATCCTCGGTGGGGTGAGACGCGCCACCCTCGGCCAGCCGGGACTGCCAGCCCTGCTGCGGCAGCGCCCGGGCGGCCTGCAGCGCCGCCTCCAGCGGGGCCAGCAGGTCGGGAATATCGCCGGCCAAATCCTCAATCCGGCGCTGCAACCCCTTGGCGCGGGAGCGCCCGCCCTCCGCCCCCAGCAGCCAGCGGCGCATTTCCGCCGTCTCAAACCCCGAGATCGCCGCCGAAAATGCCCCATCGGCCGCATCAAATAAATGATGCCCCTCATCAAACACATAGCGCAGCGGTCGCCCATCCTCGCCGCCGCCCAGCGCCGCCTGCACCATCACCAGCGCATGATTGGCCACCACCAGCCGCGCCGATTTCGCCCGGCGGATGGAATGCTCAACATAGCATTTGCGATAATGCGTGCAGGCGCTGCGGATGCATTCACCCCGCCGATCAGCCAATTGGCCGATCACCGCGCCGCCGAAAAGCTCCATGATCCAGCCGGGAAAATCACCGCCGACAATATCGCCATCGCGCGTGGCAATGGCCCAGCGGCAGGCCAGCGCCAGCGGCAGCGCCGCCTCGCGCAGGGAGATTTGCCCCTGCACCTCCTCCAAATTCAGCAGGCAGAGATAATTCTCCCGCCCCTTGCGCACCACCACCCGGGCGCGGCGCTCCTCCGGGTCCGGATAGAGCCGGGCCAATTCCTGGTCCAATTGCCGCTGCAGATTGCGGGTATAGGTGGAAAGCCAGACTGGCGCGCCATTCTTCTCGGCCCAGAGCGATGCCGGGGCGATATAGCCCAGCGTCTTGCCAGTGCCGGTGCCAGCCTCGGCCAGCACCAGGTTCGGCTGGCCCTCAGCCTCGCGCGGCATGAAGGCGGCGGAGGCGGCGGAGGCATAATCCGCCTGGCTAGGCCGCTGCTCCGCCCCCTCGCCCAGCATGGCGGCCAGCCGCCCACGCGCCTCGGCCTGGGTGACGCCATGGCTGGCCGGCGGCGGCGGCGGCGCCTCATCCTCCCATTCCGGCAGGCGGCGCCAGGGGCGGAAGGCGTTGCGGTCGGGCGTGGCATCGGGCGCGCCGAGCGCCGCCAGCACGCTCTCGGCCCAGGGCCAGCCGCTGGTGATCTTCAACTGAGCGGCCATGGCGGCGGCATCCGCGCCGGCGCTGCTCGCCCGCGTCTCGGCCAGGGCGCGCAGCAGCGTGGTGGCAATCTCGGGCAATAGGGCCGCAGCATCGGCATCATCAGCCGGCACCGGCAGGTCAAGCGCGATGGCCAGCCCGCGCGGCGTGGGCGCCGCCAAACGCCCCGGCATGCAAAAGGCAAAAAGCTCCAGCAGGTCAAACGCATCGATGAAGGCCGGCAGATCCAGCCGCCGCGCCGTGGCCGGCGCATGCACCAGCAGCGGCGGCGGCAGCCCCGCCAGGGCCTCAGCCAGGGCGGAACCCAGGGCCGGCGTCAGCACCTCACCATCCGGCGTCAGCAGCGTGGCGCGGCCGGCGCCGGCCACCAGCGCGGGCGCATCAGGCAGCAGCAGGCGCGGCGGCTGGGGAGGGCGAAGCTTGGACACGGTTCGTTCTAGCCCGGCAATGCCGTGCCGCGCGAGCCTTGAACCGAATTTCCGCCACGGTGATACTGCCGCCATGACAATCGGCATCCTGCAATGTGGCGAATTGCCCGAGGCGCTGCGCGCCCAGCACGGCAGCTATGGCGCCATGGTGGCCGGGCTGGTCGAACCCCGGCCCGTCACTGTGTACGACGTCACCCAGGGCGAGTTGCCGCCCAGCGCCACCGCTTGCGAGGCCTTCATCCTCACCGGCTCCCCCGCCGGGGTTTATGACCCGCTGCCATGGATCGCCCCGCTGCGCGACTTTCTGCGCCAGGCGCGCGGGCAGGCGGGGCTGGTGGGCATCTGCTTCGGCCACCAGATCATGGCCGAGGCCTTTGGCGGAAGCGTGATCAAATCACCCAAGGGCTGGGGCATTGGCATCCAGCGCTACGCCGTACAGCACCGCGCCGGCTGGATGGATGCGGCGGAGAGCATCGCCATCCCTGCCATGCATCAGGACCAGGTGGTCACCGCCCCGCCAGATGCCAGGGTGACCCTGGCCAGCGATTTCGCGCCCTTTGCCGGCCTCGATTATGGCGATGCGATCTCCTTCCAAGGCCATCCGGAATTCACCAACGCCTTCGGCATCGCCCTGATCGAAGAGCGGCGTGACCGCTTTGCCACCCAGGCCGATGCCGCCATCGCCAGCTATGCCGAGCCCAATGACCGCGCCCGGCTGGCCGGCTGGATCAGCCGCTATCTGGCCTGCCGCCCCGCCGAACGCGCCAAATAAATCGTCGCCGCCAGCATCAAACTCACCCCGATCGGCAGCCCCCAATTCGGCCATTCGGCGAAGATCACAAAGCCCAACATCGCCCCCGCCGGAATCTGAATATACTCCATCGGCGATAGCAGCCCCGCCTCGGCCCGCCGCGCCGCATTGGCGGCCAGCCAATCGCCCATCAGCGCCAGCCCGCTGCCCAGCAGCAGCATCGCCAGCGACCACCAGGAGGGCGTGACCCACACCCAGGCGCAAACCGGCCCCCAAATCAGCATCGAGGCCACCGAATACCAGCCAATCACCCGCAGCGGCGGCTCGGTGCTGGAGAGCAGCTTGATGGTGATGAAAACCGTGGCCCCCCCCACCCCCGCCAGCAGCGCCGCCGGCATGCCCCAACTCCATTCACCGCTGGGCTGGGCGATGATCACCACGCCGCAAAACCCCACCAGCGCCGCCAGCACCCGGTCGCGCCGCACCCGCTCACTGAGGAACAAAGCCGCCAGCGGAATGGCCCAAAGCGGCCGCGACTGCGCGATCGACACCGCATCCGCCAGCGGCAGCAGCAGCAGCGCGTACATCCAGCTCTGAAACGTCACCAACCCGGCGGCGCAGCGCGCCACCATCACCCATGGCCGCCGCGTCACCATGCCCGCCACGCCCTGGCGCAACAGCCAGGGCGCCATCAGCGCCAGGGTGAAAACACCGCGCGCGAAGGGCACAAATGCAATCGGCAGCCCCTCCTCCATCGCCAGACGGAAGGAAACCCCCATACCGGAAAAACAAAGCGACGCACCGACCATCATGGCCATGCCGAGAAGGCGAGGGGACATGCGCTGCTGTGTGCCTCAAAAACACAGGCGCCGCCCACCCCCCCTTGCGGCTACCGCACCGCCCGCGCCGCAAAGGCAATCTGAAAAGCCACCTGGGTGAAATCCGTCAGCAACTGAAGATAGCGCGGGTCCAGCCGCGGCAGGGCGATCAGCTCATCGCCGGGCCGGGGCGTCTGGTTCAGGTCCAGCACCAATTCGCCCGAGGCGCGGCGGATCATCATCGTGCTGGAGGCGCCGCGCGGGGCATAGCCGCCGGCCTGGCGCACATAATCCGCCACCGTCAGATTGGCCTGCCAGAGAATGGCCCGGGGCGCATTCACCTCCCCACTCACCAGCACCGTCTGGCTGCGTTCAGGGATGACGATCACATCGCCATCCTCCAGCCGCACCGGCGCGCATTGGCCGTTCTGGTCCATCACCACCACCAGTCCATCGGGCCGGGTGCGCCGCCCCCGGGCGATGAATTGGCTCACCAGCTGCGCCTCATTGGTGCGGATAAGCGAGACGCCCGTGGTCTGGCTGGTGGCGAGGAAAAGCTGCCGCTCCAGCCTATCCAGCGCCTCCTCCATGGTGCGGCCCTGCTGCGCCGCCACCCTTGGCCGCAGCAAAAACACCCCCTCTGTATTGGCCAGCAGCGGATCAACCGCCACGTAATTCAGCAAGTTGCAAAGCTGGGTGTCCCTATCCGCCACCAGCACCGAGGGCCCGATTCGGCTGCCCTCCACATTGACGCGAATGGTGCGCGACGGGCTATCGGTGATGAAGCTGACCGTGTCCTGATCCGTCATCGAGGCGCCCTGCAATTCGCTGAGCGTGACATAGCGGCTGAACGGCCGGCCATCGCGGCTGCCCTGGATAATGGCATTGGTGGCCGAGGGCAGCGGACGGGCGAGCTCGATCAACTCCCGCCCGCTCATCGCCCGGCCCGGCACCTCGAACAGAAAATTATTGCGCACCGCGCCATCCGCACCCACCACGGCGTGCTGGCGGCCCACCACCAGCGTATCGCCCTCCTGCAGCCGCAGCGCCGGCAATTGGCCATCAATGAGGAACCGATAAAGATCGAGGCTGGCCACAACCCCACCGCCGCGCCGCACCTGAATGTCGCGATACGAGCCGCGCGCCGCATCCACCCCGCCCGCGCGGACCAGGAAATCGATCACGCTATCCGCCGCGCTACCGCCAAAGCGCCCCGGCATGCGCACAAAGCCAGTGACAAAAACCCCGATGCGCTGGGTGGAAAGCAGCACGGCATAAACCTGCACCTGCTGGGTATAAATCCGCCGCACCTCAGCCTCGACCACGCGCTGCAAATCGCCCGCGCGGGTGCCAGCCAGCCGCACCGGGCCAATCTGCGGCAGGAAGAGCATGCCCGCGCCATCCACTTGGCCCAGCGTCTCAGCCTCAACAGCGCCCCAGACCCGCACCGAGACCCGGTCGCCCGGGTTGATGATGTAATTCGGGTTCGGCGCATCCGACACCGCCGCCGCGTCCCGGGTGAAAAGACTGGCACCAAACACCGCGGTGGCCACACCAGCCGCCCGGTTCGGGTCGCCCAGCGGGGTCACGGCGATGGCCCCGGCCTCAGCCTCCGTCGCATCACCCATGCGCGAGGTGGCCCGCGCGCCACCCGCCGCGCGGTTCACGCTGCTGCCGCCAGCGCCCCCGGCAATGCCACCAGGCTGGTTCAACTGATTGAGCAAAAGATTCTGTGAGGGCGCGTTTTGCGCCAATGCGGCTGGCCCGGCCGCCAGGAAAACCCCCAGCGCCAGCACCACCGCCCAGTTAAGCCGCATGCTCCTTCACCCCCGCCACAATCAGCCACACAAGGCCATACACCACAGAAAGACCAATAAAAACATATAATGCCGAAGTAAAGCGTTTCGGATAGCGATAACGCTCGGCTAAATTCGGCTCGACCACGCGTTGCAGAAAAAGCTGCTGGCGTTGCGCGTCGCTCATCGCCCGCTCGAGGTTGGCGGTGGCCGCCGTCAATTGCCGGCCGCCAAACTCCGCCTCCAGCCGCAACCGCTCATAAGCGGCCACCTGCTCGGTAAAACCCTCGCCGCCCAGGGTGGAGGTCCGCCGCCTTTCCTCCGCTACCTGCGCCTGCAACGCATTGATGCGGTTCTGCAGGCTCTGCACCTGCGGGCTATTGGCCCGGGCAAAGGCCTGCAAGGCCTGCAATTCGCCCCGCGCGGTGGCCAATTGCCCCTCCAGCCGGCCAATTGTCTCCACCGCAATGCTGGCCAACCGGCTGGGGTCCAACTGGCGCTCACGCTCGCGAAATTCGGAAATCGCCTGGGTTGCGCCAGCAACCCGCAATTCCGCCCGGGCCAACTCACGCCGGGCGCCCTCCACCGTATCCGCCACAATGCGCTGGTTCAGCCGGTTCACCAGCGCCTCGCCCTGCGCGAGCAGCGCGCGGTTCATCTCCAGGCTGTCCTGCGGCCGAAAGCTGCGCACCGCCAGCGTGGTGATGCCGCTCGCGCTGTCGACATAGGCGGTGACCATGCCGCGATAGTAATCCACCAGCCGCTCAATTTCCGGCTCAGGATACCACAGCCGGGCCCAAAGATCGGCCTCCGGCCGGCGAAAGACCGCCACCAGATCCATCTCCTGGCGCAGCGCCGCCACCGCATCATGGCTCAGCAGATATTCTTTCATCGCGACCGTATCATCCGAGGCGGCACGAAACCCCGCGCCATTCAGCGCCTCACCCAGCAGCGAGGCCGAGCTCTGGCTGCGCCCGCGCACCAGATAGCGGCTCTCCGACACATATTGCGGCGCCGCCAGCGCAAAGAAATAAATCGCCGCCAGCAGCGTGGGCACCAGCACCGACCAGACATAAGGCCGGCGGGCAAAAAACCCCCGCATCCGCAGCCCCACACCCGGCGGCGGCTCGCCCGTGCTGAAGCCATGCAGCCCCAGGCCACCCGGCGGCAGCAGCGCGCCATGCCCGGCCCCGCCCAGCGGCACCGGCACCTGCCGGTCAGAGGGCTTCGTAGGTGGCTAGAGCCTGGTCCATATCTTCATGGAAGGTCAGTGTTCCCTGGTTCAAAATGGCGGCGGTGGTGCAAAAGCTGCGCAGGATGCCCGCCTGGTGCGACACCAGCAGCAGTGTGCTGCGGCGGCGCCTTTCCTCGAGTGCGATGCGGCAGCGCTCGGTGAAGCGGGCATCGCCCACCGCGATCACCTCATCCACCAGATAACAGTCAAAATCGATCGCCATGCTCAGGCCAAAGGCCAGGCGGGAGCTCATCCCGGCCGAATAGGTCTTCACCGGCATGCGGTAATATTCGCCCAGTTCGGCGAATTCCTCGACGAAGCTCTCCACCCAGCCGGTCGGCTTGCCATAGATCCGGGCAATGAAGCGGGCATTATCCGCACCCGTGATCGAGCCATGCACCGCACCGCCAAAACCCAGCGGCCAGGAGACGCTCATGCCACGAATAACCTGCCCACTGCTCGGCGATTCAATGCCGGCGAGAATGCGAATAAGTGTGGATTTTCCAGCCCCATTGCGCCCCAAAATCCCCACCGCATCGCCCTTCCAGAAGGTCGCGTTCACGTCGCGCAGCACCGCCCGCTCGGCGCCATGCGTGTCGTAGAATTTGCAGAGGTTGCGCAGCTCCAGCATGGCCGCCCGTCACCACATCGCGTTCATTGCAGCGCGATATGCCGGCGCCCGGCCCGCATCGCGATCAGCCCCATGACATTGGCGATGGCAATGCTGGCCAGGACATAGCCCCACGAATAATGATGGGGCACCGCAACCCCGAACTGCCCCTCGCGGATGATCTCAAACATGTGGATGCTCGGGTTGAGCAGCGCGATCTCCTGCACCTCAGCCGGGAACCACCAGACGGCGATAAAGGCCCCGGTCAGCGGGATCATCAGATAGGTCAGCGGGTGAACCACCCGCTCCACCGTCTCCACGCCCCAGGCCGTAGCCGCGACGATCAACAGGGAAACACCATGGCAGAAGGCGGCGATCAGCATCACGCCGATGGCCAGCCACACCGGGTCATCCGGCCATTCCCCGGTCACCACGCCATTGCCCGCCAGCATGACAATGAGCGCAAAAAGCACCGCCCCGACATCCAGCAGGTTCCGGGCAATCAGCACGTCGATAAAGCTGACCTGCCGGTGGTAGAAGAGCGGCGCATTGGCCTGCAACGCCCCCGCCGCGCGGTTAAGGATCGAGCGAAACAAATAATAAGGCGTATAGCCCACGATATAAAACGCCAGCGGATCAACCCCGCCCGGCATGCCATGGCCCGAGATCTTGTGCAGCCCGGCGATGCAAAAGGCCAGAATCATCGGCTCAATGAACAGCCAGACATAGCCAAGATTGTGCCGGCCAAATCGCGTATGAATCTCCCGCAGCATAATCGCGCCGATCACCGCCGATTGCAGCCGCAGCGCCGCCAAGAACCGCTCAAGCGGCCCTGCCAGCCGGTGAGAGAAGCCGCCTTGCCGGTATCCATCCATCACTCAGCGCCGCCCGGAACCGCGCAGCAGCGGTTGCGCCAATTGGTCACCGCAGGCCAATTGCGCCCGCTCCCCCCCGCCACTGCCCAGCAGCATCTCCCGGCATTCCAGCCCCGAGGCGGCATGATAAGCCCGCAGCACCCGGGCCTGCTCGGCCACGCCATTGATCTCCACATGGCCCACATGGCCGGGCGGATGGGCCATGGCAAAGGCGGCCAGCGGGTCCATCGGCAGGCGCGGCATGGCCGGCATCCCGCCCGCTGGCGGCGGCACCTGGGCCGCGGAAAGCCCGCCCAACAGCCCCCCATCGGCCAGCCCCCCCGCACAGCCGCCCAGCAGCAACAAGGCCAGCAAGGCCGACACCCCTACTGCCCCGGGCCGCGCCCCCACCAAACCTGCTCCCATACCACCATCATCCCATTTTTCGGCCGCGATGCGCGGAAACTGTCGCCGCCCGGGCTGACATTGCCCCCTGACGGTTGATAGACACGTATTGCATGAAAAAAGATAAAATGCCAAAGACACTTTATCTCAGGCCTGAAATACAAAAACATTGGCCCCATCTGCAGGCGTTTTTCCCCGATTGCAGTCTCGCCTCCGGCCATTCCAGGCCCGCCGCAGCCCTCACGCTGCCAGCCTTGCAGGAAGGCGCCTGGGCCGCGCCCAGCTTCAACGGCATCCGCCGCCCCATCGCCCTGCTCGCGCCCTTCGCCCCACCGGCGCTTCCGGCGGCGCCCGAAGCGGTGCGTGCGGCCTGGCGCGACGCCTTCGCCGAGGACCCGCCCAAAACCCTGCTCGACGCCCTGCCACACACCCGCTTCGCCTGCCCCTTCACCCAACGCCCCATTTCGGCCGAGGCCGCCGTGGCCATCCTGGCGCTCTGGCGCCGCATCGCCGCAGAAAACGGCCAGATCGGCAGCTTCCTCGGCATGGCCGGCTGGAAGCAGCCCGCCATCATCAGCGCCTTCGGCCCGGCCCCCTTCGCCAAAAACCCCGCCGCCGCGCTCGCCCATCCCGGCAAGGTGCTGGCCTGGGCCTCCAGCCTCACCCCCGCCACCGAGGCTGCGGCCGGCGAGCGCCTTTGGCGGGTGGAGGATGGCTTCATCCGCTCCCTCGGCCTGGGCGTAAATTTCGCCCCCGCCGCCTCCCTCGTGATCGACAGGCTGGGCATGCATTACGACCCTGCCCGCCCCTCCCAACTCGAAAAAATCCTCACCGAGACCGATTTCCCGCCCGCGCTCCTCGCCCGCGCCGCCGCCCTGCGGGCCAGAATCACCGCAGCCAACATCACCAAATACAACCTCGCCGAAACCCCGCTGACCCTCCCTGCCACCCCCGGCCGCCGCCGCATCCTGGTGGTGGGGCAGGTGGAGGATGATGCCTCCATCCGCCACGGCGCCGGGCGGGTGCGCAGCAATGCCCACCTCCTCGCCGCCGCCCGCGCCGTCGAGCCCCACGCCTTCATCATCTACAAGCCACATCCCGATGTGCAGACCGGCTATCGCCGCGGCTATCTCCCCGCCCGCGAAGCCCGCCGCCATGCCGATATGGTCGTCACCACCGGCAATATCGGCACCCTGCTGGCCCAGGTCCACGCGCTGCATAGCATCACCAGCCTGGCCGGCTTCGAGGCGCTGCTGCGCGGCGTGGCCGTCACCACCTGGGGCGCGCCCTTCTATGCCGGCTGAGGCCTGACCGATGACCACGAACCCCCGCCCCGCCGCAGCCGCCGCCTGAGCCTCGACGCGCTGGTCGCCGGCTGCCTTATCCTCTACCCACGCTATCAGGACCCCGTGAC
>Ga0136641_1000918_pt1 | contig 12459 bp, 12 predicted proteins | sample EliLak1302023Y_FD_115312 | JGI IMG/M metagenome (GOLD analysis project Ga0136641, IMG submission 115312) | Freshwater microbial communities from Elizabeth Lake, Yosemite National Park, California, USA - 13020-23Y | ecosystem: Environmental > Aquatic > Freshwater > Lake ...
CTGGGCAGCTTCACGCGCGCCGCCAGCGTGCTGCGCACCGCCCAGCCCGCGCTCAGCCGCCAGGTGCGCGCGCTGGAGGTGGAACTGCACCAGCCGCTGTTCGACCGCAACGGCCGCGGCGTGACGCTCACCGACGCCGGCCAGCGCCTGCTGGCCCACGGGCGCGGCATCCTGCAGCAGGTCGAGCGCGCCAAACAAGACCTGGAAGACCAGCGCGGTGCGGCCACCGGCCTGTTGTCCGTCGGCCTGCCGCCCAGCGTCAGCCGCACCCTGACGGCGCCGCTGGTCGAAGCCTTCCGGGTGCGCTTTCCGCGCGCCACGCTGAGCGTGGTCGAAGGCCTGTCCACTTACACGCTGGAATGGCTGCAACAAGGCCGCGTGGACTGCGCGGTGGTCTACAACGCCACGCCCACTGCCGCCATGGCGCTGCAGCCGGTGCTCGACGAGAAGCTCTACCTCGTTTCGGCACGCGGCCCGGCGCGCAGACTGCTGGGCCCGCCGGTCACGCTGGCCGAGGTGGCGGCACAGGAACTGGTCATCCCCAGCCGCCCGCACGCCATCCGCATGCAGCTGGAAACGGCGCTGGCCGCCGCCGGCCGCAAGCCCCAGGTCGGGCTCGAAATCGAAAGCGTACCGGCCATGCTGGACCTGGTGCAGCGCCTGCCGCTGCACGCCGTGCTGTCGCTGAACGCCATCCGTGGCAGCGAACACGAAGCCGGGCTGCAGGCCCGTCCCATCCACCTCGCGCCGGGCAGCGGCGCGCTGGCCACCAGCCTGTGGATCGCGACCTCGGCGCTGCGCCCGCGCGGGCCTTTGCTGGACCAGGCCGTCACCCTGCTGGCGGGCTTGCTGAACGACAGGCTGGCCGGCAACGGTGGCCGCCGTGGGCGCCGCTGAAGGCCGCAAAAAGGTAGTCAAGATCGGCGCCGCAGGCGCAGGAGACAGCACATGACCCAGACCAGCCCAGACCGGGCGCCATTCATCCTGGCTCTGGACCAGGGCACCAGCAGTTCACGCAGCATCGTCTTCGATGCGCAAGGCCGCATCGTGGCGATGGCGCAGCGCGAATTCCGCCAGATCTACCCCCAACCCGGCTGGGTCGAACACGACCCCCAAGAGATCTGGTCCAGCCAGCTGGCCACCGCGCAGGAGGCGCTCGCCAAGGCCGGGCTCACCGGTGCCGACATCACCGCCATCGGCATCACCAACCAGCGCGAAACCACCGTGGTGTGGAACCGGCGCACGGGCCAGCCCGTGCACAACGCCATCGTCTGGCAAGACCGGCGTGGCGAGCCGCTGTGCGCGCAGCTGCGCGCGCAGGGGCTGGAAACCACCATCCAGCAGCGCACCGGCCTGATCGTCGACGCCTACTTCTCGGCGACCAAGATCCGCTGGATCCTCGACCAGGTGCCCGGCGTGCACGCGGCTGCTGCACGCGGTGAGCTGGCCTTCGGCACCATCGACAGCTGGCTGATCTGGAAGCTGACGGGTGGGAACAGTGGGGGCCCCGTGCACGCCACCGACGTGAGCAATGCGTCGCGCACCATGCTTTTCGACATCCGCAGCAACCAATGGGACGCCGAACTCCTGGCAGCGGTGGGCGTGCCCGACAGCCTGCTGCCGCCGGTCTTCCCGTCCAGCCACGTCTACGGCCACACGGCGGTGCTCGGCGGCTCGGTGCCGATCGCCGGCGTGGCCGGTGACCAGCAGGCCGCGCTCTTCGGCCAGGCCTGCTTCAAGGCCGGCCTGGCGAAAAACACCTATGGCACCGGCTGCTTCATGCTGATGCACAGCGGCAGCCGGTGGCCCCGGGCCGCCAAAGGCCTGCTCACCACCGCCGCCGCCCAGCCCGGCAGCACACCGGAATACGCGCAGGAAGGCAGCGTCTTCATCGGCGGCGCGGTCGTGCAATGGCTGCGCGACGGCTTGAATGCGATCTCGGCCAGCGGCCAGGTGCAGGGCCTGGCGGAAAGCGTGCCCGACGCCGGCGGCGTGGTCTTCGTGCCCGCCTTCACCGGCCTGGGCGCGCCCTATTGGAACGCCGAGGTCCGCGGCGCCATCGTCGGCATCACACGCGGTACCACGGTGGCCCACATCGCCCGGGCGGCGCTGGAAAGCATCGCCTTCCAGAGCGCCGCACTGCTGCAGGCCATGTCGTCCAGCGAAGGCGGGCCGGTGACCGAACTGCGCGTGGACGGTGGCGCCTGCGTGAACAACCTGCTGATGCAGTTCCAGGCCGACCTGCTGGGCATCCCGGTGGTGCGGCCGCAGGTCACCGAAACCACGGCGCTGGGCGCGGCCTATCTGGCCGGCCTGGCCTGCGGCGTGTGGCAGGACCTGGACGAACTGGCCGCGCAGTGGCAGGTGGAACGCCGCTTCCTGCCGACCCTGCCGCGCGACCGCGCGGCCGAGTTGATGGCCCGCTGGGAACGCGCGGTGCGACAAGCCAGCGCCACCTGAACCGGCCGAACCGGCCGAAAATTGGGCCGCTGCGCCGCCCAAAGCCTACGCAAAACCCGAGTGGGCGCGTGCCCGGCGGCCGTGCATCATCATGGGCTGAGCCGTCCAACCAAGAGGAGACCCGCATGGCCCGTCTGAACGTCAATGGCAAGGTGCGCGAGCACAACGCCGAGCCCGACACACCCCTGCTGTGGGTGCTGCGCGAACAACTCGGCATGACGGGCACCAAGTACGGCTGCGGCATTGCGCAGTGCGGTTCCTGCACCGTGCACCTGGACGGCCAGCCGGTGCGCAGTTGCGTGCTGCCGGTGTCGGCGGTGCAGGCGGCGCAAAAGATCACCACCATCGAAGGGCTGTCGCCCAAAGGCGACCACCCGCTTCAGAAGGCCTGGGTCAACCTGGACGTGCCGCAATGCGGCTACTGCCAGAGCGGCATGCTGATGGCTGCCGCTGCCCTGCTGAAGAAGACACCGCACCCGACCGACGCCGACATCGACCGCGAGATCACCAACATCTGCCGCTGCGGCACCTTCAACCGGGTGCGGGCGGCCATCAAGGAGGCGGGCGGCAGCAAGACCGCCGGCCTGGACATCGTTCACGTCGTCAGGAGCGTGGCATGAGCGCCGCTCTTCCGGTGCTGTCCCGCCGCGCATTCATCGGCTCGGCTGCCGCGGCCGGCTCGCTGGTCTTCGGCTTCCCGCTGACCGCTGCAGCACAAGGCCAGCCGCCCGAGATCAACGCCTGGGTCGTCGTGCAAGCCGACGAGACGGTGGTCATCCGCATCGCGCGCAGCGAGATGGGCCAGGGCACGCTGACCGGCCTGGCGCAACTGGTGGCCGAAGAGCTGGACTGCGACTGGGCGCGCGTCACCACCGAATACCCCACGCCCGGCCAGAGCCTGGCGCGCAAACGCGTCTGGGGCAACTTCAGCACCGGCGGCAGCCAGGGCATACGCCAGAGCAACGAGTACGTGCGCAAGGGCGGCGCTGCAGCGCGGATGATGCTGGTGCAGGCGGCGGCCGACGAGTGGAAAGTGCCGGCGGCCGAATGCAGCGCAGCGGCCGGCGTCATCAGCCACGCCGGCAGCCAGCGCAAGACCACCTACGGCAAAGTGGCAGCCGCCGCAGCGCAGCTGACGCCACCCACCACCGTGGCGCTGAAAGACCCGAAGGACTGGAAGCTGGCCGGCAAGCGCCTGGCCCGCCTGGACACCGTGGACAAGACCAACGGCAAGCAGGTCTACGGCGCTGATTTGCAGATGCCCGGCCTGCTGAATGCGGCCATCCTGGCCTGCCCGGTGTTCGGCGGCAAGGTCAAGAGCTACCAGGCCGAGGCCGTGGCCAAGATGCCCGGGGTGAAGCGCGTGCTGGCGGTCAGCGACTACGCGGTGGCGGTGGTCGCCGACACCTGGTGGCATGCCAAGAAAGCGCTGGACGCGCTGCCGCTGGAATGGGACTACGGCCCGCATGCCACGGCGCAACAGGCCGACTTCAACGCCATCCTGAAAGCCGGCCTGGACGCCGAGCAGGCCGTCGTCGGCAACAGCAACGGCGACGCCAAGACCGCGCTGGCTGGCGCGGTGCGCAAGGTGGAAGCGGTGTATGCCTACCCGCACCAGAACCACGCCACGATGGAGCCGATGAACGCCACCGCCAAGTGGACGCCGGAGCGCTGCGAGGTCTGGACACCGACGCAAAACGGCGAAGCCGCCTTGGCCGCGACCGCCGAGGCCGCCGGGCTGACGCCGGCGCAATGCGAGGTCTACAAGATCCACCTCGGTGGCGGCTTCGGCCGGCGCGGTGCGGTGCACGACTGGGTGACCCAGGCGGTACAGATCGCCAGGCAGATGCCGGGCACGCCGGTGAAGCTGCTGTGGTCGCGCGAAGAAGACATGACGCACGGCCGCTACCACCCGATCACGCAGTGCAAGATGACCGCCGGGCTGGACGCGCAGGGCAACGTGACGGCGCTGCACATGCGCATCTCGGGCCAGAGCATCCTGGCCAGCGTGGCGCCGCAGAACGTCGTCAATGGCAAGGACCCGGTGCAATTCCAGGGCCTGAACAATGGCGGCGGCGAGGCCATGTTCGGCTACAGCTTCCCGAACCTGCTGATCGACCACGCGATGCGCAACCCGCATGTGCCGGCCGGCTTCTGGCGCGGTGTGAACCTGAACCAGAACGCGGTCTATGTCGAAAGCTTCATCGACGAAATCGCCCACGCCACCCAGCAGGACCCGCTGGCCTTGCGGCGCAAGCTGCTGGCCAACTCGCCCAAGTTCCTGGCCGTGCTGAACGCGGTGGCCGAGCGCGCCGGCTGGGGCACGCCGGCAGCCGACGTCCAGGGGCAGAAGGTCTTCCGCGGCCTGTGTGTGACCCACGGTTTCGGCAGCTACGTCGCGGCCTGCGCCGAAGTCTCGGTCAGCGCCGACGGCGCGCTCAAGGTGCACCGCATCGTGGCCGCCACCGACCCGGGGCACGCGGTGAACCCGCAGCAGATCGAAGCCCAGATCGAGGGCAGCTTCGTCTATGGCCTGTCGGCCGCGCTGTACAGCGAATGCACGGTCAAGGACGGCCGCATCGAGCAGCGCAACTTCGACAGCTACCCGTCGATGAAGATCGCCGACATGCCCAAGGTCGAGTCCCTGATCATCCCGTCGGGCGGCTTCTGGGGCGGGGTCGGTGAACCGACGATCGCGGTGGCCGCGCCGGCCGTGCTGAACGCCATCTTCGCGGCCACGGGCAAGCGCATCCGCACGCTGCCGCTCAAGGACCAGAGCCTCAAGGCCTGAGACAGCCGGACGCAAGATGAGCCCGTTTCCCGCCCTGGCCCTCAGCGCTTACCTGGTGGTCGGCGACGGCATCCCGCAGCCGCTGACCCACACGCCGGGTGATGCCGTGCGCGGCCGGGCCATCGTCGTCAACCGGCAGCAGGGCCTGTGCCTGCTGTGCCACAGCGGGCCCTTTGCCGAGGTGCGCGAGCAGGGCAATCTGGCCAGCAACCTGCAAGGTGCCGGCACGCGCTGGACCGCGGCGCAGTTGCGCCTGCGCGTGGCCGATGCACGGCGGCTGGACCCGAATGGCCTGATGCCCTCGCTGCACCGCCTGCCACCCACGGCAGGTTCGCAGCGGGTGGGCGCAGCCTGGCGCGGCCTGCCGGTGCTGGACGCACAGCAGGTGGAAGACGTGGTGGCCTTTCTGCAAACCCTGCCATGACGACGCGCCGCATCGTGCTGACTGCCGCGCTGGGCACGCTGCTGGCGCCCGCGGTGCGCGCGACGCCCGCAGCCCTGCGGTCGGCCATCGCCGCCTTCACCGGCGGACAGCTGCCGCGCACGGGCCGTGTGACACTGGACATCGCGCCGCTGATCGACAACGGCAACGTGGTGCCGGTGGCCATCCGCGTCGACAGCCCGATGACGGCGGCCGACCACGTGCAGCGCATCGGCCTGTACACCGCACTCAACCCGCTGCCCGAAGTGGCGGTCTTCCACCTGGGACCGCGCAGCGGCGTGGCGCGCGTGGCCACGCGCATGCGGCTGGCCACCACGCAGACCCTGACCGCGCTGGCGGTGATGAACGACGGCAGCGTGTGGCAGCAGCAGGTGGACGTCATCGTCACGCTGGCCGCGTGCATCGAAAGCTGACATGGCCGTGCGCGCGCTGCTCCATGTCCCGGCCAGCGCCCGCATCGGCGAGGTGATCGAGATCCGTGCGACCGTGCAGCACCCGATGGAAACCGGTTTTCGCGTCGGCAGCGACGGCCAGTTGCTGGCGCGCAACCTGGTGCGGCGGGTCGAGGGCCATTTCGACGGCGAGCGGGTCTTTGCCGTCGACCTGCACCCGGCCATCGCGGCCAACCCCTACCTGGCCTTTCCCCTGCGCGTGACGGGCTCGGGCCTGCTCACCGTCACCTGGCAGGGCGACGAGGGCTTCAGCCACAGCGCCAGCGCGCGGATCAACGCACCGTGAGGGCGGGGTTGGCCGCGGCGCTGCTGATGGCGGTGGCCCTGGGTGCCCAGGCGGAGCCATCGGCAACGCGCCGTTCAGGCTACGCCGACATGAGCCCGGCCACGCAGGCCCTGCAGCGCGACGACACGCAGAACCCGGCCTGGCTGTGGGTGGCCGACGGCGAGCGCCGCTTCGACGCCGACTGCGCGTCGTGCCACCCCGGCGCCGCCCTGCGCGGTGTGGCAGCCCGCTACCCGGCTTTCGACGCGGTGCTGGGCAAACCGGTGACGCTGGCCGGCCGCATCAACCTGTGCCGCACGCGCCACCTGAAGGCGCCGCCGCTGGCCCTGGAAAGCGACGAACTGCTGGGTCTGGAAGCGGTGGTCGCGCTGCAGTCGCGGGGCCTGCCCATCGCACCCGACCGCGACCCGCGTCTGCAACCCTTGCGTGACGCCGGCCAGCAGCTCTTCCAGCAGCGCATGGGTCAGCTGGACTTTTCGTGCGCGCAATGCCACGACCAGCACGCGGGCGGGCGCTTGGCCGGCGCCACCATCCCGCAGGGTCATCCGACAGGCTACCCGCTCTACCGCCTGGAATGGCAGGGCCTGGGCAGCCTGCAGCGGCGCCTGCGCAACTGCATGACCGGCGTGCGCGCCGAGCCCTATGCTTATGGCAGCGACGAAGCCACGGCGCTGGAACTGTTCCTGATGCAGCGGGCCGTCGGCCTGCCCCTGGAAACGCCCGCGGTCCGACCCTGAAAGCGACAGCACCATGACCCCCGTCGAAGCCACCCAGGCCTGGCTGGAAAAGGCCGTGATCGGCCTGAACCTGTGCCCCTTCGCCAAGGCCGTGCACGTCAAGCAACAGATCCGCTGGGTGCAGAGTGAGGCCCGGGACACCGAGGCCTTGCTGGCCGACCTGGTGACGGAGTTGCAGACGCTGGCCGCCGCCGACGCGGACTTGATCGACACCACGGTGCTGGTCCACCCGCAGGTGCTGGGCGACTTCGCCGACTACAACGACTTCCTCGACCTGGCCGACGCGGCCCTGGTGGCGCTGGAACTGGACGGCGTGCTGCAGATCGCCAGCCTGCACCCGGACTACCAGTTCGCAGACACGGCCATCGACGACATCGGCAACTTCAGCAACCGCAGCCCCTACCCCACGCTGCACCTGCTGCGCGAAGACAGCGTCGACCGCGCCGTGGCTGCCGTGCCCGATGCCGAGCACATCTACGAACGCAACATCGAGACCTTGGAAGCGCTGGGCCACGCAGGCTGGCAGCGCCTCATGGGCGCTTGACCCGGTGGCCCGCAGCGCTGCGGGCCGGTTCAGCCGCCGTTGCGGCCTGGCGCGTCCGCCTCGTCCAGCCGGACGATCTTTTCACGCAGGGCCACCAGCACCGCAGCGGTGCGGTTGGAGACCCGCAACTTGGACATGATGTTGGTGACGTGGAACTTGACCGTCGGCACCGAGATGTCCAGGGTCTGCGAGATGCTGCGGTTGTCCATGCCCTGGGCCATCAGCTGCAGCAGCGTCCGTTCGCGGGGCGTCAGTTCATCGCGCAAGGCCAGTTCGCGGGCCTGGGCATCCAAGCTGGCGACGACAGCCGGCGCCAGCACCCGCTGCCCACGCGCCACGGCCCGGATGTCCGCCCCCAGTTCCAGTGGCGACACGCTCTTGTGCACGAATGAAGCGCCCGCAGCCACCCAGGCACGCAGGTCCTCCAGCCTGATCTGGCTGCCCATCACCAGGAAGCGGCACGAAGGCCACAGTGGGCGCAGCGCCGCCAGGGCCTCCGGGCCTCCCATCTCGGGCATCGACAGGTCAACCAACACCACATCAGGGCAGATGCTGTGGGCTGCCGCCACCGCTTCGGCGGCACTGGACGCCTCACCCAGCCATCTGAAAGCGCTGTCGGCGTCCAGCATGGCGGCCAGGCCGCGTCTGAACAGCGGTTGTTCATCGATGATGTAGACGCCGATCGGCGGCATGACAGGGGCCGGATGACCTTCCACGCCAGCCCGGGATGGGGCTGGTGCGGGTGGCGGCGCTGAATGACTCTGCAACATGGTCTGGCTCCTCACGGCACACCATTTTTCGGACATCGACAGCCGAGAGGCTGCTCTCCATGGCCAACGGTCGATGCCACTCGCGTTATTCCATGTGGGCAATTCCACACCAAAGCCCGCCCTGGGTCACATGGGATCGGCGGCATGAAGTAACTGAATGCTACAAACCACTCGAACCGGAGGCGGGGTGGATCTGTCGTTCACCCGACAGGCAGACCACCACTGCGCGGCGCCTCAGAGCGCGCGCAACTCGCCCTTGAAGACATAGCCGACACGGGCCTGCGTGTTCAGCGGCACCGGCAGCGGCGTGGCCCGTTCGACACGACGGCGCAAGCGGTAGATGGTGGCGCTGAGCAGGTTCTCGGACTCGGGACTGTCGGGATGGCCCAGCAACCGGCACAGCGCTTCGCGGGTGACACTGCCACCCTGGGCCTGGAGGAAGCACTGCATGAGCGACAGGTCGGTCTCGCTCAGGGCCACCACCGCGCCGTCGGGTGCCAGCAAGCGGCTGGCCGACACGTCCAGCAGCCAGGCCTGGTTGACCGGCGTGCTGACACGGCGGTGGACGCCGCGGATGGCGACCACCACCTTGTCGAAGCTGACCGGTTTGGCCAGGTGCATGTCGGCGCCGCCGTCGATCACCTTGGCGAAGACATCGGGGGCCACGCGGCCCGACACCACGACGATGCCGACCTTGGTGCGCTTGCGCAGGATGCCGATCAGGTCGGTGCCGTCGACGCCCGGCAGGATGAGGTCGACGATGTAGAAGCCGTAGTCGAAGGGCGTCTGACTGGCCAGCAGATCGTTGCTGTCAGCGAAATGGGCGACGCGGATGCCCAGCGCTGTCAGGTGTTCGAACAGGAACTGGCTGTACTCCAGGTCGTCGTCGACCAGTGCCAGCGTGCTCGGCAGCGGGTGGGCAGGTTCAGCCATCATCATCATTGTGTAGGGGCGCGTCGCGCCTTCATCTCAGCGCAACAGTTTAGTGGCAACCGGCCGACCCGGCACCGACGGCCCGTCGCGAAACCGGACACGCGTGCCTGCGATAGGCCCAAAAGCAACGGTCCGGCGGCGGTGTGACCAGGGCCAACCGTAGACTGCGGCGCAGGGATCGGGTGGAAGGAGTGCTGCATGAGAGTCTGCATCGTGGGTCTGGGCGCCATCGGCGGTCTCTTTGCGGGCTGGATGGGCAGCCGTCTGGCCGCCGGCCGGATCGAGTTGTCGGCGCTGGCGCGGGGCGCCACCTTGGCTGCGGTGCAGCGCCAGGGCGGCCTGCACCTGCTCGGACCCGACGGGCTGGGCAGCGTCCCGCTGCGCGCCAGCAGCGACCCCCAGGCACTGGGGCACCAGGACCTGGTGATCCTGGCCGTGAAGGGACCTGCGCTGGCTGGCGTGGCGCCGACGGTGCAGGCCCTGTGCTCGGCCCAGACCACCGTGCTGGCGGCGATGAATGGCGTGCCCTGGTGGTTCTTCGACGGCCTGGGCGGCGAGGTCGAAGGCCTGAGCCTGCAGGCTGTGGACGCCGGTGGCCGGGTGCGCAGCCTGCTCCCGTCTCGGCAGGTGGTGGGCTGCGTGGTGCATGCGTCCAGCGCCGTGCCGGCGCCGGGCAGCGTGCAGCCGGTCCAGGGCCGGGGGCTGATCATCGGCCGGCCGGCGGGTGGCCAAGACGCCCCGCTGCTGGCGCTCGGCGGCCTGTTGACCGACGCCGGCTTCGACGTCCGCGTGTCCGACCGCATCCAGCGCGACGTCTGGTTCAAGCTGTGGGGCAACATGACCATGAACCCGGTCTCGGCGCTGACCGGCGCACCCAGCGACCGCATCCTGGACGACCCGCTGGTGCGGGCTTTCAACAGCGCGGTGATGCGCGAGGCACAGGCCGTCGGCGCGGCCATCGGCATCCCGATCGCCGAAGACCCCGAGGCGCGCCATGCCGTGACCCGCAAGCTGGGCCGCTTCAAGACCTCGATGCTGCAGGACTGTGAAGCCGGCCGGCCGCTGGAACTGGACGCCCTGGTGGGCGCGGTGCGCGAGATCGGCAACCACCTCGGGCTGGCCACACCCAACATCGACGCGCTGTTCGGACTGACGCGCCTGATGGCGCAGCAGCGCGGCCTCTACCCCGCAGCCTGAGCGCCCGGGCCGCGCCCGGTCAGGTCTTGACCAGCGAAGAAACCACGGCCAGCGTGGCTTCCTTGAGCTTGTCCTTGGCCATCGCCTTGCAGGCGTCGGTGTTCGAGTTGACGACGGCATCGAAGGCGGTGGCCGTCTTCTGCGGCCGGAACAGCACAGCCTTCGCGGTGGGCGTCAGGGGCACCAGCATCACGCGGGCCGCCACCACGCAGGTGGTGCCCTTCATGCCCCCCTCGACCTGGCTGACGAAAGCCCACTTGCTGGCCGGATTGAGCTTCCAGACCTTGGCCGGGATGTTCTCGTCCATCACCGACTGGGCCGCTGCGGCATCGATCAGCAGACCCGACGAATGGTCGACCAGATTGGTCTTGGGCCCGGCCGCCCAGACCGTTGTGGACAGCAGGAGTGCGGGAATCATCAGGACGGCTGGCAACATGGGGGGGCACCTGTGCAAAGTTGGAAGGTCGGCACGGCAAGGACCGGCCGGGCAAAGTGTAATCAGGTCGGGAGCTGTGCCACTGCGGTGCGCGACCCCTGACCCTTGATCCCTGTCAGCACGGGCCGTGCCAGGCTGGCCTATGCTGCGGCACAGACGCTTCGATTGCCTGCCGTGGACCGCCATTTCCTGACGCCGCTGTTCAACCCCCGGGCGATCGTCGCTTTCGCCGGGGCCGCCTACGCCGGCCTGCCGGGCACACCCGGCAGCGACCCGGCAGCGGCGTCGACCCGCGAGGCGCGTGCGCTGCACGCCGCGCTGACCGAGCCCGGCGGCTACGGCGGCCCCGTCACCTGGCTGGACACCGGCATGAGCGGTACGCTGGCCGACCTGGCGCACACCCGCGCCGACCTGGCCGTCATCGCGCTGCCTGCCGCCGACACCCTGGCCGCCCTGGAAATTGCGGGCCGCATCCGCTGCCGTGCCGCACTGATCCTGTCCAGCGGGCTGCCTGCGGCGCTGTGCAGCGAACTGCACCAGACGGCGCGCCGCTATGGCGTCAACCTGCTGGGACCGAACAGCCTGGGCCTGCAGCGGCCGGCACTGAAACTCAACGCCGGCAGCCTGGGCCCGCTGGCCGCGCCGGGGCCGCTGGCGCTGGTCTCGCAGTCGGGCGCGCTGACCGCGGCCATGCTGGACTGGGCGCGCCAGCACGGGGTGGGCTTTTCCACCGTGGTCTCGCTGGGCCCGAACACCGCCGTCGAACTGCCTCAGGTGCTGGACTTCCTGTCCAGCGACGCCAGCACCCAGAGCATCCTGGTCTACATGGAAGGCATCCGCGACGCACGGCGTTTCATGAGCGCCCTGCGCGCGGCGGCCTACGCCAAGCCGGTGGTGGTGATGAAGTCCGGGCGCGAGCCGGCCGGTTCACGCGTGGCGCTGACCCACTCGGCCACCATCGTCGGCAGCGACGACGTCTTCGACGCGGCGCTGCGCCGCGCCGGCGTGGTTCGGGTGCGCCAGTTCACGCAGCTGTTCTCGGCAGCGCAATGCCTGGCCTCGCGCTTTCGCCCGGTGGGCGTGAACCTGGCGCTGATCACCAACGGCGGCGGCCCCGCCGTGCTGGCGGCCGACTGGGCCGGCACGCTGGGCCTGACCGTGGACCGCGTGGACGACCTGGGCGAAGACGCCGATGGCGAGGCCTATGTGGCCGCGATGAAGGCGGCGACGGCCGACAAGGCGGTGGACGGCCTGCTGCTGATCCACGCCCCCAAGGCCGGGGTGGACAGCGCCGCCATCGCGCAGGCCATCTCCGAAGTCTTCTCGCCAGCCGCCAAGCCGGTGCTGGGCTGCTGGATGGGCGAGGCCAGCGTGCGCGAAGCGCGTGAACTGCTGGCCAGCAAGCAGATGC
>Ga0136641_1000920_pt1 | contig 12448 bp, 14 predicted proteins | sample EliLak1302023Y_FD_115312 | JGI IMG/M metagenome (GOLD analysis project Ga0136641, IMG submission 115312) | Freshwater microbial communities from Elizabeth Lake, Yosemite National Park, California, USA - 13020-23Y | ecosystem: Environmental > Aquatic > Freshwater > Lake ...
AGATTCATTTACTGCCGATGTAATGGTGCAGACCTTGACCATGACATCACTTGCTCAACTAGAGATTGCTTCGCCTGTAAATCTAGAACTAGCCGCAACTATGGATATGCGTATGGGTGGACATATCGTGCAAGGACATGTCGATGGCACAGGAAAAATCGTACATTTAACTCCAGGTGAAAAATGGGCACAGCTAGATATCACCATTCCTGGGCACTTAAGCAAATATGTGGTGGCACAAGGATCAATTGCCTTGGACGGTGTTTCATTGACCGTAGGCGCAATTGAAGATGCCACAAACACAGTAACTCTTTGGTTAATTCCGGAAACTTTAACCAAGACCAATCTTTCGCGTAAAAAACCAGGGGATCTGATCAATATCGAAGTAGATGTATTAGCTAAATATGTTGAACGCCTTATTTCGAAAGGAGCTATCGATGGACACTAATTTCCTCGAAGCCCTTGATCGATTTGGCCACGGCGATATGGTGATTGTTGTTGATGATCATGACCGTGAAAACGAAGGTGACATCATCATGTTGGCACAGCACGCCACCGCCGATAAAACTGCGTTCATAGTTCGCCACACAACTGGAATTTTATGTGTAGCAATCACTGCAGAACGCGCGCATGAACTTCGACTTCCATACATGGTTGAAAATAATCAGGACGTGCGCAAGACTGCATTTACGGTTTCAGTAGATTTAGCTGAAGGAATTACTACAGGGGTCAGTGCAACCGAGCGAAGCGCAACGATTGCAGCCCTTGGTCGTGCCACAACACAGGCAACTGATTTCATTCGCCCCGGACATATCTATCCTTTAATTGCACATAGTGATGGTCTAGCCGCACGCGGTGGGCATACCGAGGCCGGCGTTGCACTTGCACTGTTGACGGGTAATTTTCCAGCTGCATTACTCTCTGAAATTGTTGCCGAGGATGGTTCTATGGCACGCGGTGAAGCCCTGAGTAGCTTTGCGACGCAGTTTGATATTCCAATCATTTCAATTGCCCAGATTAAGCAATATCAAAGTTCACTGGCGCCGGTGCCACACGTTGCCACTTTTCCACGTCACCAATTTGAATGGGTGGATGTGCAACTAGAAAATGGCATCTGGAGCTTGGCTACGTATCCATCTCTGAAGCATCGTGAGCAAGTGGTGATGCGCTTTGGACAGGGTAGTAAAACGCCATTGGTTCGAATTCACTCTGAATGTTTCACTGGTGATGTTATTGGTTCACAGCGCTGTGATTGTGGTGACCAACTTAAAAAATCAATTGCCGCAATTGAAGCTTACGGTTTTGGTTATGTGATTTATCTACGCGACCATGAAGGTCGGGGGATTGGTCTGACTGAAAAACTCAAGGCCTATGTTCTGCAGGATCAAGGCCTTGATACGGTCGATGCGAACCTGGAATTAGGCCACCAAGTTGATTCTCGTGACTGGAGTGAAGCGATTTCGATCCTAAAAAATCTTAATCTTTCGGCTATCAAGTTATTGACTAATAACCCACAAAAAACGGCGGCAGTGAACTCAATTGGAATCATATGCGAGCAGGTCTCAATCAATATCGAACCCAATGAATTTAATAGTAAGTATTTAGCAACGAAGACAGATCGTCTTGGACATAGTGCACCACATCTAACTGGAGGAAAGTAATGGCCGGCCACGCACCTGATATCTCAATTCCACAGCTTCCTAACGCCACAGTGGCCATCATCTCTTCTTCCTGGCACTTAGATATCTGCAACGATCTCATTGCGGGTGCCACACGCGCACTTGAATCGGCTCATGTAGCAAAGATAGAAATAATCTATGTACCTGGATCATTTGAAATTCCACTTGCAGCCCAAAAAGCTTTTGAAAAAGGTTTTGACGCCGTCGTTGCAGTTGGTCTGGTTCTTAAAGGAGAGACTCCACATTTCGATTATGTGTGCCAAGGTGTTACCCAAGGTGTGATGGACGTGCAACTCAAATTTTCAAAGCCCATTGGTTATGGTGTTTTAATGTGTAACGATCTTGAGCAAGCTATTGCCAGATCTGGCCGCCCGGGAAGCACCGAAGATAAGGGTTATGACAGCGCAATAGCTGCCTTACATTTGACCGCGCTCTAAACCTTCCAGGACCTGTGTGGCACGAACTTTTAATTCTGCTAAGTCGCTCAAGCGGTTTAAACCAAATACTTGTTGGCTCATGCGGTGGTTTTTAACAAATGTTTCTTTGTGCCGATCCAGAAAATCCCAATACAAAGTAGTAAATGGGCAAGCGCTTTCACCTACGCGAACTTTGGGGTCATAGACACAAGACTTGCAGTAATTAGACATTCGTGAAATGTAGGCACCACCGGCGGCATAAGGCTTGGTCATCATCTGACCACCATCGGCGTGAACACCCATTCCAATTACATTAGGAACCATGACCCATTCACTGGCATCAATAAATACTTCACGCATCCAATCCAGAAACTCTTGCGGATTAGTGCCAGTAATTAACGCCAAATTAGATAAGAGCATTAATCGCGGAATGTGATGAACCCAAGCTCGATCTTTGATATCTTCCACAGTTTCTTTTATGCAGTTCATCTTCGTTGCACTTGGGTCGCTAAAGAGCGGTAATAATTTTCTAGTGGCGCCAAGTTGGTTATTTTCTCGGTAATCAGGGCCTAAAAACCAATACATCCCATTGACGTATTCGCGCCAACCAATTACTTGTCGGATAAAACCTTCAGCAGATTCAATAGGGACATTACCTGTATTGAAAGCTTTCACCGCCGCATGGATAACTTCAGTTGCGTGTAAAAGTCCGTTATTTAAATATGGAGATAGCAGTGAATGGTGCAACGCCCAATTGTCTATGGTCATTGCATCTTCTAGTGGGCCGAATTCGGCAAAATGGTTATCTATAAAATTCTTTAGCTGCAAAAGCGCACCTTTGCGTGTAGTAGCCCACGTACTGGTAGGCGTATGGCCAATTTCGCTAGCGACTGCGACATCAATTGCATCGCGCGTGTGCTCTAAATATTTAGGACCTTCATATTTCTTGGGTGGCGGTAGACGGTTTTCTTTATCAAAATTCCACGCACCTCCAATGGGTTCCTTGCCATCCATCAAGATATTGAGTCTCACACGTTGCTTGCGATAAAAACTCTCCATCAAGTAGTTCTTTTGTTCAGCCGCCCAAGAATGAAACAGAGGTCTTGGAGTTAAGAAGAAATCATTGTCGATGAAACTCACACCATATTTTTTTAACGCCTCAAATTGCCTAAATGAACTTGGTTCCGCGCACCACATTGGCAAGCCCTTGTACTTCTTTGAAACTATTTTCAAGCCCTCGATTGTTGTTGGTGCTTTTACATACTCGACAACAAAACCTTCTTCTTCCAGAGTGTGTGCAAAATGACGGGCACTAGAGATAAGAAAAAAGAGCCGCTCTTTGTGCCAGTTTCGCCCGGTAGTCATTCTGGCGCTTTCCACCATGGCAATTACATCGTGGGCTGGATTTGATTCTTTCAGTGCGCCGAAGTTCCTGTTCAGATGGTCAAAGGGAATATAGATAACTCTCTTTGCCATCGAAAACTACTTACCCTTTAGTTGCTGCGATAACGCCCAGGCACATCTCATCGGATGAACCTTCACCCCACGTGACATAGCGAGGAGCTAGAGCTTTAAGTTGAGGAATCTTTTGTCGAAGTGTGGGATCAAATGTGCATTCAACTCGGATTGTGTCGCCAGCCTTTACAGGGATTGGGTTCTTTAAAACTGTGGCTGATTGATCATCAAAGTTGTAATTAGTTCGATCAAGAATAATTTTCTCGGATGAAGTACCTGGGTTAAGCGTTAATTTGAGTGAGCGACCCAGTAAGTGCATATGTGGTGCTGCAGCAATAATCGAGAAATTTGATGTGATTACTTTGTCGCATTGCGAGGTAAGGGATGCAACTGGCTTAAATGGATTTGCGCCGCACAGCGCATTAATACCCGCTGATTCGAAGGCACTATTGGTGCTGGTGCGCGCAGCTAAATCAATGAGAGATTGTTTGCGATCACACAGTGGACCGGTGACATCGGCTGGACATGCCAATTCCACGGGTGCTGGAAAAAGTTCAACATGTAACTGTTTAATTGTCGTTCCCTTAGCTGGCACAGTCTCCATGACAATTGAGGATTGATCAGTTTCAACTTTTCCACCGTTAGCGGCAAGTAAGTTGTAGTGCACTTGCAAAACAAATCGCTCACCCTTTTTAAAGGGAGATCCATACCCGGACGGCGAGATGTCTTTACCGCGACCAGGTGCCCAAGAACTGAGCCAAGGCGATGAAACAAATGTCGAGAACATTCCGCCAAGACCTGAGCCACCAAAACATGGCCAGCCGGTGCCGTTCTGATCAGCTTTGATTGCCTCGGGAAGATCTGCATCGGTGACACGGAAAATAATTGCATGGTGAACGTAATTCTTTTTCTGCGGAATAAATTCAATCGAGCGGATGATGGAATCTTCGGTGACTTTTGGGTCCAGTAAGAAACATCGGTAATCATCGGTGCCGTTATTTGGCGCCACAGGAAGGTGGGCCTTGATCATGGTGACCGTGTAACGCTTCACTTTCTGGGTAGTCGCAGCACCAGCGTTAAGTGGGACTAGAGATGTAAGTAACACGGCAATGGCTGCAACCGAAAGAATTTTTGCCTTCATGGGGGATGAGGATACCGAAATTCTTAAGGTGCAGCACTCTCAGATTCCAACTACCGTAGCGCCGTGAAGATTCAAAGATTCTTAATAACCTGCGCGCTCTTCACCCTCTCATTTATTCCACTGACCGCACATGCAGATTCCATTATTACTCGCTCAATTACAACAGCTCCTGGGGTTTCTATCGATACCTCGCTCTACTTGCCAGCAAAAACCCCAGCACCAGCAATCATGATTGCCCATGGCTTTGGTGGCAGTAAAGATTCCGTGGCTAGTGATGCACAATTTTTCACATCAAAAGGTTATGTTGTTTTGACATGGACAGCTCGCGGTTTTGGTAAATCAACTGGGCAGATTGCAATGAATGCAATTGATGCCGAAGTTTTAGATTCAAAAGCTTTAATTACTTATCTTGCTGGCAGTTCCTATGTCACCCAAGATAAAACAGGTGATCCACGAGTTGGAATTATGGGTAGCTCCTATGGTGGTGCCAATGCATTGATGACTGCCAGTCAAGATCCTCGCATTGATGCAGTGGTTGCTGACATCACGTGGAGTAATTTAGAAAAAGATCTCTTTCCGCAATCTGTTCAAGAATCAACGCAAACTGGACCATTTAAAAAAGTCTGGGCCGGAACTTTCTTTTCAGGTGTTTCGCTGCAAAATGCCTATTTAGGTGAGTGCGGATCTTTTACTCAAGCGTGGTGTGATGCATACAAGAACGCAGTTATTAATGGTGCACCATCGACCACAGAGCGCGCATTGCTGGCATCAGTATCACCAATCAATTTTGCGGCCAGCATTACTGCGCCAACGATGCTTAGCCAAGGTCAGGCTGATTCTCTTTTTCCGCTGACTGAGAGTTTTAATACTGCTGAAGTCATAAAGCGGGCGCACCCGAAACTTGCGCTAGCAATGATTTGGCACGCCGCCGGCCATGATGGCGGTTTTAATCAGAGTGATTATTTGCGTACTCAGTACCTACATTGGTTTAAGAAATATCTTTCTCATTCAAATATTACAATCCCGACTTTCCAATTTACTAAGACCAATGGTTCAATCTCGCTGCAGGATTCAACAGTTATTCCAAAAGTTTTTACTAGCGTGCAACTGCCGATTGATGCCCAAATCAACCAACTTCAATTATTTACACCAACAGCTGCCGCCTCATATCCCATCGGTGGAATTCCTGCTGCAATATCTTCCTTGCCTGGAATTGGAAGCGCCGGCGCACTTGCATCAAAGTTAGTTTCAACAATCTCGGGATTTAGTCCAGCATTCTTACCCGGTCAGAGCGGGCTGCTTGAATCTGCGCCGCTTACTGCGCCAGTTTCTGTCGTTGGTCCATCCTCAATCAAGGTACGCATTACTAGCACGACTGGTGATGCCACACTCTTCTTCTCACTTGTCACTAAATCTCCCAGCGGTGCAATCACACAACCCAATGGAATTGTCGCGCCAATGCGCCTGACCAAAATTCCAAAAACTGGTGTTGATGTCACTGTGGATCTTCCATCGGTAATTCTTGATGCATCCATTGGTGATGTACTGGCAGTGGGAATATCTAGTACCGATCAAGGCTATGACTTACCCAAGCTTTCACGTTTCTATTCGATTTCTCCACTTTCGCCGCTAACGTATCGCACGGTTACGGCTTCAGCATCAACGTCCAAGGGTGCCAATGTTGTTTGGCCTATCGCTGCAGTAGTAGTTTTAATTGCTGCGTTTATCTATGTACGTGTGCGTCGACCAAAGATTGCGCCGTCGCATGATGAAAGCACTGCCTTTGTTGAAATCGAAAATCTTGGCAAAGTCTATAAAGATGGTTATCGCGCAGTTAGCGATCTTTCATTCACAGTTGAACGCGGGCAAGTGGTTGGTTTACTTGGTCCCAATGGTGCGGGTAAGACAACAACGCTGCGTATGGTGATGGGTTTAATCTTTCCAACGCAAGGCTCTATTTATATGGATGGCAAGCCGGTGTATCCCGGTTCACCCGCCCTTGCTAACTTAGGAAGCTTTGTAGAAGGTCCAGGTTTCTTGCCACATTTATCGGGGCGTGAAAATTTATCGTTGTATTGGCGCTCCATTGGCCGAGATGGCGAGCAGTATCTTGATGAAGTCGTTGCAATTACAAAACTTGGAACCGCGCTGGATAAGAAAGTGCGCTCTTACAGTCAAGGTATGCGTCAGCGTTTAGCGATTGCGCAAGCGATGCTTGGAATGCCTGATCTGCTTGTTCTTGATGAGCCAACTAATGGTCTAGATCCGCAGCAGATTGCGGAAATGCGCCAAGTATTAAAGGACTATGCATCAACTGGTCGCACGGTCATTATCTCTTCACACCTTTTGGCTGAAGTTCAACAGACCTGTAGTCACGTTGTCTTGATGCACCGCGGCCAGTTGATTGCTTTTGGACCGATGAAAAAGATTCTTACTCGCAACCGTAAATCACGCACTTTGGAAGAAATCTTCCTAGAGCTCATCGGTGACGACCTAGTTATTGGGCAGGAGAAAAAATGAGTTACACCGCTAGTAAAACCCTTCCATATAACGTCGAGCTTTACCGCCAGTTAAAGCGCAAACGCACCGCTTTTGCTTATGCCTTCGTTCTCTCACTGCCAATCCTTGTTGCAATCGCCGTAAAATTTGGTCCATCTGGAAACAGTGGGGGACCCACACGTTTAGGTTCTGGATCAACTGATCTGATTGGCCTTGCAACTATCGGGGCCGCAAACTTCACCACCACTATGTTGTACTTTGCAACGCCTTTTTTGCTAGTTGTTGTAGTTGCACTATTTAATGGTGACACTGTTGCAAGTGAAGCATCATGGTCAACACTTCGCTATCTATTAGCTTCACCAGTTCCTCGCACCAGGCTATTAATTCAGAAAATGAAAGTAAGTCTGACTTTATCTGCAATCGCAGTGCTGTTGATGCCTATTTCGGCATGGATAGTTGGCACAATTGCTTTTGGCACAAAGCCACTTCAGACACCGTTGGGTGCGACTTTTAGTAACTCGGTTGCACTATCGCGAATCGTGATTATGACTTCATACCTTGCAATCTCTTTGCTCTTTGTTGCCGGCCTTGCCTTTTACTTAAGTGTTCGCACCGATGCGCCATTAGGCGCAGTTGGTGTTGCCGTAGGTATCTCAATTTTGCTCAATATTCTTGATGCAATTACAGCTCTAGGCACTATCCGTAACTGGTTTCCAGTTCATTACGCTTTCTCGTGGTTCGATGCACTTTCCACCACCATAGATTGGTCGATCATGATTCGCGGAGCTAGTTACTGCGCCATTTCAGGCACCATCTTGTACGCCCTTGCAATTAACCGCTTTGCACACAAGGACATCACTTCTTGAAAGCAAAGATTAAGAATGGTTTTGCGCCTAAAACTTGCCTGCGCTGTAACTTGGAATTTGAATGGCGCAAGAAATGGGCTAGGGATTGGGAGAACGTGAAATATTGCTCCGAGAAATGTAAAGCCAATAAGTAAGCACCTTAGTTAATTTTTTATCTTTAATCTCTGAGCCATTTGATCAGTTGATGACCGGTTTTTGGCTCAAACACGCTTAAATTTCAAGTAGCGCGATTCAAACCCGGCTTATATTCTTCCCCTAAATGTTCCAGGCATTTTGCTTGGACTCTTTGAAGGGAAGAGCGAAGATGGAAGAATTAGCACTTTTAAAATTATGGAACCAAAAGCGTACACAGATTATCCAGGCACAAGTTGCCCCGGCCTTAGTTCTTATCGCAATCATGGTTCTTTCAGCGTTACATACATTTCATGAAGCACCAAGTGCGGCTAAGTACTTAGCATTAGGCGTGATGGCAGCAACAGGTATTTTGGCGACAATCAGTCAGTATGCAGCTATTCGTGAGGGTGAAGCTCTTCTTGTTGACCTTAAGCGAGTTAAAAGTCCATCGAAGCTTGCAGAAAAAATCGCTGATTCACGTGGTTTGCTTTCACTTTCTGCAATTGCAATCGTGGGACTCGATCTTTCAATTTTCGCGCTCGTGGCATGGGCAGTTCTCGGTAAGTAATTAGTATCGATGAATATTATTTTCGCCATAATCGGCCTGTACGCAGTCGCAGCCGGTCTCCTAATTTTTGTTTATGAGAGACCGGCCAAGAAGCGTCCCAAGATCACAGGTCGCGGCGGAGATTTTGAGAGTTAAGAAATGGGGAAACAAGTGGAGAAAAATACAGATTTAGAGACATCGATTGTCCCCCTGAAATATGTTGATTTAGTTGAAGATATCTTTCACGGAATACTGGCGTTTACACTTTTTGTCATCTCTTGTGGGGCATTCTTCTTTAGCATCAAGCGCCTGATTAATACCACTCCCTTTTTCCCTAATGGAATGATTCAAGGCGTGAACGATATTCTTTTCATCGTTATCATTCTAGAAATTCTTCGAACCGTGATTTCACGTTTTACTGATGGTGTCTACCAACTCGATAAGTTTTTAATCATTGGTGTTATTGCCGCGGTTAGACATATTCTCACTGTTGGAGCTTCCCTGACTCTAGAATCTGGCAAAAGTAATAGCGCTTTTAATCGTGCTATTTATGAGATGGGACTTAATGCAGGAATAGTTGTTTTCTTAGTTTTTGCGATTTTTCTCTCTAAATCAGCTCATCGCCAAAAGAAATAGCTGCCACACTTACCGTGACCCAGCGTCAGGAATTTCGAACTCTAGCAACCTACAAAGACTTCGAACTTCGTCAATACCTGCCCTGTGTCATTGCTGAAGTAAAAGTATCTGCGCAGTATTCCACTGCATCTAGCGCAGCCTTTGGTTCACTCTTTAAATACATTTCGCAGGGCAATAAGACATCTCAAAAAATTGCAATGACCGCTCCTGTTATCGCTGCCCAACGCGCAGATAAAGCCAATGCCGATGAATGGTTCGTATCTTTTGTTATGCCGGCCGGCAGCACCTTTGTCGATATGCCAGATCCCAATGACTCACGAGTTACCTTGCGCGAATTAGCTGCAGAGACCTGTATCGCAACTTCATTTCGAGGCCGAGCAACTGAAGAACTATCGGCTAACAAAGTAACGGAATTGCGCGCGGCTGCAGCCAAGGAAAACATTTCACTCTCCGAAGAAACCCGCATCTGCCGCTTTGATCCGCCTTTTAAACCGGGCTTCCTGCAATACAACGAAATCGTGATCCCTACTTCTTAACTAGCGCATCACCAATGCTGATCGTCCCGGGTTGCACGCAACTGGCATAGATACCAAAGTAAAAACCGGTTCCGAATCTGGATTCTTGCCGCCCGCGATAATCACCGATGTGCTTGAGGGTTTTTAAATCAACGATTCCGCTGTTTGGATTTCGTGTAGTTGCCGCACATCGCTTAACGGCTTCACCTGCCCTAATGATTGCACTGCCGATAGAAAATTCCTGATCCATCCACGAATCTTCTTCATGTGCACCAACGCCATCAATTTGAATCAGCATGCGAAAGCGGTCCGGGTCAATAGAACCTACCTGGGCACTATCTTCCAACGCTTTCACCGATGCACTGCTCAATAGCGATAACGGTTCAACATCACTTCCATTACGGCCAGGTGCCGTTTTAATCAACCGCACTTCTTTACCTAGGCGGTCTGACAGTAATTGATTCCAAGGTCCATCAACTAGCGCGCCATCTACATCCCACACATTGAAGAAGTTGCCTGCTTGCGCAGGCCCCTCCTCAACGCTTGCTTCTACCAGCACTTCACCATTTTCTAGGATGGCCAAGGTTGCATTCTTTGCATTGTAATTCGCTTGCAAAGGCGCAATATGCCCTTCCTTAGTAAATGAAAGCATTGTGTTTTCTTTATCTACGAAAAAGAACTCACGGTCACCAACTGCCCCACGAGCAGTAATTTCTACCGAGGCAGGGTGATGTAACGCAAAGCCCTTAACGGGGGTTGTAGATAAATTAACTACCTTCATGATTTCAAAGGCAAAACGTTTAGATACTTGCGTGATGGATTAAACCGCCGCCGCGAAACTTAAGCATTGGCGTTTTCTGCCAAACGTCCATCGCATCATCAAAGCTCTTTGAATTAGCATGGAATTTATCTTGAGACTTTCCAAATGCCTCCGCGCTATCAAAATCAACTGCAAAGAGCCACGCGCCCATATATTCGCCGTATCCACCTTCCCAGATATTTACAGCTGATGCACCTGCTTCTGCAAGAAACAACTTTTTCCATTCTGCTAGTCGGCCCATTTGCTGTGGACGAGTAATGCCTTCCATACCTTCAACTATCCATATTTCAGTTGTTTTTGCCATGTGATTCTCTCCTCCTGTGCCGAAAGTTCGGCTTTTGAAAACTACCTGCAAAGAGGGGTGATTTCAATAGATATGGGGCGGCAGTATTGAGCGTGCGGAGCCATGCTCATTTGTCAGTGCCAAGTGATACTTTCTTAATAGAAGGCATCAACGGCAAACCACCTTTCCATTAACACTTAAAGGAAGAAGAGGTTAACCAATACTATGACAGTTGAAATCAAAGGAAAATTCGGTAAGAGCAACTTTGCGTCAATAGATGAAGGAATTCTTACGGTCATGTGGGAGGACTACAACGTTCCCATTCTCGGTGGCCGAGATATCGAGTGCACGTTCACAATCCCAGACTCAGAGTTTGCAGATATCTACGCCCGCTATGAAATAGACCCAGAGATTCCAATCCTTGAGGCATTTCAAATAATCTCCGATTCAGATCGTGGGCATCAGTTATGTACTGAAATGGCTGATGGCACTATCAAAACAAGCGAAAAGTTTTTCTGGGAACATTAACGCCGAGCGTCAATTGGATTTCTTAGAGCCCAGAAGGCGATGGAGCCGGGCAGTACCTGTCAGTCAGACCATCTAATCTGGGCTCATGTTAGAAACCCTGTTCTTCACCACCTTGATCTTCCTATTCTTTAACCGCACCAAGAAAAAGCGCCAACCCCACACAATCGATGGCGAACTCAAGGAACTGATTCAAAGTGATCAAGAAAATAGAGGCATTGCCTTAGAGATTAAGAACTACTTGTTAGCAATCATTGCAAGTAATAACAATGATGAGGCAAAGTTTAGTGACGATCACTTAGCCAATGCGAAAGAGATTCTAGATAAGGCCGGCCCTGGTGCTTTTTATTGGATGAGTGATATCGCAGCCCAATTAGCTTTACTAGCTGCTGCTCAGATCAATGGGATACCTACGAATGTGAATGCTGAACTAGGCGATAGTGCTACAGCGCAGAATGTTGTGCGGGTTGTGGTGAAATAATGAAGAAATCACTCATAACCCGCACCACCAACAAATAATTTAGACGCTCTCAGGTAAAGCCTCATCCACGGCCCGCCTAACTTGCGCAGCAATACCCTTACGCCAACGATCAAAGATTTCCTTTTGAATCGCCTCTGCTTCAGCCAGGTATTGCTTTCTTTTCTTCTGAGAACACCTTGGTGCAGTAGCTTTTTCCAGCAATGCTTTTCTTTCGGTGTCTAGTTTCCACATATAAATAAAACCCATCGCGTAACCCCCTGCTCTTCCAGCGGTGTCTTTCATCGCCAGCTGGTCTTCCTTTGGAACCACCGCACTCGAACCAGCCTCGGCGCAGTAAACATCTGCACGGTGCGATGCCCTCGGGTACTGTTTCCACATGCGTAAGGTAATTTTCTTGGTGGTGGCCTTGTTACTCAGTGGGACTACTACTGCATCGGCTCACCAACCTGTCGTTCTACTCAATACTGATAC
>Ga0136641_1000921_pt1 | contig 12437 bp, 3 predicted proteins | sample EliLak1302023Y_FD_115312 | JGI IMG/M metagenome (GOLD analysis project Ga0136641, IMG submission 115312) | Freshwater microbial communities from Elizabeth Lake, Yosemite National Park, California, USA - 13020-23Y | ecosystem: Environmental > Aquatic > Freshwater > Lake ...
CGTAGGGCCTGTTGTGCCCGTGATACCTGTAGAGCCCGTTGGACCTGTTTGACCTGTAGTTCCTGTGGGACCTGTTGGGCCTGTAGTGCCTGTTATGCCTGTAGGGCCTGTTGGGCCTGTTTGGCCTGTTTGTCCTGTAGATCCTGTCGGACCCGTAGTGCCAGTTATGCCTGTTATACCTGTTGGGCCTGTTGGGCCTGTTTGACCTGTTATGCCCGTAGGGCCTGTAGGGCCTGTAGGGCCTGTTGGGCCTGTTTGGCCTGTCTGACCTGTAGTACCTGTAGGACCTGTTGGGCCTGTATTACCTGTAATACCTGTTATACCCGTAGGACCCGTGGGGCCCGTTGGGCCTGAGGGTCCAGTAGGACCTGTAGGTCCGGTTAGACCTGTAGTACCTGTTTGACCAGTAAAGCCAGTTGGACCTGTAGGCCCTGCTGTACCTGTGTTACCTGTTATGCCTGTGCGACCTGTTGCTCCTGTATTACCTGTTGGACCTGTTTGACCGGTGATGCCTGTAATACCTGTTGGGCCTGTCTGACCTGTTGTCCCTGTAGGACCGGTCGGGCCTGTTGGGCCAGTGAGACCTGTGTCACCTGTTATGCCTGTCTGACCGGTTGGGCCCGTAGGGCCTGTTGTGCCCGTGATACCTGTAGAGCCCGTTGGACCTGTTTGACCTGTAGTTCCTGTAGGACCAGTTAGACCTGTAGTTCCTGTTGTACCTGTTCGACCTGTTGCACCAGTTTTACCTGTAGTACCGGTTGTTCCGGTTACACCTGTGGGGCCTGTAGGACCCGTCGGGCCAGTAGGACCGGTTATACCCGTCGGACCTGTTGTTCCGGTCGTACCAGTATCGGCGGTAGGGCCTGTCAGACCCGTTGTGCCCGTTTGTCCTGTGGTGCCTGTAGTTCCCGTAGGGCCGGTATCGGCGGTGGCACCTGTTTGACCTGTCTGACCGGTATTACCGGTTGTGCCTGTGGGACCGGTTGAACCAGTTAAGCCGGTTGTTCCTGTTGGGCCTGTAGGTCCTGTAGGGCCTGTCTGACCGGTTGTACCGGTGGTGCCAGTAGGGCCTGTTGGGCCTGTAGGGCCTGTTGTTCCTGTGGGGCCTGTCTGACCTGTAAGGCCGGTTGTGCCTGTAGGACCAGTTGGGCCTGTGAGGCCGGTTGTACCTGTCGGACCGGTTTGACCGGTAAGGCCTGTTGTACCGGTAGGACCCGTTGGACCTGTGAGGCCTGTAGGACCCGTCTGCCCTGTAAGACCGGTTACACCTGTAGGACCGGTTGGACCTGTGGGTCCGGTTGTACCTGTTCGTCCTGTTTGACCGGTTGTACCGGTGGTCCCAGTTGGGCCTGTTGGACCTGTTGTTCCGGTTGGGCCAGTTGTGCCCGTAGTGCCTGTAGTGCCGGTCGGTCCTGTTGGGCCTGTTGGGCCAGTGGTGCCCGTAGGACCGGTTTGTCCAGTTGTGCCTGTTTGACCGGTGGGACCGGTGGGTCCTGTGGGACCCGTAAGGCCTGTTGGGCCTGTTGCGCCTGTAAGGCCTGTTGTACCGGTAGGGCCTGTTGGGCCCGTTGGCCCTGTTTTACCAGTTGTACCCGTAGTTCCTGTGGGACCCGTCGGACCAGTGGGGCCAGTCGGACCTGTGGTACCAGTTTCGCCAGTAGTACCTGTAGGACCGGTGTCACCTGTTGTACCCGTTGTACCGGTTGAACCCGTTTCACCAGTAAGCCCCGTGGGACCCGTCGCGCCTGTGGTGCCTGATGTTCCAGTGGAACCTGTCGGGCCAGTTAAACCAGTTGTACCTGTTTGACCGGTTGGACCAGTTGTACCAGTAGGACCCGTAGGACCCGTATATCCAGTTAGACCAGTTGTTCCAGTGGAACCGGTTGTTCCTGTACGCCCAGTTGCACCAGTTTTACCTGTACTGCCGGTAGATCCGGTTATACCAGTTGGGCCGGTAGGTCCTGTTGGGCCTGTTTCACCTGTGTGGCCTGTGGGACCTGTTGGCCCTGTAGAACCCGTATCTGCTGTTGGACCTGTATCGCCAGTAGAACCTGTATCACCAGTGGGACCCGTATTACCTGTAGTACCTGTTGTTCCAGTAGGTCCTGTTGGGCCTGTTTTTCCAGTGGAGCCAGTTTCACCTTTTGTTCCGGTTGAACCTGCATAACCTGCTGCTCCTGTTTCGCCCTTTGGACCTGTTATTCCTGTTTGACCCGTGGAGCCAGTAGTGCCTGTATCTCCAGTGACACCTGTCCACCCTGTATGACCTACACCGGTCGGTCCAGTGGGTCCAGTTGAGCCCGAGTCACCTGTATGTCCTGTATGGCCTGTATCTCCTGTAGGGCCTGTATCACCAGTGGGACCCGTATCTCCTGTTGAACCTGTATTACCTGTAGGACCTGTGGGTCCTGTAGGTCCTGTAGGTCCTGTTGGACCTGTAATTCCTGTTGGGCCTGTTAAACCAGTAGGACCGTCAATACCATCCAAGTTTACATTATAGCGCGTCGTCAAAACGAACACTCCTTGTATATTTGTTAGGTTAGTAATAATGATTTGCCCTGTCACCGCCGAATATGAGGCAACTGTTCCTTCAAACCTGTTTGAAGAAAAGGTCGAAGATGTAACAAGTACTGAATTTCCTGTTACGTAGGCTAAACGTGGGGCTACCAAAAATGTAACTGTGCCTCCTTGAACGGGCGTCAATGTAATTAGACCAGATTGTGTAAGAAATTTATCGCCCGCCTCTCCAGTTGGCCCTGTAAATCCACGTGGACCAGATGGACCTGTAATACCGGTTGTACCCGTTGGACCATCGATACCATCTAAATTAACATTGTAGGCTAGAACCGGACCAAAAGAACCCTTGATATTAATAATATTTGCAACGGTCATGGCGCCAGTGCTAGAATTATAAGCGCCGATTACTCCCTCAAATCTGTTATTAAGATTGGATGATTGAATTACAGCCACGGAATTTCCAGGAATATAGGCAAGATTTGTTCCTACCTGTAAATCAACTGACATACCCAGTGATGGTGCGATAGAGACTGGTATCGATTGTGTTGAGAACCGGTCGCCCATAGGGCCGGTAGGACCGGTAATACCAGTTGGGCCTGTTGAGCCTGTATCGGCTGTGGGACCTGTAGGGCCGGTATCTCCTGTAAGACCAGTATCTCCTGTAGGACCCGTAGGGCCGGTTGTACCAGTAGGACCAGTAGAACCGGTATCTCCAGTAGGACCAGTATCGCCTGTTTCGCCAGTTTGGCCGGTATTACCTGTTGCTCCTGTAAATCCTGTAGGGCCGGTTCTGCCTGTAGGGCCAGTTCGACCTGTAGGGCCGGTTCTGCCTGTGGGACCTGTAGGACCTGTTCTGCCTGTGGGGCCTGTAGGGCCCGTGAGGCCCGTTGGTCCTGTTGCGCCTGTTGAGCCGGTTTCGCCCTTGGGGCCTGTTGGGCCTGTCGTACCCGTAAATCCTGTTCCTGCTGGACCTGTGGTACCGGTTGGGCCTGATTTACCAGTAGGACCCGTAGGACCTGTCGGACCTGTAGGGCCAGTTGGACCTGTGGGGCCTGTAGGTCCAGTGCGACCTGTTAAACCAGTAAAACCGGTAAAACCGGTGTAACCTGTGGGACCTGGAATACCGTGTAAATTTACATTGTAGACTGTACTTGAACCAAAGGTACCCAGAATATTGTCGATATTCTCAATATTTAGTGTTCCCGTAGACGGAAAGTACGATTCTACGACACCGTCGAATCTATTATTGAAGTTAGATGAATCGATGACCGTCACCGTATTTCCAGCCAGATAAGACAAATTGAGTCCGACGGCCAGTGATACAGAACCAACGAGTGGGTCTATCGCCGTTGGGCTTGTTGTTGCCGTAGCATATTTGTCACCTGACTGGCCCGTAGGCCCTGTTATTCCTGTAGGGCCAGTGGGACCCGTCGGACCTGTTGGTCCTGTTGGGCCAGTGGGGCCGGTTGGCCCTGTTAGGCCGGTTAGGCCTGTAGGACCAGTTGGACCGGTTGGGCCGGTTGGACCCGTGGGGCCTGTTAAACCCGTAGAACCTGTAAAACCTGTTGGTGCAGTCGGACCGATAGAACCCGTAGGGCCGGTAGGACCTCTGGGACCTGTTTGGCCAGTAGGACCTGTAGGACCTGTGTTACCAGATGCTCCGCTGGCTCCCGTTTTACCTGTAGAACCCGTAGGACCGGTTTGACCTGTACGGCCTGTGGGACCGGTAGAACCCGTGGAACCTGTATTACCCGTTTCACCGAGTTGACCAAATGTGGTAAATACGTGGGAGTAATTAGTAGTTCCTTCGAAATACACCGTAAGTGTTATCCCTAAGCCCGCTGTAGCGACGGCATAGAGTTTTAGTACGATACGGTCTGATTGGCCGAGACCGTTTATGGCTGTAGATAAATAGGTTGGCATATTAATTTGAAGAATAGTGTCCGATACGATAGGGTCAGAATTGGCTGACTTGAAAAGTAGAGTTTCTGTACCTCCCTGTGTTCGTTTCCAGTATTCTCCATAGAGATAGGCAGAAGGATTACCGGCTCCTTCGATTTTGACCCAAGTATTAATATCAAACACGCCAGGCGGCACATATGTGGTGTTAGGAAATCCTATCGGTGTTATGAGTGTGATAAGAGGACTAGGGTCGAGTAAATCTGATGTGATGGTTGTAGTCGGGCCTATTGTTGGCTGTAGTCCTAAAACTTTGTATGTAGCAATGGCGGAGTCACCAATAGATTTGTTGAGAAACAGGACTTGGCCGGCTGAATAGCCGACGGGTCCAATAGAACCGGTTGGACCTGTCGAACCTGTATGGCCTGTTTCTCCTGTTCGGCCAGTCGGACCTGTTGGGCCTGTTGGGCCTGTGGGACCGGTATCTGCCGTTGGGCCAGTTATGCCAGTGGGACCTGTTGCTCCTGTGGTACCTGTAGGGCCCGTTGGTCCTGTTCTGCCTGTTGGACCTGTTAGGCCAGTTTGACCGGTGGCGCCAGTATTACCTGTAGGACCGTCGGTACCGTTCAGATTCACGTTGTAAATTTTGGGCGAGCCGAATGTACCTTGAATATTAACTATCTCTGATATTGTCAGAGCACCTGTAAGATTATTGTATGCAGTTACTACACCTTCGAATCTATTTATTACATTGGTAGAATCAACTACCAAAATAGAATTACCTGGAATCCACGATAGTTGCCCATTGATGTTGAACGAGACCGAACCTTGGAGTACGGGTGTTAGTGTTACTGGAGTAATCGACTTGCTCAAGAACTTATCACCTTGAATACCTGTAGGACCCTGTGGACCTGTAGCACCAGTTGCTCCTGTGGGGCCAGTTGGACCTGTTTCTCCTGTGGGGCCGGTAGTGCCTGTAGGACCAGTATCGCCGGTTTGACCAGTAGCGCCAGTGGAACCTGTGGGCCCATCGATACCGTCGATGTTGATATTGTATACAGTTGGTGTACCAAATGTACCTTTAATGGCCAATATACCATTTAATGTTATATCTCCTGTTGCTTTGTCGTACGAGGCAATAAAGGCCTCAAAACTATTATTAACGTTAGTGGAATCAATTACTTTAATGGAATTTCCTGGAACATAGGCTAGCCCTGGTTCAATTTGAAATGATAGGGTGCCACCGATTGTCGGATTCAGTATTAACGGACATGTTACTGTTAAAAACCTGTCTCCTCCTGGACCCGTTGAACCTGTAGAACCAGTCCAACCGGTATCGCCCTGTATTCCTGAAGGACCGGTGGTCGCGGTGCCCGCCGACAACTTTTCACCATTCCAGAAAAGACTGTTTGAAGCCGGATCTGTTGCTAAAAATCCGTTATTAATTTCTAATTGCTGTACTTGTATCGTATTTACTCTTTGCGAATTGAGTTGAAACCATATCGTAGAGGTACCGCGATACCCTGATACAAACGTTATCGCTTCACCCTTGAAAGAGAGGGTAATCGAATTTGTTCCATTTTCAAATAGGTCTGAACCGATAGTCTTGATGGTAACAGGGTTTGTTTGAAATGTGTTTTTATCATCTTTGATTGAGATTTCACGGCCGATAATCGTCGATGCTGACGGTAAGTTGATTATACCGGAGCGGACACTCGTATCGACTAAAATTAATCCTGTTGAAATCGCTACAACAGATGTTGTGGTACTTGGCTGTGGGCCCGTAGGGCCCGTAGGACCTGTAGGCCCAGTTGGGCCTGTGTGTCCTGTGGGCCCACAATCGCATAAATCGGGCAAAAGTTTTAGGGCAGCCAGTTGGCCTGTTAAAATTATGGGGTGGTCTGCCATCCGGAGACCTCTCTAAATCATCACGAAGAAACTCTTTTAAATTATTTCACGCTTTAAAAGAGTTTATTTACAATATAATTAAAATACAATCGTTTGGACCTGTAAAATCGTCGGTCCAATAATTGTTGTGTAGGTTAATGATGAAATAATTGCTACTTTTGCTGCAAAAGATGATACAACTGCTGTATTAATGTTTGCCGTACCGCTGGTATACGAATTTACATCACGTATCGTGCTAGCATAGATATCTTGTACAACAATCGAACTAGCGCCAATTAGTGTACCAGTGCTAATAAGAGGATTATCGTTTTTGTAAAATTGGATAAATCCCTGTTGTGACGTCGAATCAACGTATTCGGAAATACGCAAATTACCACCGAGTGAATTAATTGCAATTTGCGCGTCACCGGATGTTTGCGGAGTAATTTCAACAACTGATAGACCGCCAAGGGGCTTCACAAACAATCGTTGCGTTGTAATGTTTGCGGTACCGAGCGCTTCCAAAGTCGAAGTATTGTAATCAAAAGATACAATCGTATTAGTCGAATTAGGCTTGTATCTGTAAGAAAGATTGCCACCCGATGCGGGATCCGGTGCAAATTCGTATCCTAATCCATTACGATCCTGTATTGCGAGAATTGAGGTATTTGCTTCATTTTGTGTTAGTGCTACCTGTGTTGTGATTGTGCTGCCTAGGTAGCCAATGAGGAGATTTTCAGTTAGATGTAAATATGTACTTGGCTGTGCCATTCTAATCAGCAAATAACATTTTACCTCTGCCGTCTTTTACTTCAAAGAGATTCCAGGCCTCGCCAAAAATATAGACATAGCACTTTCGATTGGATAACCGGGGTTCTAACGCTATTGCTGCTAAATCGACATAGAGAATGACATCTTGGGTTCGACTCATATTGAATGTACCCAGTGGCTTTGTTGTTTCGGTTGGACCAAAGGTCAGTGTGAACACATTTAGTAGGTCACCGTTAGGCGCTCTGGGCTCTTTCTGATTTTTATAGTAGTTCGCTACTTCACGAAAAACTGTCGCGGGAAATTTATTTATTCTATCTTGTGTTCCTACGTTGACTCGTAAAGCCTGTAAAAATGTATTGGCGCCGCCAGCCGGTGGACTTATATCGTAACGCTGACCTGCCTGTAATGAGGCTATTGTTTGGACGCCGACAGTTAAGCGTTGTACGGAACCTATAAAATCGAGTTCGAATGGTAAGGAAACGTTGACTCCGCTTTTTATCAATGGGTCCCACTTGTTATCTTCAATTGTGAACTGGCTCAATTGAACTTGGACGTATGGTATCGATAGCGTCTTCCTTTTTAAGAAATCCTGTACATCTCTGGGTAAATAAATCTGTGTAGTCTCCAGTGTTATGATTGGGCCTTTGAGGGCTGTCTTAGGACTTGTCTGAAATTGTGTTCCGGGGTCCGAAGAACTCGTCTTTTGTATAAATGTCTTCGACCATGGGGCGGGATTTAGACGTGAATCGGATGCCTCTATGATTTCTTCTAGGGGTCTTAAAAAGACGCGAATTCTGAATCGCTGTGCGGTCGTTGCGACCATCGGAAATCCCATATCGTCTGGTGTTTGGCATCCAAGAATTGGCAGATAAACACGCAATTGTTTGGGTGTGGCCGCCTTGGCAATTTTGCCTGGACCTAACTGGTGGCGACCTGCTAGGGCACCATAAACGGTCGAATTCTGAAGCATCGCTGTACGCCATTCGAGCCACTGACCCCAGAATTCATGGAGCATAATTTGGTCATTAAAAACTTGAACTTTTTCTATCATGAGCGGACCCACGTCTTGCATGTAGCCAAATTCTACACCACTGAGATCGGTAGTTAAGGCAGTCGGATTGAGTGCTGCCTGGGTCGCTGGTAACCATGTTGGTAGGTCGATAAGTAGAACCGGAGTTCTCATAATATCACCTATGGGGTCCAAATCAAAATCGACCCAACGGCCCCATTCGGGTCTATTTCTTGGTTGTGTTAACCGGACCTCTTGTGTAAAGGCAGGCGAGCGCTGATAGACACTATGGAAAAAACTAATTTTTGGATTTTGTGTAAAAAAAGTATCTTTTTTGCCTCGCGCAACCAAGTCAAGGAGACCACCTCCTGTTGACATTCCCTATTCAGATTCAAAGGTTTTTCTGATTAAGTCCTTTGCTCAAAGAAAAGACTCTTAAGGCATAGTGGCTATTTACTATTAAATGTCACAACTCGGTACCGATATTCAGCCTATCATAAAACCCTTTGTGAGCCACTGTTTAGTGCCCGCTGACCCCATAAAAACAATTTTTATCACGAGCATTCGCATGCCAGAGCAGCAACTCTGGTCCAACGGCCTCTTTCAAAACATTTTTATTTTGTACAAGATGTTTGAATCCATGGGCTATATTCCTTTTTTGCTGGTTGACGATAACAAGAAACACAGTGATTCCAAACTATATGAAAATTTTCGCACTATTGATGCCCAAGGATGGGTCGCTAAGCCATTCAAATTGTATGCTTATATTGAGATGGGCATGTCGTGTGGGCCGCAGATACGTGCCGTTTTTAAACAGGCGGGGGCTAAGATGTTCAAATTATATCTTGGTAACATTTTGAACATCGATATTGAAACTCCTATGTTTCACCCTACTACGAATTTTAGTCATCATATTGTAGGTGACATTGATACAATTTTAGTATCTCCACACTATGATTTCCATCAGGAATATTCCGCCTCAATTAATAAGGTCTTTCCTTCTTATAAAATTGCTCCATATGTATGGGAGCCCATGTTTATTAAGGACCTGATTGGAGTCTATGCGCATAGACCGGCGCCACCGTATTCGTTTACCATTATTGAGCCGAATATTAGTTTTCAAAAGTCTTCGCTGATTCCTATCATGATTGCGGAGGCCTATTATCGTGCGAATCCCGATAACGTCCATGAAATTGCAGTTATCAATGGTAACAAACTAATGGAGTCACCATATTTCAAGGCTACTTTATTGCCTACATTGGAACTGTATAAGGCCGGTAAATTACATATGTTACCGCGGGCGGATACACGAACTTTAGCGAAGACTCTGAATTCTAATATTTTGATTCAGCATACTGTCAATAACGAGTACAATTATATCTTTTTGGAGCATCTCATGATGGGCTTTCCTGTAGTACATAATTTTGAGAAATTCAAGGAATTCGGCTACTATTATTCAGGAGACAGTATTAAGGAGGGATTAGACCAAATACATAAAATAACGACGACTCATCATATGCGCATCGAAGCCTATAAGGTGGCGGCAAACCAGTTACACTGGAATTTTTCGATTTCAAATCCAGACAACATGAAGGGATGGTCTGAACTACTTGATACTTAAGGTTTTGGCTACATATTTTCTCAAGGATGCGCATCGGTGTGACCACTTTATTTCGTGGGTCGGCGTTTGGTGGCGCGGCACCACAGGTTGCCCTCTATTTAGCGCATGTTCTGCTAGGCCTTGGACACGAGGTAGAATTTATTGTATCTGAAAATTCAGACGACTGGTTTATTGACTGCCTTGATATTGCTCCACTTATCCCTGTTACGAAGTTAAAAAACGGAACACAGATAAAACGTTATAATCTAATCATAGAAGTTGTATGGTTTCTACCGGCCTCTTTACGACGCCAATTGTGTGAGCGTTCGGTGATGTTTTATCATCATCCGCCCGTGTTTTATGATATTGAGGGAAGCACGTATCCTTTGTCGAGTCCGACGCGCGAATTTTCTGAACTCCATGCTATTTGGACGTGGTCTACGTTCAAGAAAACTGATTATGAGTATCTTGAGTTTATTTCTGGATGCCCTGTATTTCCTGTACCTTTTCTGTGGAGTCCTGTTTTGCTAGATTCATATTGTAAAGAGGCTTCGGTACCGGTATGGGTTTCTGGATCGAAGCAAATTGCTATCTGTGAAAGTAACGAGTCGAATACGAGTAATTGTACACTGCCTATGACTATTCTAAGCGAAATCGTAAAGGTTGACCCGTCAGTTAAGTGGAAAGTTATAAATGGTGCTACACTTGTAGACAGACCATTCTTTGTTTCGAATATTCTTAAAAATTTACACGTGGAGGGTGATATTAGCGGTAATTTCTTGAAGCGCGTTCGGCTACCTGATTTACGGCGCGAGCCTACAGTTATTCTTGCGCATCAGCGGTGGCGGCCCCTTAAATACATGCTTCTGGACGCCCTTCATCTAGGCATACCGCTTATCCATAATTGTGAAGCCCTACGCACAATTCCTGGCGGTGAACATTATTATTCATTGAACCGAATTGGCCAGGCACTTGATTGTTGGAAAACTGTGGGTTCGATTTCGCCGTTGGATATGACACGAAGGGCTTTAATGGAGAATTGGGGACCTGCGGTGGCGGCGCCAAAGGTCGCCGAGGCTCTACAAAAGAGCATGACATGTGTACGACCTGTACGCACATTGCAATGTGCTCTGCGCATCGCTTTCTTTGATATGTGGGCCGACTATCAGTGTTCCTACAATGCATTTACGGGTGCTTTGACGAAGGCAGGGGTTCCATTTGAACTCAATCAAATTGACCCAACTCTTATTATTTTTGGTCCATTTGGTACGGATAATGAGAACATACGGTATAAGCACGTGCCTAAAATTTTCTATACTGGTGAAAATGCTGCACCTGTGTTGCGTAGCGATGTTGTTCTAAATATTGGCTTTCAGCGCGATATTAGTGCAGCCTATGTACGGCTGCCAAATTGGATGACCGAATTAAATTGGTTCGACCAAAATGCGAAACAGATGGTCAATCCAGAGCCGTTTAGTTTGGACTTATTGAAACCGCATGCGGGTCAGCGTAAGAATTTCTGCGCCTTCGTTGCATCAAATGCCGGTTGTGTTCAGCGCAATACGCTCTTTCACGTTATTAGTCGCTATAAGAAAGTTGATAGTGCCGGCTCTGTCTTTTCTAACATGGATAAAATTCCATGCGGCGCCGGTGGCTCTGGTGGACAACATGCGAAGGTCGAATTTTACAAAGACTATAAATTCGCACTCGTTTGCGAAAATTCATGTTCGCCAGGATACGTCACGGAGAAATTGCTACATGCAAAATTGGCTGGCTGTGTTCCAATTTATTGGGGTGACCCTCTTGTAGAACTGGAATTTGATTCGGCAGCGTTTATTAATGTTTCCGCATTTGCCACTGAAGATTTGTTACTTACGCGTATTAAGGAACTTGATACAGATGACGCTGCGTGGAATTTAATGGCTTCGAGACCTCTGTTGTCCGAGGCTGCTGTGGAGAAGTGCAGAACAATTTGGACTGACATTGTTAAGCGCATAGTTGATTTGAAGAAGCCGGTTGCTACACAATTACCTCCTTATAATACTGAAATTGTTGGTGCGGTCGAAGGCGGTAAAGCAATTATTACATGCTGTAATTCTAAATTTGTGTCATCGGCTCTGCGACTGATACGCTCTTCTGTGGTGCCCGTATTCGTTTGGGTCTTTGATGTGTCTGATGCCGAGAAGAAGGCGCTTGAATTGGCCGGCGCTAAACGGGTGCTCAAACTCGATACAACATGGAGTCCTGGTTGGCCTGATTTCTGGAATCCTACCCAGTACGCCTGGAAACCTCTGGTTGTCTATTTGGCGACCAATGTATTTGAAAAAGGTACGTCAGTTCTCTATGTTGACGCTGGTATTGATATTGCGTATGATTTGTCTAGCGTGTGGGCTCATATCAAAGAGCATGACATGTTCGTTGTTCATATGCCTGAACATAAGATGAAAACATGGTCTCATCCGCAATTCTGTAAACTAATGGATGTTAGTGTAGAGGAACTAGAAGTTCCACAGTATAGCGCCAATATTCTGGGGTTCAAGGTTGGTGGCTCCTATAATGGAATATTTAAGGAGGTTTTTACCAACGCCTGTAAACGTGACGTGATTACAGGTCAGAAATGGTTTGGGTATTCTGAAATTTGTATGGGACATCGGCATGACCAATGCCTCTATACACTGTTTGGCCATCGTGCCGGCGTACAACCGCTTCTGTTCAATGATTTTGTTGAACATGATAGTTATGAACAGGCATCAA
>Ga0136641_1000922_pt1 | contig 12432 bp, 13 predicted proteins | sample EliLak1302023Y_FD_115312 | JGI IMG/M metagenome (GOLD analysis project Ga0136641, IMG submission 115312) | Freshwater microbial communities from Elizabeth Lake, Yosemite National Park, California, USA - 13020-23Y | ecosystem: Environmental > Aquatic > Freshwater > Lake ...
GCCGTTGTTGCTAGCAGAACATTTGGCACGTGCGGAAAGATCAGCGAAAACGCTGGGGGTGTCATTTCCAGAAATCCCTTGGATTCATTCACACATGATCGAACCTCATCAAAAGGAGTTGGAGAAGTTTGCAATCGGTAGATTGCGGCTGACTTTTGGAAACCAAGCGGGGGTTTATGTTGAGGAATTTCAAGAGTCTCAAAACCCGTTACGGATTTGCACGGTTCCAGTGACGACGATTCCGGGCATTGGTCAACATAAAACCTATCCGTATACAAAGAATTTGAGGTTATTGGCGCAGGGCACATCACTCGGATTCGACGAAGTCCTGTTGGTTGATCCGCATGGAGTAATCGGGGAAGGCGCAATTTCTAACTATGCGTTTTTGATTAATGGGAATTGGCTTACCCCTCAGGAGGATGTTGGGGTTTTGCCTGGAATAGTTCGTGCGCTGGCGTTAAAGAATCAACTGATTTCTGAAGTGCGACTTACTATTGAAGAGGCTCGGAAATCTCAGAGCATTATCGCGCTCTCCTCTATGAAGATTGCCCAACCGGTCGGAAAGATTGATGATGTAAATTTTGAGGTTGGGGCAGAGGTTTTTGAGCTTGAATCGACCCTACGCCAGATATGCGGAAGCAATTCGGTAGGCTAAGGACATGTCCGAATCAGCTACAGGTGCCCAAATCCAGATCGTTCTCAGCGGCGTAGAGCAATCAATCGATTCCGATAAACGACCTACGCATCTGTTTGCGGATAGTCCTCGGGTAGTTGTCGCAAAGATCAACGGCGAGATCAGAGATCTGTGGACGGAGCTACACGATGGCGATGTGATCGAACCCATAGAAATCGGTAGCCCAGAAGGCTTGAAGGTTTTGCGCCATTCCACTGCACACGTCCTGGCGCAAGCGGTTCAGGAAGTCTTCCCGGAAACAAAATTAGGAATCGGCCCACCTATTACCGATGGCTTTTACTATGACTTTGATCCGGCTCAGCCGTTCACGCCAGAGGACTTGGAAAAGTTAGAGACCAGCATGCGAAAAATCATCAAAGCTGGTCAACGATTCCGGCGACGGGTGGTTACCGAAAGTGAAGCCTTGGCAGAACTCTCGCATGAGCCGTACAAATGTGAGCTGTTAGGCGCTAGCGCTGGGGATGATGAATCAAATGTCGAAATTGGTGGAGCCGAACTCACGATCTATGACAATTTAGGCAGGGATGGTGAGCCAGTGTGGAAAGATCTCTGTCGAGGCCCACATCTGCCCTCTACAAAGCTGATACCGGCATTCAAGCTCATGCGCTCCTCTGGTGCCTATTGGCGTGGATCAGAGAAGAATCCCATGCTCCAACGAATATATGGAACCGCATGGCCCTCACAGGACGAGCTAGACGGTTACCTTCACTTGTTAGAAGAGGCAGAAAAGCGTGATCATCGTCGCTTAGGTGCAGAACTAGATCTCTTCTCCTTCCCGGAGGAGGTGGGTAGTGGACTGGCTGTTTTCCACCCGAAAGGTGGAATTATCCGTAGAGCGATGGAGGATTATTCTCGCAAGCGACATGAAGAAGAGGGTTATCAATTCGTTTATTCACCCCACTTAACAAAATCAACCCTTTTTGAAACATCTGGCCATCTGGATTGGTACGCAGATGGAATGTATCCGCCAATGATTATGGATGAAGAACTTCATGAGGATGGGACTGTCAAGCGTCAGGGGCAGAAGTACTACATGAAGCCCATGAATTGCCCGTTCCACAATCTGATTTATCGCGCAAATTCTCGGTCATACCGAGACCTGCCATTGCGACTCTTTGAATTTGGCACGGTTTATCGTTACGAAAAATCTGGCGTGATTCATGGATTGACTCGAGCCAGAGGCTTTACCCAAGACGATGCACACATCTATTGCACTAAGGATCAGATGATGGGGGAGTTGGACTCTCTTCTGACATTCGTCCTGAATCTGTTGCGAGATTATGGCTTGGAAGATTTTTATCTAGAGCTATCGACTAAGAACCCAGCCAAGTCCGTTGGTAGTGACGACGAATGGCAGGAAGCAACAGAAGCTTTACGGAGCGCGGCAGAGAAGCAAAACCTAGAGCTGGTCATGGATCCAGAGGGCGCTGCTTTCTATGGACCAAAGATTTCTGTGCAAGCAAAGGATGCGATCGGTCGAACCTGGCAGATGTCCACGATTCAGGTTGATTTTCAGTTACCGCAGCGCTTTGATTTGGAATATCAATCGAGCGATGGCAGTCGCCAACAACCGGTGATGATTCATCGTGCTCTCTTTGGATCCATTGAACGATTCTTTGGAGTGTTAACAGAGCATTATGCTGGCGCCTTCCCACCATGGCTGGCCCCGGTCCAGGTTCGAGGAATTCCCGTCGCGGAATCGTTCCTGCCATATTTACAAGGGGTAGCGACAAAGATGCGCGCGGTCGGGATTCGGATAGATGTGGATGCCTCTGATGACCGGATGCAGAAAAAAGTTCGGAACGCGCAACTAGAGAAGATCCCGTTCATGATGATTGCGGGCGAAGAGGATCAACAGAACAACGCAGTTTCGTTCCGCTATCGTAACGGTGAGCAGAAAAATGGTATCTCCATTGAAGCTGCTATCGAAGAAATTCTTGGCACGATCAAAAATCGTGTGCAGATCTAATAGATCATGACCAGAGAACTCTCTGGCGGAGCTGGGATGCCGGACCAGTGGTCTCGGCTTTGGGCACCGCATCGCATGAATTATCTTGATGGCGAAAATAGGCCTCATGCAGGAAATGATGTGCCGTGTCCATTTTGCAGGGTCCCTACCCTGTCGGACGAAGATGGTTTGATCGTTGCTCGAGGGAAGACAACCTACGCCGTTATGAATTTATATCCCTATAACGCGGGACATATTTTGGTCTGTACCTACAGACATGTCCCAGACCTCACGGATCTGAGCGAGGAAGAGCGAGATGAATTATTTGCTATGACTGCCCATTCGATGAAAGTTTTGCGGAAAGTTTCTCATGCCAATGGTTTTAATTTAGGCATGAATCAAGGCGCTATTTCTGGAGCAGGGGTGGCAGCACACATCCATCAGCACGTAGTTCCCAGATGGAGCGGTGACGCAAACTTTATGCCAATAATCGGACAAACAAAGGTACTACCGCAGTTACTACAAGAAACCAGAACTGCCTTAGCTCAGAACTGGAACCTGGTTTAGATACTGCTGCATTTGCGCGATACCCATTCCAGAACTTGCAATCCATGGTAACGCCGGAAATAACAAGGCAGCTATAAAACTATCTTCACCAGCAGCTTCTACCGCCTCTAGATATTCCTCTCTAAATTCTTGCGTGAGTTCTATATGTTCAGTATCTGCTTCTTGAACGGAGACCACTTCAGTCGAATAATCCAAGATCTCAAAAGTTTCTAAGTTGATCAGCGCCGCAGGTGAACCATCATCCGAATGAAGGACTAAGAAAGGTGTAACGACTGGATCGAGCATCTTGGAAGCGATCGCGGTCATATCTTCAAAATCAATCTCACTCGAATCCAAATCAGAGATTGCGACGATTGACGGGATGTAGTGATCCCGGGCAAAGCGCCAGCTTTCTAAATCTGCGGTAACGATGCCGCTCGTTGCGCTCACGATAAAAAGAGCGACATGGGCACTTTCCAGCGAACTCTCAGAAATGCCAAGCTGTCGAACAAGTAGCGATGATTTTTCGCCTATAACGGCGACTCTTAGCGTAGGAATTAGGTTTGACACATGCCCAAGCCTACGATGTTCCTGTGCTTCAAGCTGCGATCAGGGCTCCGATTACAAAAATTATCACACCAGCATGTCGAGTCATGCTCAAAATAGGAATTTCTCCGAATGTTCTGAGTGCCCTTGGCGGAATGGGTGCCATTGCCGGCTCTATTATCTTCTTCAGCACTGGGCGCTTTTTAATTGGCGTAATCTTCACAGTTTTTTTTATTCTCTTTGATGTTTTCGATGGAACTTTAGCTCGACTCTCTCAATCGGGCAGTTCTTCATGGGGCGCCCTATTGGATTCTTCGTTAGACCGACTTTCGGATTCAGCTGTGATTGGCTGTGTCATCATTTTTCTTCTCAGTAAACATGATCCTCTGGTTCCTGTTTTAGTCGTGGCCTTAGTCACGGGCGGTTTAGTCTCCTATATTAAAGCTCGATCAGAGGGATTGGGAATCCCGTGCGATGGTGGTTTGGCGGAACGAGCAGAGCGATTGACTCTTACTCTGGCCATGTTGTTGCTCGCTGGCTTAGGAGTTCCATATGCCTTGGCGATCGGTAGTTGGGTTCTCGTGATTATCAGCAGTTACACAGTATTGCAACGAATAATGATTTTTCGACGTGCAAACCTTGGATAGTTTATGAGCGTGAGTTTCGTGTTCTATCTTTTCATCTGGAAAATATTTGCACTCTTACCAGAAGCTAGTGCCTACCGGCTGGCACAATTTGTGGCAGACCTAGCGACAAAGAGAAATTCTAAAAGCGTGAAACGTCTTCGGCTCAACTATGCTCGAATACATCCCGAATTTTCCGTGACCATGTTAGATACCGCGGTAAAAGATGGAATGCGTTCGTACCTGCGGTACTGGGCTGACACCTTTAGATTGCACACGTGGAGCGATGAACACATGATTGATTCGGTCACGGTGCACAATGAACATTTTTTGCGCGATGCACTAACGGCTGGTACCGGATGCATAGTGTCGTTACCTCATTCGGGCAATTGGGATCATGCTGGTGCTTATTTTTCCAAGACTGGCGCACCAGTTGTCACTGTCGCTGAACATCTTGAGCCAGAGAAATTGTTCCTCAAATTTTTATCTTTTCGTGAATCGTTGGGCATGGAGGTTTTAGATTCAAGTTCGCACGCTTTCGGTGTCCTAGCACAGCGCTTGCGTCAAGGTCGTCTGATTGCTCTTGTCGCCGATAGAGACTTATCCAAAAACGGTGTACCAGTTAATTTTTGTGGCCATCTCGCTCGGATGCCCGCGGGACCAGCGCTGTTGTCCATCCAGACCGGAGCTCCATTGATCACTGCCTTTGTAACTTATAACAAAAGGGGAATAACCATTTCTTTTGAAGAGCCTATTGCCATCCCAGATACCGGGGATCGATCGGAAAAGGTTGCAATCATGATTCAAGAATCAGCAAATCGGTTGGAACGTAAACTTAAAGAATCAGTCGTTGACTGGCACATGCTGCAGCGAATCTGGACCGATGGCGATTTTGTGGAGCGGGAATGACGGTCTCTCATCTCAACGTAGGAATCGTTTGCCCCTATGGATGGGATACCCCCGGCGGCGTGCAAATACATATCAAGGAATTTGCCGAACACTTGATTTCGCAGGGGCACACAGTTTCTGTGATCGCTCCTGTCTCCCAAGATGACGCCGTAATAGAACCCTGGGTTGTGAATGCCGGACGACCGGTGCCCATTCCATTTAATGGTTCTGTAGCTCGAATTCTCTTTGGACCAATCGCATCCTCTCGAGTCCGTCAATGGATAGCCATCAATAATTTCGATATTTTGCATTTACACGAACCAGGTATTCCTTCGTTATCGCTACTGGCCTGTTGGGCAGCGGAAGGGCCCATGGTAGGGACGTTTCATGCATCCACGTCCCGATTACGAGCGATCGCGGCGGCGGGAGCGCTTATTGAGCCAATGATCGAAAAACTAACGGCGCGGATAGCCGTCAGTCATATGGCTGCGGAAACCATGAAAAATTTTTATGGCACAGAAGCGATCGTGATTCCCAATGGAATAGATTTAGCGAAGTTTTCGGGGGTTCGATCTCATCTGGCTCATGAAAATTTGGATCACCCAATCATCGGTTTCCTCGGTCGATTTGATGAAAGTAGAAAGGGCCTCAGTGTCCTGCTCGCAGCCTTACCAAAGGTATTTAAACGTTTTCCTGATGCACGCCTCATTGTTGGCGGCCCCGGAGATCCTCAGAAAATCACGGCCAGCCTGGACTCACATACGCTAAGCAAGATAACTTTCCTCGGTCGATTACCGGAATCAGAGAAAATTTCTTTTTTATCATCAATCAACATGTACGTTGCCCCCAATATAAGTGGAGAATCTTTCGGCATCATCTTGGCAGAAGCAATGGCTTCTGGGGCTGCGATTGTTGCTAGCGATATTCCCGCTTTCTCAGATCTGCTTCGTCAAGGTTCGTTAGGTTTATTATTTACAACAGGGGATAGCACTTCTTTGGCTAATGCGATTAGCGACCTGCTCCAATCTCCAAGCACGATAGAGCAGTTGACGAAGAAGGCCTTGTCCAAGGCGACCGAACTTGATTGGAGTGCCGTCACGTCACAGATTTTGGCTGTTTACGAAGTCGCGATGGCCGGCCATGGCCAGGTGGTTCTTGGATCAGAAAATTCTTCTTGGAAACGAGGTAACACATGAGTACTTCTCTTGGAATTTTTCTCATCCTCCTCGTAAGCGCATGGTACTTATCCTTTTCTGCATCGCGGTTAGATCGCCTTCATCATCGGGTTGAGACTTCATGGGAACATCTAGATGCACTATTGCAACGTAGGTCGGCGTTGGCCCTGGAGATATCACACGAAAGTGATCTAGATCCAGCGACAAAACTCTTATTGACCGAATCTGCTTACGTAAGCAGAGAGGAATCAATAATTGAGAGAAATGATGCTGAGCGATCCCTTTCGGAATCCTTACGATTTCTTAAATCAGCAGCAACACTGGGTGATGTGCATATTAATTTTGCTTTACTTGAGGAATTGACTACCTTAACGGAGAAGATCACTATCGCTATTGCTATCCACCTAGAGGCAGTGAATACAGTGAGTAGGGTTCGCTCCAGATTGCTTTACCGAATCTTTCACTTAGCAGGCAGTGCAAAATTGCCTCACACATATTCTTTTGAGGATGAATCGTTATGAGGGTGTCTAGAAATTTGTTCCAAAAATTGCGACTAATTGGCGGCGGGGCTTTTCTCACCATAACTATTTTTGCTCTAGCGGGGTGTGGTGCATCGACTCCCAGTCATCAAACGAAGCCTGTTCCAGTTCCGCCAACTAACGTGTTGACTGGCATGCCCGGCATCAATGGGCCAGTTCTCTTTGTAAAAATCGATGACACTAATGTTGCGCATCCTCAAGTGGGTATCGATAAAGCAGATGTCGTCTATATCGAACAGGTAGAAGGTGGGTTAACTCGAATTGCAGCAGTTTTTTCTAACTCTCTACCACCCCTGATAGGACCAGTACGATCTGCTCGGATAAGCGACATCGACCTGATGGCGAATTATGGTCGACCGGGTCTGGCTTTTAGTGGTGCCCAAAAACTATTTCTACCGGTCCTAAAAGCTGCGAATATCGAAGATATCGGGGCGGATCACGAACCGCCTTCTATCTATTCCAGAGATTCGGCCCGGCAAGCTCCGACAGACCTGATGCTCGATCCCAGTGCTCTGTTAAAGAAATCGATCGAGGTCGAGCATCGCAAGATTTCGACCGCCTCTTCCGTCGGCTGGAAATTTGGAGCTTTGCCCAAATCTGGGATTCCGATAGAAAGTGCGACAATTCATTGGCCGGCAGCCAGATATAAAGTTCAATGGTCGAAGAAAGAGAATAGATGGATACTCTTTCATAACGGCAAGCCGGACGTGGCTGCGGATGGCAAAATCCTAGGCTCGCCCACCTTTATTATTCAGAAAGTCAGCATCACGCCTTCGATCTATCACGACCATAACAACAATTACACGCCATTTAGCCAGACAACCGGAACCGGCACTGGGTACCTTTTACGTGATGGGCAGTCAATCCCGATCATATGGAACCGAGCCTCACTCACAGCTCCCACGATGTGGACGCTTCCGGATGGCACGGAGGCGCCTTTTCGGAGGGGTCAGATCTGGATAGCGCTGACGGATCAGCCTCCATCCTTCATTCCAGTCACAGCAACTGTCGACACGCCAAAACCCTCAGCTTCGAAGTAGACTGAAACCCCTCGCACAACAAAACAACTGAAAAAGGAAAAAGATGTCTGAGAACGAAGTTGGGACTACCGGTACCGGGCGCGTAAAGCGTGGCATGGCAGAAATGCTCAAAGGCGGCGTCATCATGGACGTGGTCAATGTTGAGCAGGCGAAGATTGCGGAGGATGCCGGAGCTGTTGCGGTGATGGCATTGGAGCGAGTACCAGCAGACATTAGAGCTCAGGGCGGCGTATCACGGATGTCGGATCCAGATATGATCGAAAAAATCCAAGCTGCCGTATCCATTCCTGTCATGGCAAAAGTTCGAATTGGACATTTTGTAGAAGCACAAGTGCTCGAAAGCCTGGCGGTTGATTACATAGACGAATCAGAAGTCCTCACCCCAGCGGATTTTGAGAATCATATTGATAAATGGAAATTCACTATTCCGTTCGTATGTGGTGCAACTAATTTGGGTGAAGCCCTGCGGCGCATCAATGAAGGCGCAGCGATGATTCGCTCCAAGGGAGAGGCCGGCACCGGAGATGTCTCTAACGCTACGACACATATGCGTAAAATCTCACAAGAAATACGACGCTTATCGTCGATGCGTGAAGACGAGTTATATGTTGCTGCCAAAGAATTGCAAGCGCCTTACGAACTTGTAAAAGAAGTTGCTCAATCAGGAAAACTACCGGTTGTGTTATTTACCGCTGGTGGAATCGCAACTCCAGCAGACGCCGCCATGATGATGCAACTTGGCGCTGATGGCGTATTCGTCGGATCTGGAATCTTCAAATCTGGTGATCCAGCTGCTAGAGCCAGTGCTTGTGTAAAGGCGGTCACGTATTACACAGATGCTAAAGTGATTGCAGACGTTTCCCGCGGCCTAGGCGAGGCCATGGTCGGCATAAACGTTGCAGACATTCCGGTTCCTCACCGACTGGCCGAACGCGGCTGGTAAAAACCGTGCTCTGCCCCTCGGTAAGTTCTCTTAGATGAAAATAGGTGTCTTGGCACTGCAAGGGGACTTTAGAGAGCACCTCGACTCACTCAAGCAGTGTGGAGTCGAGCCCCTGTTAGTGAAGACTCAATCAGAGATTGAAGCCATTGATGCCTTGGTTATTCCTGGGGGTGAATCAACAACAATCGCTAAGTTGGCTAGGTCATTTGAACTATTTGATCTCATCGTTAATCGAATCCGCTCAGGAATGCCTACCTACGGCTCTTGCGCTGGAATGATTTTGCTTTCCAATAGAGTGGAGGATGCGGCTCTGGGCCAAGAGACTTTTGGTGGCATAGATATGACTGTCAGAAGGAATGCATTCGGAAGGCAAGTTGAATCATTCGAACGTGCAATAGAGATGTCCGGTTTAGCCGGTCCACCGCTTAATGGAATTTTTATACGCGCCCCATTTGTTGAGAGTGTAGGAGCTGGCGTTGAGGTGCTAGCTTCAGTGGATTTTCACGGGACAACTCATCCTGTAGCGGTAAAGCAAGAACAGTTATTGGCTACATCGTTCCATCCAGAAATTACGGGCGATCACCGTGTCCATCAGTTTTTTTTAGATTCCATCTAACGACAAGTAATATAACGGCATAGTTCAACGTCAAGAGTCCTCGCGCTCCGGTGCAGTATCAGTAAATACAACGACGAAGGTTGGTGTCATTAATGTCAGGTCACTCCAAATGGGCCACAACAAAGCATAAGAAGGCGGTACTTGATTCGCGCCGTGCCAAGAGTTTTGCAAAATTGGTCAAAGGTATAGAGGTAGCTGCCCGCAATGGGGGAGCAGATATTGATGGAAATCCAACGTTGTTCGATGCGATTGCCAAAGCTAAGAAAAGCTCTGTCCCCGCCGACAATATTGAACGTGCCATAAAGCGTGGGGCTGGGCTCGAATCCGGTGGCGCGGATTGGGAGACCATCATGTACGAAGGCTATGGACCTGGTGGTATCGCACTGATGATCGAATGTTTGACTGACAGCCGAAATCGAGCCGCATCAGAGGTTCGCGTTGCAGTAACCCGTAATGGCGGGTCCATGGCAGATCCGGGATCGGTGTCCTACCTATTTAATCGAAAAGGTGTAGTCATTATCGACAAAGCGAGCGGAATAACTGAAGACGCCCTGTTGGAAGTTGTCCTCGATGCTGGCTGTGAAGAAGTGAACGATTTGGGCGAGAATTTTGAAGTAGTTTCAGAAGCGAGTGATTTGATCTCAGTTCGTAACGCACTGCAAGCAGCAGAGATCGCCTACGAATCTGCGGAGACCTCATTTTTGCCCTCTATGTCAATCGCTCTAGACGCAGAATCAGCTACGAAGGTATTTCACTTGATTGACGTCATCGAAGAATTGGATGATGTACAAAACGTTTATGGCAATTTTGATGTGTCAGATGAGGTAATGGCTTCCCTCTGAGAATAGGCTCAGGGTCATGAGGGTATTTGGTATCGACCCCGGTCTCACGCGTTGTGGATTAGGGGTAGTCGACAATAATGGTTCACAGCGATTGAGTCTGATTGACGTTGGTGTTTTTCAATCTACTCAGGAAGAGCCGCTCCAATTTCGCCTCATGCAACTGGAAGCAGAATTCGAACTATGGGTTGATAGAAATAAACCTGATGTCATAGCGGTTGAACGGGTTTTTTCACATGCAAACCGGAACACTGCGATGTCCACCGGCCAAGCTGCCGGCGTGGCGCTACTAGTGGCGGCCAGGCGGGGAATCCCCGTGGCGATGCATACACCGACAGAAGTAAAAGCAGCTGTTACTGGTTCCGGTCGTGCCGACAAAAAGCAGGTAGCACTGATGGTTCAAAAGTTATTGCGCTTGGATTCCATCCCAAAACCTGTCGATAGTACTGATGCCTTAGCCCTGGCTATCTGTCATCTGTGGCGTGGCGTTGGAGATTCAAGGATCAAGGATGCAGCCATGGCGGAGCGCATACGTCTGCAAGAATCGAGACGTAAATGATTGCCTCTTTATCTGGGATAGTGAAGGTGGTTCGACCAAATAGTCTTGTTATAGATGTAGGGGGAGTTGGACTTCTAGTTTTTGTTTCACCAAAAATGAGCATGGAACAAAATGCCGGACAATCCATCTCTTTGCATACTTCGCTCGCCGTAAAAGAAGATGCTTTGACTCTCTATGGTTTTGAAACGAGCGAAGCAAGGGACCTCTTTGAAATGTTACAAACAGTGACTGGGATAGGTCCCAAAGTTGCGCAATCCGCTCTAGCGATATTTGCGGTACCTGAATTGGTTTCTGCGATTGCATCAGAATCTGCGGTCAGCCTCGAGAAAATTCCTGGTTTGGGGAAGAAGGGTTCTCAGCGATTGATTTTGGAACTCAAGGATAAGATCACCGAATTTTCACACGCCCCCCAACAATCACAATCTCTCGGTGGATCCGCTCACTGGCGAGATCAAGTCACTGCTGCATTGTTAGGGCTTGGATTTACGGCTCGAGAGACCGCAGATCGAATCGATGCCACCGTAGCGCAATTGGGCGACCAGAAAGATCTCTCAATTGAAGAAATTCTTCGAATTGCATTGACCTCTGGGAAATCGAGATGAATGAGTCGATCATGTCGGGTTCCTCCGATGAATCTGAGCGCGTACAGGAGCTAGCACTTCGCCCAAAAGAATTATTAGAATTTGTAGGTCAACAACGTGTCGTTTCTCAGATTGATGTACTTCTCTCCGCTGCGAGAAGTCGAAATGCTCCTGCGGATCACATTTTACTTTCGGGCCCACCAGGCCTCGGTAAGACAACGTTAGCAATGATTATCGCGTCAGAGATGAATGCGCCACTACGGATAACTAGTGGTCCAGCGATTCAACATGCTGGGGATTTAGCTTCCATACTCTCCTCGCTGGCGGAAGGTGAAATACTTTTTCTAGATGAAATTCATAGAATGTCCCGGCCAGCCGAGGAAATGTTGTACATAGCCATGGAAGATTTTCGGGTCGATGTCATTCTTGGAAAAGGTGCGGGTTCAACGGCTATACCGTTGACACTTCCACACTTCACCCTGGTAGGTGCAACAACCCGCGCTGGACTTTTACCTAGTCCGCTGCGAGATCGATTTGGATTCACTGCACAACTCGATTTCTATGAAGATGACGACCTAACAACAATTGTTGCCCGAAGCGCTCAATTGTTACGAGTAAAAATCGAGGATGAGGCGGTGAGGGAGATTGGCTCACGTGCAAGAGGCACTCCCAGGGTAGCCAATCGGTTACTAAGGCGTGTCCGGGATTTTTCACAAGTCCATGGTGATGGCACCATCAGCCTTGGGTCCGCGCACGCCGCACTGGAAATGTACGAAGTCGATCAGATTGGGCTGGATCGGCTAGATAAGGCCTTTCTAGAGGTTCTGATTGGGCGATTTAATGGCGGCCCGGTAGGGATTTCCACCCTCTCGATGTCCATCGGAGAAGAGCAGGA
>Ga0136641_1000923_pt1 | contig 12427 bp, 10 predicted proteins | sample EliLak1302023Y_FD_115312 | JGI IMG/M metagenome (GOLD analysis project Ga0136641, IMG submission 115312) | Freshwater microbial communities from Elizabeth Lake, Yosemite National Park, California, USA - 13020-23Y | ecosystem: Environmental > Aquatic > Freshwater > Lake ...
CCCAGGCAGTCAGTGTGGTTGCCAATCCGACGGCAGTGGCCCAGACAAATATTCTCAAGACAATCTCCGCAGAAATTCCTGCTCTTCCTCTTCCTCTTGTATCTGTACCCTCTGCAGCTGCAAAACCTGCTGTTACAGAACTCATGAGCCTACTCAGCAAAAATGCCGGCTTAATAAAATCAGGCGTTTCTGTGTAGAGTGGTGGACATGAGTAAAAAGACTATAAATGACGTAAATTTTCCTTTTGTATCGGTCATTACACCGACATACAATAGAAGAAAGTTCATACCCAGTCTAGTCAAATGTTTTCTGAGTCAGACATATACGCAGGACCGCATGGAGTGGATTGTTCTCGATGATGGTTCTGATAAGGTGGAGGACCTCTTTCCTAAGCTGCCGAATCTTCGCTATATTTATGAATCAGAGAAGTTAAACATTGGGCAAAAGCGCAATCGTCTAAATCGAGAGGCGCGTGGTGAAATTATTGTTGCTATGGACGATGATGATTTCTATTTTCCAGAGCGTGTCGCTTCGGTGGTAAAAGCCTTTCGACTGAATCCAGCCGTTCAGCTTGCAGGTGCTTCTGAGATTTTTATTTATTTTTCTGATAATAAGGAAATTTACAAACTGGGTCCGTATCATACAAATCATGCGACAAATGGAACCATGGCGTGGAGACGTACGTATGCTGCCACACATCGATATGATGATACAGTGACCTTTGCAGAAGAGCGTTCCTTCTTAGAGGAATATAAAAATCCTATGATTCAACTCGACCCTATGAGAGTTATGTTGGTGATGAGTCATAGTGAGAATACCTTTGATAAGAAGAAACTGAGAGATGCACCGAATCCGTTCGTGAAGAAGACGAGCTTGAAATTACGAGATTTTATACGCGATGCTGAACTCCGCAGATTTTTTGCAGATGCATAAATGCAACCTAAACATTCTCAGTATCTCTCAAGTAGATGAGCTTTCTCGTAGAGCAAAGTTTAGTTGCTATGAGAATTTTAAATCAACCTTACATAAATGAATTAACGACGGATTCTCCACGTGTTGATTTAGATAATAAGTTTTTAAACGTTCCGTTGCGTGCACATCAGGCTGCAGTTGTTCACTCAATGATAGAAAAAGAGAAGAAGTTAACGACGGGTTTGGATATTTCAGGTCAGAAACTTTTTGGTTCATGGTCAATTCTAGGTGATGGGGTTGGCGTGGGAAAGAGCTTGACTGCTCTAGCACATATTGCACATTTAAAATCATCGACTGCCTTTTCACCCAAAATGTCTCGTCTATGCATACCCTCCTCTCCTTTTCTTTATAGTATGGAAACAGAGATTCATAATGATTTATCGGGTTGTCCTGCCGCCCTCATTATAGTGCCACATACTCTGTATCGCCAATGGTGCGGATATATCAAGGAGCAGACAAAGCTAAAAAGTTTTTTAATTACAACGAAGCGTAATCTAGACGCTGTGAACTTTTGGAGCCAACTCAATGCGGCAGATGTAATCTTAATCTCGAATACCTTGTATAAAGATTTTATTTATAAGACGGGTCATATTGTAAAATTTAATCGCGTATATATTGATGAGGTAGATTCTATTCATCTGAGTTCTAGCTGCCCCTTGCCTGCAACAAATTTTATATGGTTTATTACTGCGAGTTGGCCCAATCTCCTATATCCTGGAATCGGTTTGTGGATTGGTTATAATTTATTGCATACTCATATGTTTTCTTCAAATTCCACCTTTCACCCAGATTTTGTCGAACAATTTAGGTCAACCTATATCTCACGTAATCCATATTATACATTTAGATATCACGTAGTTTCGGCAGCCTTTCTTCGTCGTCTTCTCTTACCGAATCACCCTCTAAGAGGTCATTTGGTTATACGCTGTTCAACGAACTTTATTGCCGAGTCGATTTCTTTGCCTCCTATGTATCGGCATACAATTTTATGTCGGTCAAGTATCTCGTATCAGGTTGTTGCAGAGGTTGTATCCGAGGATATTCGCAAGGTCCTTCATGCAGGCGATATTGCCTCAGCCCTGCAGATGTTAGGTGTTAGTTCTGAAAAGAGTGTAACTCTTATTGAGGCTGTTACTGAAAATAGAATAAAGGCTCTTACTCAGCTAGAGCGTGATTATGCCTATAAGTCTGCTCGTGAATATGCAACTTCACATGCAAAAGAGGAGGCACTTGCATCTTTATCAAATAAGATTAAACATCTCGAAGAACAAATAAAGAGTATCAAGGAGCGTATTGAAAATTATCAAAAAGAAATATGCCCAATTTGTTTTGATGAGCCTGCTGAGGCGGTGCTGACAAAATGCTGCCAGCGCATCTTTTGTGGAGCCTGTATCTTACAGAGTTTGGCTCGTAAACTCGATTGTCCTCTGTGTCGTAAGCAGACAAATACATCTGAACTCAAGAAGATTAGTGAAAATGTAATGGAAATGCCTGCAGTGAAGGTAGAGGACGTTAAGCAGAATCCTGTAAAAAAGGATGCTCTGCTTCAACTATTTCGAGACAATCCAACGGGTAAATTTCTTGTATTTAGCCGCTATGATAATCCATTTATTCAGATTTCTGCTGAATTAGAGGCTATAGGAATTCACGGAGTTCGCGAAGTCAAGGGAACCAAGGACGTCATTCAGCATACTCTGAATATGTTTGAGAAGGGAGACCTGCGCTGTCTTCTTCTGAACAGTTTGCATGCGGGGGCAGGTTTAACAATTACAGCAGCAACCCATGTTGTTCTTCTTCATGCTATGAACATTGAAGAGGAAAAGCAAATCTTAGGACGCGCCTACCGTCTAGGACGGAAGGAGCCTCTTAATGTATATAAGTTACTTCATATTGATGAGATGGATACTGCCTAAGTAAACTCATAAGGTCAAGCTGTTATACAGCTTTTGTATAGAAATCGCCTCTAGGCGGCGAATTCTATCGGGTTTTATCCCGCCTCGTAGGAGTTCTGTGTTTGCATACATAGGAGACATGCGAACAGGACACCTATGTGTATCCGAGAGTTCACAGAGTAATTTCCACGCATTAAACATAGCGGACTGCTTAGTGAGAACAGGTGTATAGCGCATTTTATCAATCTCAATGGGTTCCAGTTTTGTGGGTGCTTCCTGTGTAAGACGCATGCTGATATGTTTCAGTTTCAGTTTAAGACTGAGAGGAAGAATATTCCAACATTGATAAAAGAAGGCCCAGAAATCGCCCTGGTCTGAGGTACGATAGGCCTCAAAGAGGGACATGTAGAGTTCCCAGGCCTCGGGTGTAGAACCAAAGTGGGCCTGAATTCGTTCTGGCAGATTCTCTAGACTAATGAGACTGGCGAGGTTGCCTTCGTTATTTTCAATATCTAATTCAAGCGACGGCTCAGAATCTTTCCAGAGAGACCACCAGGCAACGGGAACCACGCCTTCAGGAATGAGAATTTCGTCTTCTGCATGCTCATATCCAGCTAATTGGCGCTGGAGGGAACGAAGGTCAGTTGTCATACCCTTGGGAATAGGACGGCCCAGCCATTCTTCGAGAATTGACTGTTTAGCACCATCAATACGTAAGGTAAGACAGTGTTTCGCAATCTGTTGCAGGGCGCGCGTATCCAGCGTATTACTAATCAGAATGAGTGGGCGACCTATGAGGGCCTCAGGAGATTTTAGATAGGTGATAAGTTCCTGTAGACCACCACGCTCACCATTGCTTAGACCATCGATTTCATCAAGCAAGATACCTATTCCACCCTTCCTACCTGTCTCCACCATATGAAGAATTCCCCCCTCGCGTAGGAGGGGTACAATGACCTTGCGAAAGGAGGTTCCACTGCGTGTATGACTCGCATTGAACTCGAGAACTTTTAGCGAGGAGGCCTCAAAGACACGATAGGCCAGTGTGGTCTTACCCACGCCAGGTGAACCCAGAAGAAGGGCTGCAGGAACATCCCGTTTTTGAATCCAATTCAGTATTTGCTTTTCAATCTCTGGATATAGACAGTGGGTTTGTCTTAACATCTCTATTTTTCTATCGCTAGCGCTTAAGGCAGGGGTGGTTGACCGCCCAGACAGGTAGTTCCATCCCAGACTCCCTCCCATGTAACATTCATCTTCTTCGCCTGGGCACAGAGTGCTGCAGTTCGAGCTGCGCCCTTGAGGTCTGTTGAGAGAGGAAAGGCGTTCTGCTCAGACACAGTGGCTCCAGAGACCCACTTTGTAATTCCCCCAGAAGAGGCAACTCCATTTACGTCAACACAATATGACTTACCGTCTGTAGAATAGAGTGAGAGAAAGTCGGGGCAGGCGTTGATTGAGGGAGGCCATGAACCGTTTACCGTCTTTGTATTGCCATTTCCTTGAAACCATTTGGTGCCAAAATAGATTTCAATAATGAGTACGCCAAATAGGTAGATGAGTGAGGCTGTACCATGACCTGTAGAAAAAAGTACAAAGGCTCCACCTGTGGCAATTACAAAGGATAAGAAGATGTAAAAGAGGAACACGTATTCCATATCTATCACGTCAAGTTATTTTTATCGCTTTTAGCAATGAAAATAGCTTGATAAAAAAAATCGCCTTGTTTGTTTAGCGGCCGAACTTGGCCACGGGCGCCGGTACATTGGTACCCGTGTTGGACTGCGCATCGAAGCCAATCTCGATGTAGCCCGTGAGGAAGTCCTCAATGGGGTTCGTGCCGACCTTGCCGTTGACACCGAACGTGGAGACCGTGCCGGTGGACTGCGGGACAACCAGCTGCACCTTGCGGAACGTGCGACCAGATGAGATGTACGTCTTGCCCACATCACGGAGCAGGCCCGCACCAGCACTCTTTATAGAAGACTGGTAACGGGAGCCAAGGGAGCACCAGCTCGTGGAGGTGAACGTCTGGGCGCCAGCATTCAAGTTGAGCGCGTAGATGAGGCCCGTGAGGTCGCCTACAGGGATGTAGAACTCATTATCCATGGATACTGTGCGGAACTGGGCAGCAACTGAAGACATTTATATTTATGATAAAGAAAAAAAACCCGCGCTCTGCGTTTAGAGGCCGAACTTGGCGACCGGTGCAGGGCCCGTAGTACCCTGGCCATCAAAGCCAACCTCGATGTAGCCCTCAAGGAAATCCTGTAGGGGGTTCGTGCCAACCTGGCCGTTCACGCCGAACGTGGAGACCGTGCCGGTAGACTGGGGAACAACGAGCTGTACCTTGCGGAACGTGCGGCCAGAAGATACATAGGTGCGGCCTACATCGCGGAGTATACCACCACCACCTGTGGAGAGCGAGGAGAGGTAACGAGAGCCGAGGTTAGCCCAGGACGCCGTGGAGAACGTCTGCGCGCCAGCCGTCGTGTTGAGCGCATAAATGAGGCCCGTCATGTTGCCAATGGGAATGTAATAACCACTGTCGAGGGAGACTATGCGAGCATTGCGTCTAAGGGACATTATATTCCGGATTTAGAAATAATTTTAACTCTACCCTGTGAATTAGAATGAGTGGTGGACCTCTTAATTTACCTTTCACAAGTTTTGCCGTGGGTGGACAAAATGGACGTGTAAACCTGAATGCTGTTCCTAGTGCCGGTGGCAACGTGGAGAATGTTCCTGGCTATACGCATCAGACACGAGTGGAGAATAATTTTGAAGAAGATATGCTACGTGGAAACTGGGAGTCAAATGCGCTGACGAAGGCCTTCTTCTCTCCTGCAAATATCAAGGCGATTCAGAATTCAATTCGCCTAGATGTATTTAATCAGAGCAAACCGAAGGGCTATGTGATTGATGAACAGAGTGTAGATGAGCTAAAGATTATTATGAGAGCCATATATTATCAGTACTCCCGGAATATGCCGAATCATATTGCTGAGCAGGTGAAGGACCTGAATAAGAAGGTTGTTGACTGGTCTGTACCACACATTCTCTCAGCCGTTGACCACTACTATTTCTATTTAAATGACATTAGTCATATGCCCGTGCCGATGCAGAGCCCTCAGAGCATGTCATCGGCAGGGACAAAGACCCTGCCGCTGAACCCCTATATGTAATATAAGTTTGAACCACTATATGTAAGGAGTTTAAAGCTATGCTACCACATCTACCTAGGCGGAAACAAGGGGTCAAAAATTGACGCGCCGCCGCGCCCCCATTTCGTTGTGTGTGGAGGCACAGATGGTCCATTAGTCTAGCGGTTAGGACAGGAGGCTTTGAATCATTCATATACATCATGTCTGAATCAGTAACCTCTTAACCTCGGTTCGATCCCGAGATGGACCTTCCACACCCCTGGTGAAAACACCCCTGTAGCGCAGTGGACAACGCGTCCGCCTTCTATTACAACTAATCCTGTAGGTGATAGCGGAAGACCGTGGGTTCGACCCCCACCAGGGGTACATGCCTCTATAGCTCAGTTGGTAGAGCACCAGCTTTGTATTATTCAATTAGCTGTAGGTCCTGGGTTCGATTCCCAGTGGAGGCTCAACGTTTTGTTAGTTTCGTTAAAAACTAACAAAGCTCTCATAGCTCAGTTGGTAGAGCAGCGCTCTTATGTCAATACGGCATGCATGTGAGGCGTTAGTCATCGGTTCAATTCCGATTGGGAGCATATGGAATACATGGGTTCAGCCTCCACGTGGCGTATTCTGGAATGTTTGATTGTCTCAAACATGCGAATGAACTCTAAGGATGCACACATCAAAACATTATAGCAAAATTCTATAATGCATCCTGGTTAGCTTGCGAAACAATAAGCGGTTTGTCCGAGCGCTAAAGCGCATGAACAAACCGCTTATTAAAAATAACAGGTTTGTCCGAGTGGTTAAGGAGAGGGATTTAAGACCCCTTGGAGAAATCCGCGTGGGTTCGAACCCCACAGCCTGTAAAGCCGAAAGGCATTTTCCGATATAGTCTAGCGGTTAGGATAGGGCTCTTTCACAGCCTTGGCCCGGGTTCGACTCCCGGTATCGGAACTAAAGTTTGGTGCTTCTTTCAAAAAAGCACCTGGTGATGTCATGCGCGACCAAAGTTTGGTTCTTCTTTAGAAATAAAGAACCTGGTACCCGATTCTAGTACCACCTTAACACTTATAGTTCAGTGGTAGAATAATGCCCTTCCAAGGCATCGACGCGGGTCCGATTCCCGCTGAGTGTAAAACAGTTTGGTTCTTCTGTTTAAAAAAAGAACCTGGTGGACAAGATTACACTGCTTTAACTCAGTAGGTAGAGTGTCGGCCTTTTACCAAAGGTTATTTGGTTATCCATTGGATGTAAGCCGAACGTCGCGGGTTCGAGCCCCGCAAGCAGTATTTATTTTTTACTGATAGTAAAGATGCTAAAACTTCTTGTATCTATCTTAGCCCCTGTATCAAGCTCGATGCAGCTAGTCCCACAACTGTATAAGGCTTACCAAACAAAGAGTGTATATGACCTATCATTCTCATCTCTTCTCTTATTTCTAGTCTCAGCCTTTTTGTGGCTTCTTCACGGACTCTTCATAAGTGATATCTCACTCGTACTTTCTGGAGCGTTTACTGTACTAGTAAGCATGCTTCTTCTGTTTTTCTTTTTCTTGTATCAATCGAATTAAACAAGGTAATACTTGTACGTAAACGGTCAAGTTTACCCTGAGAGCTTCTGTACAACCTTAATGCTCTTCTTCTTCTTAGGGGCAGCACCTCCGCCATTTGCCAGAGCATACTCACGGTCTTCGCACATCTTGAGCCACGCCTTATCAAAGTCCGCCACGTCACGCAGCCACATCTCTGATGAACTTGTGCTCTCAAGAGCATCTACTGCAGCCTTAGCCTTTGCCACGAGGAGCTCCGCATCCGCGACGGCGGACGCCTTCACCCTGTCCATACGAAGACGAAGCAGATAGTCATAACTATCTACCGAGTCCTTGTCCTCTCCTGACAGTGGAGGAAGCGAGTGCTGCGTCATCGCCGCCACAAGGTCCTCATCTGAGGCACGCCGCAGCTCAATGGTTCCTTCGATAACCGCCTTGATGAAGCGCGCCTTTGCATCCGCCTCAACCGCCTCGGCCTTCAGACGGGCAATCTCACACTGGCGACGGTCCTCATACTTCGCGAGACGATGACCAAAGAAAGCCTCCAGTATATTGCCCACACAGGGATAGCGCACAATCTTAGAATCAGTGTCAAAGCAAACCATGTTACTCGTGCGCCAGGTCGTACCTAGACGGAAGCGCTTCTCGAACTCACTCGGATTCATCTTCACCTCTTCATAGTAATAAGGGTCAAGGTACAGGTCAAAGCGAACGTCGACGTGGTTGTACAAGTCGTCATAGTTCAGGAGACAGGGCTTGCCATCCTCGAGCTTGGCATTCTCCATCTCCTTGTTCGTGCACATCTCATCCAAGAAGGCCTTGTAGTCATTCGTCCAGGTTCCAACAGGAAGCTCGGTAATAACCACTACCTTCTTCTCATCATCAAAGGTGTAGAGACCACGCGTCTGCCACACACCATCTGAGACCATGGTCATTCGTCCCTTGAAACCGAGCCACCAAGGCTGAAGGGCCAGATTCTCTAGGGTCTCACGACGTCCCTCGAGACGGTCACGAAGGAGGGCGATGATATCACTAGGATTGAAGGGTGGAATATCTGTACTGAAACCTGTGCCAATACCTACACAGCCATTGAGAAGGATTAGCGGAACCACGGGCCAATAGCACTCAGGCTCGACAGCCAGACCATCATCATCGAGATACTTCAGAATACCATTATCCTCCTTGCGAAAGATAGTGGAGACAATGGACTCGAGATGCGTATGAATATAACGCGGAGAAGCGGCATCCTTTCCACCCATGAGACGAGAGCCAAACTGTCCAATGGGCGCCAGAAGATTAATATTGTTTGCCCCTACGAAGGTCTGCGCCATGCTGGTGATTGCGCCAGTAAGAGATGCCTCACCGTGATGATAGGCGGCATGCTCTGAGACATACCCTGCAAGCTGTGCGACACGAACCTCGGAGGTTAGACCGCGCTTCAGGCAACCGAACAGAATCTTACGCTGAGATGGCTTGAGACCATCAATCAGATGCGGAAGAGAGCGAATATTGTCTGCATTGCTGAAGTGGATAAGCTCATCGTGAATGAAGCGGCTATAGTCAACTGCACCACCTGCGCCAACGGTCAGAAGGCGCTTAGGGTCATAACCAGCCAGCCACTTCTTGCGGTCATCTGCACGCTTCTTGCTGAAGGCCAGGGAGAGACTCTCATCCGTCTGGCCATCCCATTGATACTTAATCTCGTGAAGAGCACGGAACCACTCCTGCGCCTCTTCAGGAGTACTCGTGCCCAGTCCCTTGTAGTACTTCAGAGTCCAGCCATTCGTGCCGCCTCCTGCCTTCCAGCTATCAAACTCTCCCTGAGAGAAGAAGCTGCGCACCTCAGAGCGCTTGGTGGCCTTCAAGAGAGGAGTCATCAGAGAACAGACGAAGCCAGTCTTGAGAAGAGACGGCCACTCGGCGTGAAAGAGATTCATCAGGAGTCCCTTGATGTGAGACCCGTCCAAATCCTGGTCAGCCATTACCATCACGCGACCATAGCGGAGAGACTTGAGGTCCTTATACACCTTGCCCTGCTCCAGACCCAGAATCTTCTTAATCGCGGTGAGCTCCTCATTCTTGCTGAACTTGTCAGCGCTCACATCACGGACGTTGAGCATCTTACCCTTCAGAGGAAAGACGCCCCAGGCCTCGCGACCCACGACCTTGAGACCGGTAATGGCACTGGTGGCAGCCGAATCTCCCTCTGTGAGAATGAGAGTGCACTCACCCGACTTGCTAGAGCCAGCCCACAGAGCATCCACAAGCTTCGGCATTCCTCGCAGAGTGGTCCGCTTCCTACCATCACTCTTCTTTGCATCCTTTACGGCCTTGGCGTCCAAAATGCTCTGTGCCTCCTCGAGGAGCCCAATCTTTACAAGTCCCTCGACAAGCTTACCAGCGCTCTTGAAGACAGAACCAAACTTCGCCGCAGGAGTTGTGAGACACTCCTTGGTCTGAGAGTCAAAGGCAGGATTAACGATGGTGGAATTTACGAAGAACATGACACTATCTTTGAGCTGGGAAACCTTGATATCAAGCTTCTTCTTCTTAGCAGCCAGCTCACAGAAATCGCCGAGAACATGCTTGACCACGGTGTCTACGTGCTTACCACCCTTCTTCGTATTCACGGCGTTGACAAAGCTCACATGCTTCTCATCAGCAGCGCTATCTTCATCCTCAAAGAGTCTGCGAGTTAGAACGGCGGCAACTTCCCATCGGTCAGAGCAGCGCTCATGGGCAAGGACGGCATTGTCTTTCACGAAGAGGCGAACAAACTTCTCAAAGGTATTGGTAGCCACAGTCTCACCATTCCAGGTGACCTTGACCTCCTTTCCAGCTAGAGCAGCCAGCTCGAGAGTACGTGTATGAAGAACATGCAGCATCTCATCAATCTTCAGACCGACGAAACGGCTGAGGTCAGGCTGATACGTGATGCGGACGAACCCCTTCGCGGCATCCTTCTTCACAGAGGCCTTCTCACAGGTGAGCATATGATTACGCCAGGTCTGCGAGTACTTGAGCCCATGCTTAGAAGAGCGTGTCTCAACCGTGAACACGTGAGAGAAGATGTTAGTAAGCTTGGCACCATAGCCGTTCTTGCCACCAACAATCTTCTCCTCTTCTTTGTTGTAGTTGCCACTGGTGAGTAGATGGCCGAAAATCATCTCGGGTACATAGACCTTCTCCGTAGGATGCATCTCAACAGGAATACCATCACCGTCGTTCTCAACTGAGATGGTTAGCCCTGAATCAGTCTGCTGTACGTTGACGTCAAGGTGCTTGATAGGTGTGCGACCATGCTCTGCACTACGAATAAGAGCATCCCGTGCATTCACGATAATCTCATCGAAGAGCTTGTAGAATCCAGGGTTGAAGGCGCAGGACCGATACACCATCTTTCCCTTTGCAGCATCAAAGACCCAGCGCATTTCATCGTGAGTCTCAATGGAACCAATATAGGTATCAGGCAGCTCCAGAATGTGCTCCCTGTGAGTATGCTTCTTATATGCTTCGGCAGTAGACATCCTTTTTTTATGCTAAGGGAGGGGGTCATGGGTCACTTCAAATTTGATGGTACGGCTTTTTACGTTTATTAAGTCCCTCTGTAAACTAGAATGCCGTGTAGTATGTGCATGGTGTATGTAGAGGATACCTTAAGACAACCTCCTAAAGCAGATTCTCGATTCTCTACGATATTCAAGAATAAACGTATGGAGGTCTGTCTTGACTCAATCACTTATCTTTTCACACGACACCTGGAGGGACAGAGACCTGATTTCTTTGAATGGCTAAATCATATGGAAATGGTGAATTGCGCCGTTCTGAAACAGGATGCACCTCGTGATTATCGCTTATATCAAATCTTATCATATCGGCAACCTTTGATTGACGAAATAATAATGAATCTAATGGAGAATTCTGTCTTAACAAAGATACGTGCAAAATATGACTATGAAGAATGGTTTGCGGAAAAGGCAATCTTTATTTGTGCAACTCTTCGACAAGTACACCTGGAACATAGAGATGGACAGTTCCGTCTTCATGATATACAGAAAGGGCGACTGGATTAGTTCTTGACTAACATGAGAATCTTGTCATTATCCCATCCAGGAGACCACTTATCCTTATGTTCCATTTCATAAAAGCCGAAGAAGGCAAGTTCACTCAGGTATGGAGAGATTATATCCATATACATCTGATTATCAAGATTTCTGAATACATCTTCAATGAGAAAGATTCCACCAGGCTTCAGAAACGGGAGTACTTCAGCGACAATCTTCTTCTGGTCCCAGACATCATGAGAAGAATCATCGAGGATAATATCAAAAAGCTCGCCAGGGGCGGCAAAGCCCGCGCGAATACTTTCAGGCACGGCAACATCCATCTGATAAAATTTTGCTCTGGGAATCTGAAATCCTTGAGAATTATCAAGAAAATTTTGGTCCTTATCATAAAAAGAAAAGGTCGCCTGAGTAAAATACCGACCCCACATGGCTACACTTGAACCGCCAGCCACACCTATTTCAGCAAAGTGAATAGGCTTATTCTTGTAAGGTGCAAAGAGTCCAGAATAGAAGGGAGTATAAGGATGGCGATGACCCGTCGTGTTAAAGGGGCTCTTATCTGTACGACAGTGACCACCAAGGATACAGAGCTCAGTGGGAGCACGGCTCGACTCTAGTGTAAAAACAGGTATTGACATGTCTACGAAGATTCTTATAAATTATTTAAACCCTTATATAAGAAGATGTCGAGTCCTCCGCGTACGAATCGTGGAATTCCGCAAGTACCTCCTGCACCTCGCAAGCCTAAGCGTACACGCAATGAGCTTAATTTAAATGAGGAATATTATCTGTTTC
>Ga0136641_1000924_pt1 | contig 12418 bp, 12 predicted proteins | sample EliLak1302023Y_FD_115312 | JGI IMG/M metagenome (GOLD analysis project Ga0136641, IMG submission 115312) | Freshwater microbial communities from Elizabeth Lake, Yosemite National Park, California, USA - 13020-23Y | ecosystem: Environmental > Aquatic > Freshwater > Lake ...
ACCTTCCTCAACTTCAAGGCGACAGGGAAGACCATGAACCTTGCTCTGGCGAACGGTCCTACAACGACGACCTACCTCGCCATCGGTGGTGGTGGAGGGGGTGGTGGTAATGTAGGTGGTGGTGGCGGGGCGGGTGGGCTCCAAACCTCAGCATCCTATTCTCTCGCCACAGGAACCTACGCTATTACGATTGGAGCGGGTGGTGGGGCGAGGGGCGGCGGCGCGAACAGCGGCAAACAAGGTAATCCTGGAATCGCCACAACTGTCGGAAGCATCATTACTGCGTCAGGTGGTGGCGGTGGTGGTGGATCTTGGAGCATTTGGGGAAATGCTGGCGGCGGTGGAGTTGGCATATATGGACAGGGTGCTAGTGGTGCTGGTGGATTGATTAATATTATATGTGCTCAAAACACTGGAGGTTTTGGTGGTTCAGGTGGTCTTAATGGCAAGCCACATGGCGTCGCTGGTATTTCTAGTGCCTCTGGTGGCGGACTATTTGGCGGTGGTGGTGGTGGCATAACTGGCGCCTTTGGTGGCAACGGTTATGGAACTTTTGGGGGTGGTGGCGGTGGGTTGGGATACAAAAATAATATAACACTTTGTACTGGTTTGACTTGTTATACAGTATTTGTTGGTGCTGGCGGAACCAATAGTTATAGTAGTGCTGCTTATGGTGGAAGTGGTGCTGTACGTATTGTATGGCCTGGACAGTTAAGATCATTCCCCTCTACATTTGTCAATTGTTTTGCAGCAGCATCTACCACAACTCAGTTTGCTCCATGCTCGCCAACTATTGGTGCGGCAGTGGCCAACAGTGGCACAAGAGTTACTGTTGCATATACTGCTCCAAGTTTTGTAGGCGGCAGTGCAATCACATCGTTTACAGCGGTCAGTACTCCTGGCAACATCAAAGCAACAACGGCCACGGCATCTAGTGGTGTTATTGCAGTTGATGGATTAACACCATCAACTGCCTATACTTTCCGAGTGTATGCAACCAATTCTTATGGCAGCGGTCCTTACAGCTCGGCTTCAGCGTCTACTACCACTTACATAGCTGCTGGTTCAGCAATATTTGCTGCCCCAGGACCATACACTTGGTCTGCACCTGCAGGAGTTACTAGTATCAGCGTAGTGGCAATAGGTGGAGGTGGCGGATCATCAACTGGTTCATCAAATGGAACATATGGAAACGACAGTTATTTTGTTAATGTATCAACAGTTAAAGGTGGCGGTGGTGGCGCTGCGGTTGGTTTTAGCACCTATGCCGCCGGTGTTGGTGGTACCTATACCGGCGACGGTGGGGGTGCAGGTGGAGTTGGCGGGGTGGCCGGTAACAGTACTGGTGCTGGTGGTGGTGGTGGTGCTGGTGGATATTCTGGTACTGGTGGCACCGGGGGTGCTGGCAACTGTGTCAACTGCTTATATAGTGCTGTATGGGCCGCCACTGGAATGACTGCTGGTGCCGGAGGTGCTGGCGGTGGTGGCGGGAAGAAAACTCTCGGCGTTAGCGGCAGGTGCAGCAAAATGGGTGGTGGAGGCGGAGTTGGATTATTTGGATTGGATACTAATGGTGCTGCTGGTGCTGGCAATACAACTGCATGTAATCACGTTGGTGGTGGCGGATCTGGTGGCCTTTCAGGCCAGCTATTGTGTGCTAATGGTGGAGGACTGTTTGGTGGCGGAGGTGGGGGTACCGGCTATAAAGCAACGTCTGGCGGTGGCGGTGGTGGGTTAGGTTATAAAAATAATATAACAGTACAACCAGGCCAATCATATTCAGTATATGTTGGCGAGGGCGGATACCTATCAGGTTATAGTAATTTGTCTGGATTATTTGGCGCCACTGGCGGAGTACGTATTGTATGGCCTGGCCAAGTACGTCAATTCCCCAGCAATGGAGTTAATGAAAAGTGGGGCAATGATTCGTTAACCCTTGCATCCAGCTATGCTCCAAATGCTCCTACGGCATTATCAGCAGTGGCCAATAGTGGAACTGCCGTCACTGTATATTGGAGTACACCATATCCTCTTTATTTAGGCACCAATGTAATTACATCATACACTTTAAAAGAAACTACAACTGGAATTACAAAAACAATTACTACAGCAAGTACGTATGGCAACGGCGGCACCGTTACCGTATCAAATACGGTATACGACTTATCACCGTTGACAACATATTCATTTATTGTCTATGCCAATAATATATATGGAACCAGTGCTGCATCACTTGCAGTATCAACTACTACCTATGTGGCTGCTGGTAGTGCGGTATATGCTCAACCAGGATCATACACTTGGGTTGCTCCAACTGACGTCACATCAGTGAGTGTAGTAGCAGTAGGCGGTGGTGGTGGTGGGTCATCTAACCTTTTTGGCAGTTGCGTGGGTGGTGATAGCTATTTTTATAATACAGGACTATTAAATGCTCTTGGTGGCGGTATATCTGTATCAACTGGCTGTACCGATAAAGTGGCTTCATTCGGAAATCCGGGTTCAAATGCAGGCGCCGCAAATTCGGGTGGTACTCGAGATAATTACCCGATATTGAAACATGGCGGAACTGGTGCAGGTGGGTATACTAATGCTGGTGGCATAACTGGTCTAGCGTCATCGGGCGGTGGCGGTGGTGGTGCTGGATGTGGGCCTGGTCCCTATCTATCGGGTGGCGGTGGTGGTGGTGTTGGTTTATTTGGATTAGGATCAAATGGTACTGCTGGAGTAAATTGCATAACAGTAGGTGATAGTACTGGCGGCAAGGGCGGATCTGGAGGCACTAACGGCGGATGTAGCACTATATCTGGTGGTCAGTATTACAGTGGACATGGTGGAAAATTTGGAGGTGGAGGTGGTGGTGGTCGTGCCGTATCAGGAGGAGGTGGCGGTTCATTATCTTATCTCAATAATTATACAGTTACTCCGGGAAATAGCTATAATTTAGTAGTAGGTGCTGGCGGCGCTCCGCAAGCCACCAGTTACTCCTGCACCTGGGGCGGAAAAGGTGGCGACGGCGGAGTTCGTATTGTATGGCCTGGTCAAGTAAGACGATTCCCTAATACCAACGTCAATCAAAGATGGGGCAATGATGCTTCTACATTTGCCTTAACGTATTTGCCAAATAGTCCAGCAGTTGTTACATCAACTGCCATTGATCAAACCAGTGTTAGTATATCTTGGATTGATCCATTAAACCGTCTTGTAAATCCTGATGCATCAAGCCGAAATCAAAATACTGATCTTAAAATAACATCATATACGGCAGTATCAGTTGCCTGTGGTAAAACGGCCACAGTATCTACGTCAGGTAGTTATAATGCTGTAATTAGCGGACTAACAACCAATACATCGTATTCATTCTATGTCTATGCCACTAATAGTTATGGTAACAGTACAGCATCCAATGTTGTATCCACTACCACTTGGTATGCTAATGGATATGCAGTATTCACAACACTGGGAGTAAACACTTGGGTAGTTCCAGACGGAGTTACATCAGTCAGTGTAGTAGCAGTTGGTGGAGGTGGAGCAGGATTAAGTAGCAGTACGTTACCAGCCAGCGCCCCTGCTGCCAATGGTGGAGATAGCGTTTTTGGATCAACGGCATTATTAAATGCAGGTGGCGGCGGCGGCGGATATACAGCTAACGGTGGCACACAATATAGTGGAGCAGGTGGTATAGCTACTACTGGTACCGCATATTTTTCAGGTGGTGCAGCAGTTAAAAGAGCCGGCGGCGGCGCAGGTGGATATATTGCTGCTGGTGGTGCTGCTGGTTGCGGAACTAATGGGGCTGCCAGTATAGGTGGCGGAGGTGGTGGTGGTGCGTATTCTGCCACACTTGGTATAGGTGCTGGGGGCGGAGTTAGTATATTTGGATTAGGCTCCAATGGAGCAGGCGGCTGTCTTTCTACACTGCCAGGCACAACCAATAACGGTGGTGGCGGCAGCTGCGGTGGCTCTAGTTGCATATCAGTTAACGGTTATGGTGGCGGCAAGTACGGCGGTGGCGGCGCCGGCGCGATCGCTGGTTACTACGGCGGTGGCGGTGGTGGCGGATCATTAGCTTATCTTAATAACTATACAGTTACTCCTGGAACAAATATAACTGTTACAGTAGGTGCTGGAGGATCTCAGTCATTAGGCACTCCAATAACCATACAAAAAGGAGCCCCTGGCGTAGTACGTATTGTATGGCCTGGACAAATTCGTCAATTCCCTAGTACTCGTGTATTATAATGACCTTAATCTAGATTAAGAAATAAATTGGCATAAGACTCTAGAATTTTTACCGTGAGTCTAGTAAAATATTAAATAACATTAAAGGAACTACACTATGAATTTATACATACAAATTAAAGATGGGAAACCTGATCAACATCCATTGATAGAATCAAACGTGCTTCAAGTATGGCCCGACATTGATCTAAATAATCTCCCACCAAATCTTGCAAAATTTCGAAGGATCCAGCAACCTGATGCAACAGTTTTGCCAGTAAGTCATTTTCAAACAGCAGTTTGCACTTATGAACTTGCAGAAGATGGGGTGACATATCAAGATACTTGGCGTGTCAAAGATATGAACGACGATGAAAAATATATGGTTACCAAGAAACAGAAGGCTGATAATCAAGCTCAAATGGATAGCTTTAAAGGTTGGGTAGCTGGACAAGTTGAAAATACAACAGGAAACACTCAAACTGCTTGGCAAAATGTATTAGATCAGTTAAACTTGTTGGATATTACTACAGATCCATTTAACATAACATGGCCTACTCCTCCAAGATTTGATGCAGATGGCGATTTGATAGTTTAATTAATAAAAAGGTATATATGAATATGGAAAGTAATCCCGTACTAGTCGGGAACTCAGGAATTGAACTAGCTGATTCTAATCAACCAATGGTAGTCGGGGATGCCTCAGACTCTCAAAAATCTCCAGATAATCAACTTGAAGTATTTTCATATTTTCCTTCAACTGTTTATTCAATCAAAAAACCCGAATTTCTAAATACAGTTAGAACAGTGTCTTTAGAAGCTTTGACTAAACGCCGTAAAGAACAACCTAAGTTAGATCCAATTTATCCCTTATATCAAACTGATAACTTGTTTGGTGATCCCAGGATGGCAGATTTTTGTAACTATGTAGGAGCAACTGCATGGAACATTCTGCAGTCCCAGGGTTATGATATGAATAATAAAAATGTGTTCTTTATGGAAATGTGGTGTCAAGAGCATCATAGACATAGTGCTATGGACGAGCATGTGCATGGATTTGGCGCACAGCTGGTGGGATTTTATTTCTTAGATACACCAGCCGACTGTCAACGTATTGTTATAAACGACCCACGTCCCGCCAAAAAACAAATTAATCTACCTGAAACAAACATGTCCAATGTAACTTACGCAAGTAATAGCATTAACTTTGTTCCAGAGCCAGGGTTATTGTTTTATGCAAATTCTTGGTTACCACATGCATTTAGTCGACATGCATCGGCCAAACCCATGAGATTTATTCACTTTACTGTAGGTATTGGTCAAGTTCCACCTCAACAACAAAACGGTCCTGTCAATTCAGATAATGGTCCAATAATAATTTAATATGAACAAATATCTAATTAGATTTAATAAAAGCAGAGGGCAATTAGGGCGTGGTAGTAAAGACCACGTCTGGAGAGTTTTTGAAAATGGTCGAGAATACTTATTCAAGCATGTGAATATTTCAGTGCCTGTAAAGGATGAAATATCAGGCGACGGTCAAGGTAACGACGATTGGAATTTTTCATGTTCTGGATTCTTGTCCATTGACAAGGAAACATCTACTGCAATTATTTCTGATGTAAAAAATTAAATGCTGAGTTCTCGATCGTGTAATTGATCAATATACTCAGTCATATCACCCAGCGTATGATCATTACGCAAACTCTTGTATACTAGATTAGGAACACTAAATTCTGCATCTTCAGTGCCGAGTCCTAATTTTCTATACTTCCTTAAAAGACTAACAGCAGTTCTGCACGAATCTAATGATTCAGTTTGCATGGCATGTTTCAATACACCTTTCCAAACTTCAACCATTTCAGCAAGTTCACTTTCATCATATTTGGGAAGATCTGGATTTGGAACTTTGATCCATTTGTCGTGCAATATACTATAGCTACCGCCACTTACTGCTGGTGTATCTTTATCTTCTACATAAAGTTCAACTGGAATCCCATATATGTTTATATCATAAGTTTTTTTGTAAAGATGACGTTTGGTATCAAATAATTCGTTAGCTTCACGATCGCAAGATATAGAACTAAGATCTGCAATGAAATGTAAATCTATATCGCTGTGCTGAGTATAATTGTAATTGGCATTTCCGCCAGTTATCACTACATCAATAACGTCAAAAGGCACGTCAACAAACTCTTTAAAGTCTGCGGCAATGCGTAACAACGTATTCCTGACAGGTTCTTTTAGATGATTGTCAAGCCATAACTTGGGATTTAATCTGGTATTGTAACCAATAGGATCTGATATTCTCATATTAATAATATTTATCATTCGATTATATCTAGAAGATTATGTTGTGCCAATAAATATTATTATGATTACATCTGCAGATAGATTCTCCGGACATATATTAGCATCTAGCCCTGCTATGTTTCAGGAAGATATTCAACAACAAGTCATATTATTGATTAGTCACACTTCCCAATTAGCTATTGGAGTTCAAATAAATCACGAGGCAATGGGACAATCATTGCAGGCAATTGGCAAACGAATGGGCATAGATATTCCTGGCAGTGATCCCATATGGAATGGTGGCACATTAGGCAGGGATAAAATTCACATTATCCACAGCACTGATTGGATGGGGTCTTCTAGTGTTAGGATCACTGACGACATTGCTGTAACAAACGAAGTTTCAATATTGCTGGCAATGAGTCAAAATGAAGGCCCCAAGTATTACAAAGCCTGTTCAGGGTTTTATAGTTGGAGCCATGATGAATTAATGCATTCATTGGGAGTAAAATCGGCCAGCGTTAAAATTTATCAAACCGCGTGGGAGATTGTACCAGCATCAACTGACTTAATATTTTTAGATCGAGGCGGTGACCAGCAATGGCTCAAAACACTAGAAGCTAGTGCTACATACCAATCTACTCGTTGGTTTTAATCTTGCTCAGGTTGGAGATTGTCCAACATATTTCTAATTGATGGGGCAGATGTTTTTGGCTTTTGTAGTTTTGAAAAGTCAAATCCGTCACGCGGAGTAGGTCGTTCCCACTTGGGTTTATCAGTGCTGGTACTAACCACACTAGTTCTTTTTAAACTGTCCATCACACTAGATGTTTGGCTAGATTTTTTAAAACTATTATCTCCATCTTCTTCATCGCCTAAGTCGCTGATACGTAGTGTTTCAATGTTAAACTCTAGATCAACCTTTTGTCCTACACCACTGCTACTACGAGTTTTCATAAACTGTATTTGATAACGTCCACGTTCCTTCATAGCACGACTAGTAAAGATACCAATAACATTGTCTGCGGTCATAATCTTACTAAGTCCGCCGCTGATATGACTGTGATCAAACTCAATCTCTTCAACGGCACTGCGATTCAACTGACTAGCAGTAACAGTAATGCATTTAGTTTCCATTGCTAAATTTCTAATCTCTTCTGACACATATTTGTCTTTTACAAACAAATCACTGGGACTTACCTTCACTGACAAAGGCATCATTAAATCCAGGTAATCTATTAAAATAACGTCTGGTTTCACACCCATTTTAACCTGATATTCCTTTAAATAGGCTCGAATATCGTTACAATTTTTACCACTAGGCATATACTTAATCTGAAAGTGTCCACTACGTTTTTGCAATGTTTTTACTTTGAGTTCAACATCATCAATGTTTCTAAAAATATCCCTAGTACCAATGCCAGTAGTCATACTGTCCAAACGCATAGACACTAACGACTCACTCAATTCAAAAGTTAAGTATATAACATTCAAACCCATCAATGCCCAGTTCACACCCAAGTTGGCTAAGAACAAACTCTTACCACCTCCCGATGCCGCACAGAATATGTTCAGTTCACCACGATTAAATCCACCATATAGTTTCTTATCTACACTGGGCCATCCTGTTGAAATTTGTCCGTTGCCATCTTTCAATGCCATTAACCTAGCTCTAGGATCTGAAAAATAGTCAGTGCCCATGTCTTTATTCAAACTAATTTGAATAGCATCCTTAATTAGTTTTTCTACAGGACCATAATCACCAGCTTCCAGTAAATCACTGCTAGAAATAATTGCTCTCTCTAGTCCTTTGTGTCTACTAAAATTTTCAAACTCATCCATCAACCATTCATAATTTTCTTTGGGCAATGTTATTGCTTCAAATGTGCTACGAGTTGCTGCATTAACAATGGTAGTTTCAGGCATGACCTTATATTCATCAACATACTTGTTGATAAATTCAGCGGCCGTTTGCAGTCTTTGATCAAAGTTTAGTGGATCAAAAATATTTTGACAACGTATAAATGTTTCAGCATCTGACAAAAACATTTCAATATATAGTTTTTGCATGGCCAAATCATAGTTTGGTTTTATGGGTTTTTCTTTTTTATTCATGTTTGATTGACTCTAGTTTCTTCTTAAGTAGATGTAAATTTATCTCGCCGCTGACTTTGTAATTCAATATTGTGGTTAATGTATATATACGTCCGTAACGTTTTACTGCATCAGCAACGTCCTTTATATCATCTTCCCAGGGCGGCAAGCTGGCGCTCCATTTGTTTTTTATGGCGGCTGCGACAAGTTTTGCTCCTGGGCGATCCTTATCTGGCACAACAATTACTTCTTTACCCAATGCATTTAGTCTAGTTAATTGTGTATCATTAGGATCATTATGCATTATAGCACATCCATCTACAGCAATTGCATCAAATTGCCCTTCAACTACTATGACAAATTCTCTGTCCCTAGTCTGATGATCTATGTTGAATACATATCCAGATTGAGCATCTGTAAGATATTTTGGCTTACCTTCTGTTATCTTACGCCCAGTGTAGCCAACTATTTTGCCATCGTGATAGAATGGTATAAGCAATCGATCTTTATATCCGGGGGCAGGAGTCCACATCCAATCATACCAATCTAGTTCCATGCCTCTACTGACAAGATATTCAAACACTCGAACCATGTCTTCGTCAGCGCCAGGTTTCCAAACTACTTGTACCCAATCTTTGAGCAGCATAGCACCTTCTGGAAGTTCACGTTCTTCTAAAGTAAAGTTTAAAGGCTTTTTGAATACTGGTTGATCGTCTTTGATCTTTAATGCTGCTAAATTAAGTTTACCTATGTCAAGCTCACTCAATCCTAACCATTTAAATAAATCTTTGGTGTTCTTACTTAATAACTTGCCAGGAGTCCATCCTGCGGCAAAGTTGCAATTAAAACAATGATAAACAAATCCGTCATTTTCTATACGTATACCGCCGCGTTGATGTTTGTCACGAGTTTCACCTCGATTATGACAACATGGTGCGTTAAAAGAATTCCAACCACTTAGGGTAGATTTCTTTTTCGAAGGCAGTAATGCTTGAAGTGTTGACTGTATTTCGTTCACACTTTATTTTAGCATCTATAGAGTATTTTGTCAAGTGATCCGTAGTAAGCAGGATTATCGTTTGTAGATTCTGCTGGGGCAGTTGCGGGAACATAATATACCCGAACGTAAGTGTACACACCATTGAAATTTACGTAATCAATTCCATCAAAACCATTATAAACCCTAATATCAATTGTAGAATAATTGAATCCAGGAATGTTGGCCAATGTGCCTTGAATGTATACAGTGCCTTTGAAATTTGTCATGTAAATGGCCATTGTATGCAGAGCCTGATTGCCATTGAATTCTGGATAAGCATATATACTACCAGATTTGTGTTCGTATTTGACAATGGCAGGATTATACTGTTTATTAAAACTAACAATCTCTTGGCTAGGTTGCAATACTGGATAGGCATCCTGTTTTAGATGCAGCTTGCCACTGACTCCGTAGTACGTATCTGAGTACGTTGGAAGATACGTTCCGTTAGTAGGATCTTGATATTTGATCACAAATTGATAACTTGAAACTGGAAAATCCATAGTATCGCGTTCAGTCAAAGTTAATTCAGCCAATCCTTTTAAATTTAGGGTAGTGCCGTCATCTAAAACTGTAAGTTTCTTTTCAAGCAGCAATCTGTTATTGACTGCATCAAACATGGAAAACATAAAGACAGTGGATTCTGATATTGGTATTCTCTTTTGATCGCTGTTCTTAAATTGGATTCGGACTACGTTTTTGATGCCCTTTTGTATTTGTAAATCGCGTTGATACATGATTCGATTGACTCCTCGGACTGTGGTATCCAAATCTAATATTACAGTCAGAATATTTTCGTATAAATAGATTGGTAAACTTTGCATAATACTATTTATTGATAATGACCGTTCCAGATACCTTCCAAGAAAATCATCCTTTCATTTCCTGTATTAAATCAAATAATATAGAATATGTGGGTATCGTTATCAATTTTGATGATTATATAACCAGCATCTATGATATCTCCGTAGTTAAAACGGAACCAGAAAAGTTGGCATTTTTAGAATTAGGTGAAATATGGTGGTGGGAAAGCAACCGCCGAATACCTATTAATATTTTTCTAAAGAAGGAAATGCAGGCTTTTAGGTATACAATAAAAACATTCAGCAGTAAAGATATTGAAGTAGTTTTTGGTCCCACGGTTAACCTCAGTGAGATTGCTGAGAAAAGAATAAAAAGAAAGTCGATACAATTAGTTAGGGCTGTTAAGAGTAGCCGTAACTAATTTTTTCACAGATTAAGTTCAACTGTACCACAATAACACTGGCATAGGAAATAGCATGAGCCTTCTTAAAGAAATAGGCATCTTCAGTCTTAGTCCAAATTTCATTATTGATAGATTGGAATCCTTGCTCCTTGCATACTGGGACGAGATGTTTCTTTCCAGGCCTGATCATGGCCAGGACCATGGCTAGTTCAATAATACTTGTTGGCTTCAAGTCTGCCAACAATTGATGATATCCATTAATATGGAATAGTTGATCACATATATCTTTCTCACACAATAGATCCCATAGTGGTTCAGTGTCAAGAAGTTCTTTTAAATGTTCTTCATTTTTAACACCGTGATATGCTCCAACGTTTAAAAAATCTATTTTAAAATATCCACGCTGGTCAGCAGTTTTATAATCAATACTTGCTGTGTTAGTTAATGGATTAAATGGTATATCTGTACAGTATACACCTGTATTATGTTTCTTTAAAGTATCTTTGTCCTGCATAGACGCAGGTATATGTTTAATGATATCTAAAATATCATCTCGATTAATAAAGTCTACATCAATATCAGGCATACATTATTATAACACTTCTGTAAAGCGTTCTACAAAACTTTCTGCGTAACAACTATATTCTTTTTCATCAAATTCTTTTCTATAATGAACCCAAGTTTGTCCATCTAATTCAATTGTGTGAATTACAACAAATACAGCGTCAACACTGGCCCATTTACTTCCAATTTTTGGTATCATACTTCCTCCGTAACTTCTATCCATGTATGGTCACCTAACCATTTTACAGCAGCAATATATTCATAACTTTCTGGCGCACTGCTAGACCAATCATTAGGTCCTTTTTTTGCCAGTATTACTTTCTTTTTATCTTGTTCAAAGACTAACCAGTAGGTCTGTCCATGATATGTTTGAAACTGATATTCAGCAGCATGTACAGCATCAGTTATTTCCAATCTACGTTTAATCTGTTGAGCCTGTGCTTCTAAAACTCTAACCAATTCCATGATACGATTATATTCTTGTTCGGCATGCATCCTGCCCACATTGAGCATAATGTCTTTTTGTTTTTCAACAGGAACAAGATCAAATTTAAATCCGCCAGCCTCTGTGGCATAGGGTGTGATATTCCTATTAAGGAAAGGAATCACCGCACCTGTGGATGTTGAGTCATAACTTGTTTGACCCTTGAGCATGTTCATAGTTCGCCGCTCTCTGCTAATTTTAACATTAGGCTATACTGTTCGTAGGCTTTCTTCACTGCTGGGTATTTGTTTTTAATATATTGCTCACGTTCTTTTAATTCAGTCATATGTTCAAACATTCTGTAATGACCTTGGTTGTGTAAGTTATTATAAACTTCTGCTTCAAAGTCTGCAATACGTTCTAACTCACTCTCTGCAATTTCCACTGTTAGTAGTTTTTCAGTTTCAAAATTCATAGCATTCATTGCTGTTAATTCGTTATAGTCAGCAGGGTTGTTAAAATATTTCACATGCATACGTGTCATTCTATGGGCACGTTTGTTATCATCAATAACTTGTAT
>Ga0136641_1000925_pt1 | contig 12411 bp, 12 predicted proteins | sample EliLak1302023Y_FD_115312 | JGI IMG/M metagenome (GOLD analysis project Ga0136641, IMG submission 115312) | Freshwater microbial communities from Elizabeth Lake, Yosemite National Park, California, USA - 13020-23Y | ecosystem: Environmental > Aquatic > Freshwater > Lake ...
TGCCGGCGATGACTTGTTCCGCGGTCCCTTCCAGGCTGCCGAGGGCAACGAATGCAACGACGCCGATGGCGGCAGAGGCGACGACAGCGGTGGCCACGCCGAGCCAGACGCTCGCGAGTCGATCGGCGCGGCCAATCTTTACGAGGTAGCTCGCAATGATGCCAACGATGAGTGCTGCTTCGACCCCTTCACGAAGTCCGGTGAGTAGTCCCCCGAAGCCCCAGGAAGCGATGCTCTCCACGTGAACCCCCTCTCGCAGACACTGCGCTCTGTTGTGGGGATGGTGCCATCTCGCGTGGGAAAGTGTCAACCACACCTGTCTAATGCGACAAGCGACCTTGTCGTTAGTCGCGACCTAGCGGTCGAGAACGAAGACCGGGAGACGATCAGGGTCAATGCCAAGCTCCTTGATCGCCGCGGCCGCTTCGGCCGGCGTGCGCTCTCCACCACGCGCGAGCGCAACCATTGCGGCGGCGGTGATGTGCTTGGCGTCCACAGAGAAGAACTCGCGGAGCGCCTCGCGCGTATCGCTCAGGCCGAAGCCGTCGGTGCCGAGCACGAGGTACGGCACATCGATCCATGGGGCGAGCAGGTCAGGGAGCGCCGTCACCCAGTCGCTGGCGGCGACGATTGGCGCGCCGCCACTGCCGAGCTGATCCTGCATCCACGACGTTCGCGGTGCGCTCTCCGGGTGGCGGCGATTCCAACGCTCAACAACGAGTGCCTCACGACGGAGCTCTGAATACGACGTGGCTGACCAGATCTCGGCACGTACGCCGAATCGCTCACGCAGCAGATCGCGAGCCGCGAGCACCTCGCCCATGATCGCACCGGAGCCGAAGAGGCGGACGATTGGTCCGCTCGCGCTCGCATCAGCCTCAGCGAATTGATAGAGGCCGCGATGGATCCCCTCATCAACGTGCGCCCCTTCAGGGCGCGCCGGCTGCGCCTGGTTCTCGTTGTAGATCGTGAGGTAGTAGAGGATGTCCTCACGCCCACCGTGCATGCGATCCATACCGCGGCGAATCAGCGCCGCCATCTCATAGGCGAAGGAGGGGTCGTAGGCGGCCACATGCGGATGCAGATGCGCGATCAACTGCGAGTGGCCATCGTCGTGCTGTAGCCCTTCGCCGGCGAGTGTCGTGCGGCCGGCGGTGGCACCAATCAGGAAGCCACGGCCGCGCGCATCACCGACCTGCCAGATCTGATCGCCCACACGCTGGAAGCCGAACATGGAGTAGAAGACGTAGAACGGGATCGTCGGCACGCCGTGCGTGGCATACGCGGTCGACGCCGCCTGGAACGACGCCATCGAGCCCGCCTCGGTGATCCCCTCTTCGAGGAGCTGGCCGCTCTCTGACTCGCGGTAGCTCAACAGCAACTCGGAGTCGACCGGCTCGTAGCGCTGACCGAACGGTGCGTAGATGCCGCTCTGCTTGAAGAGCGGATCCATGCCGAACGTGCGCGCCTCGTCGGGAACGATCGGCACAATCTGCTGGCCAATGTTCGGATCGCGCAACAAGTTGCGCAGCAGCTTGGCGAAGGCCATGGTGGTGCTCACGGGCACGCTGCTTCCGGCGGCGAACTCGGCGTCGACCGCCGCCTCTGGTGCGCTCCAGTTCACCGGATGCACGATGCGGGTTGGGAGTGGTCCGCCGAGCGCGGCACGGCGCTCGTTCATGTACTTAACCTCTGGGCTGTTTGGGCCTGGGTGGTAGTACGGCGCCTCAGGAATCTTCTCGTCAGGGATTGGTAGGCCGAGTCGATCGCGGAAGGCGAAGAGTTCCGCTTCGGAGAGCTTCTTCGCCTGGTGCGTCACGTTCGTCGCCTCAACCGATGGCCCGAGTGAGTAGCCCTTCACCGTCTTCGCCAGGATCACCGTTGGGGCGCCCTTATGCGCCACAGCTGAGGCGTAGGCGGCATGGATCTTGCGGTAGTCGTGACCGCCGCGGCGGAGGTGGACAAGGTCGTCGTCGGAGAGGTGCTTCACCAGAGCGCTGAGCTCTGGCTCTGGGCCGAAGAAGTGCTCGCGAATGTAGGCGCCTCCAGCAACGATGTACTTCTGGAACTCGCCATCAACGGTCGAATCCATCTTGCGCACAAGATGCCCACCTGCATCTTTCGCCAAGAGCTCGTCCCACTCGCGACTCCAGATCACCTTGATCACGTTCCAGCCGGCGCCGCGGAAGAGCCCTTCGAGCTCCTGGATAATCTTGCCGTTGCCGCGCACCGGACCGTCGAGTCGCTGCAGGTTGCAGTTCACCACCCAGGTCAGGTTGTCGAGTCCTTCGCGCGCGGCGAGGGTCAGCGCGCCAGCGGACTCTGGCTCATCCATCTCACCGTCACCGAGGAAGGCCCAGACGCGGCTCCCCGACGTGTCGGTGAGGCTGCGGTTGTGGAGGTAACGGTTGTAGCGCGCCTGGTAGATCGAACCAATGCCGCCGAGGCCCATGGAGACGGTTGGGAACTCCCAGAAGTCTGGCAAGAGGCGTGCATGTGGATACGACGGGAGGCCGCCGTGTCCGGCCGTCTCTTGGCGATATCGATCGAGCTGCGGTGCGTTAATGCGGCCCTCAAGGTATGCGCGCGCGTAGATGCCGGGAGCGGCATGCCCCTGATAAAAAATCTGATCGCCGGCACTCCCCTGCTTGCCGCGGAAGAAGTGGTTGTACCCGACCTCGTAGAGGCTCGCTGCGCTGGCGTACGTCGCGAGGTGCCCACCAATACCGGCGTGAGTCTTGTTTGCGCGAAGCACCATGGCGGCGGCATTCCAACGAATGATGTGGCGGATGCGTGTCTCCATCGCCTCGTCGCCGGGGAAGGTGGGCTCATCACTCGTCTTAATCGTGTTGATGTACGGCGTGGTCGCCAGGGTTGGCAGATCAACGCCGAGGTCACGCGCTCGCGAAAGGAGGCGCATAAGTAGGAGCTTGGCACGCTCAGGGCCGTGGGCAGCGATCGAGCGCTCGATCTCGCCGATCAGGCGCGCCGTCTCGGTTGGGTCGGCGTCAGGGATCTGCTCGAGGAAGTCAAAGGTCTGCACGATTACCAAAGGGTAGCGCCCCATGCGACGATGCGGGTATGGCGAAACCACAGCGCGCTCTTCTGATCGTCGACCTACAGGTCGATTTCGGCGACCCCTCGGGCAGCCTCTTCGTTGCGGGTGCCCCGGCCGCCCTCCCCCACGTGCTGCGCCTCGTTGAACGCGCCCGCGCTCACGGCGAGCTCGTCGTATGGAGCCAGGATTGGCACCCCGAGAACACACCACACTTCGCCCCGCAGGGCGGCGCGTGGCCAGTGCACTGCGTTGCGGGAAGCCCAGGGGCGGAACTCCTCCCCGATGCGATTCTCGCCCAGCGGCCTGGGGATGTCGTCATTCGGAAGGGGGTAGCAGGCGAGGAAGGCTACAGTGCCTTCTCGCTGCGAAATCCGATCACCGGCGAGATCCGCTCCACGGAACTTGCAGGGCTCCTCCTCGGCGCTGGCGTAACGCTCGTCACCATCTGTGGCCTTGCTACCGATTGGTGCGTGAAGGCCACCGCGCTCGACGCGCTCACTGCGGGGTTCACCGTTGAGGTGGCCGTCGCCGCAACCGCCGGGGTTGAACTTCAAGTTGGCGACACCGCCGCCGCACTGCAAGAAATTGAATCTGCGGGCGGAGTGCTCTGCTAATGACACTGCTCTTGATCGCTGCATGCGGCTTGATTGGCGCCGTAGTCGTTGAGCTGCTACTTGGGCGGCTGATCACTGCGGGCCGCATCCGCCGACCCGAGATCAATCTAACGATTGAGATTGCTACACCACGCTCCGCTGTGTGGGCCTACGCCTCAGACATTGCGCGTCAGCCCGAGTGGATGCACGAGATGAAGCGCGTAGAGATGCTCACGCCGCCACCAGTGCAGCCCGGATCACGCGGTCGCGCCACCGTGCGCATTTTCGGCATCTCAACGACCGATGATGTGGTGATTACGCAGTTTGACCCACCAAGCACCTTTGCGATTCGGCACGAGGGGAAGTTTGTTGGCGAGGGGCTACTGCGCTTTACCGAGATTGATGCAGCGCACACACGAATCGATTGGATAGAGTACTTACGACCGCCCCTCTTTGCGAACATCGGAGGGTTCGCTCAGCGGCCAATCCTTGGTGCGATCTTCCGATCGGATCTGCGCCATCTAAAGCGCATCCTCGAAGAGGGCTCGACCTCGATCTAGCGCCCGCAGGAGATTGCGAGCGGGATGGGGTCGCTGCCGAAGCTTTTGAGCTGACGATCGACGGCAGTGGTTGCCCCCGGCTCAATCCGCGGCGTGGAGATGATTTCGGAGAGGCCGGCGCTGCCGATGACGCTCGTCGTGACCTGGCAGGTTGCTGCTCCCGCGGTAGTTCCCGTATTGGTGACCGTGATAGCCACGGCTAGACCACCTGGCACAGAACTGCCCGCGCTCATCGTGGCGGTGAATGGCCCGATCCCCCGCGACGAGCTGCCAGCAAGGGAGGCCAAGAGGAGCACTGCGGCACCGATGCCGAGGAAGACCGTTCCATGGGTCTGGCTCGCCGAAGGCTGTGCGAGGCCGAGTGGATTGCAGCCCTCACAGAGTGCCGTCTGCAACGAGACAGGCGCGCCGCATCGAACACACGCTTGAACCTGGTTGCGCTCTGGTGTCTCACTCATGCGTACATCATCGCATTTTCGCAAGAAGCTGGAGGGCGTCCCCCGCATCGCGTTCAGTGCGTACCGTCACGATCAGGGCATCGGCACCAGCAGCTTGAGCCTCTGCCAGCACCCCCTCCGGATCTCGCCCGAACGGAGAGTCGATAAGCGTCTCGCTCGCGCGCAACTCGTGCAGCAGGTGCGTTCGCACCGGTGGCTCTGCACGATCTGCGCTGCGTTCGTGCTCGAGCAACTGGGTGAGACCTGCAGCAAAGGTTGCAGCTGGAGCTACCCACTCATCGGCAAAATTGGCCGCAAGGCTAATTGAGCTCGGATGATCGCCTGCGATGAGTAGGCGCAGGCGAGTGCCTGGACGTGGAGCACTCGCCGCCCCGCTCAGGCTCCCTGACGCGGTCAGCGTGAGTCGCTCGCCCGGGTCACCGCCCAACATGGCGCGTGCAACGGCAACCTGTTCGGTTAGCGCCGCGATGCGCTCTGCCACTTCGCCATAGGGCATGCCCAGCGCATCGTGCTCTGTAGCATCACCGCCAGCACCAATGCCGAGCGTGAATCGCCCCGGAGCAATCGCGTCGAGCGTCGCCGCAATCTTTGCGGTGAGTGCTGGATGCCGCTTCGTCACATCGAGCACGAGCGTGCCAACATGCAGATTCGGGTTCAGCGCCAGGGCTGCGGCGGCGAGGCTTGTTGCCTCTAGCACCGGGCGATCTGGCGCACCACGCCCCATCAGGTGATCCCAGATCCAGAGGCGATCAATTGGCGCTGTGGCCAGGAGCGCAGCGGCACGCAGCCACGCATCTCCCTCGAGACCGATGGTGCCGAGGGCGACGCCGATTGGGAGTGGCGCAGTTCGCGTCACGTGTGAACGGCCTAGCGAGCGCCGAGCGTTGCGGCAGCCTTCAGCGCAGCGCCGATCGTGAGATCAATGCGCTTGATCAGTTCATCTTCAGGGAGTCGGTACCACGGCTCACTGCCGCCCTTGCGAGCTTCAGCAACAACCTTTGGATCTCGAATCGTGTCCGAGACAGTCAGGATTGTTCCGGCGCGAACCGGTCGACCCTTGGCGCGCTCGCGCATTGCCAGCAAGAACATTGCCGCCGACTCCATCTCGACTCCGAGATAGCCGCGCGCCCCCCAGCGCGCCGTACCGAGCGGATTCGGATCGTAGAAGACGTCAGAGGTGACGATCGGCCCAACATGAGTCGTCAATCCTTCGGCCTTCGACGCGGCGACAAGAACGTTCGTCACGTTGAAGTCGGCCGTAGGTGCTGTCGGCTCGTCGAATCCAAGGATTGGACCGATGCCGCTGCTTGCAACAGCCGCCGAGGCGACAATCAGATCGCCCGTATCTAGATGCAAGAAGCCGCCGCAGGTGTCGATGCGCACGAACGTCTCAACACCGAGATTCAGCAGCTCTTCCATGACGATGCTGGTTGTTGGCGTCCCCATCCCCGTCGTCTGCACGCTCACCGGCACGCCGTTGATCGTCCCCGTATACCCGAGGAGGCCACGATGCTCGTTGACGAGCTTCGCCTTCTCGAGGCCGCCATCAAACCGCGCCGCGATCCGCTTGGAGCGGTTCGGGTCCCCGGGCATGAGGACGATTGGGGCGTAGTCGCCGCTCTCGGCGTGAAGATGGATCTGGGCCATGGAGCACCTCCGCAACTGCTGGGCCCACCCTAAGGACGGCGGGCTCCGTTGCGTGTAGCGTACGCCTCATGAGCCCTAGAGGAATGCACGACCCCGCAATTCGGACCTTCCTGGACCGACCACGCTTCGGCACGCTCTCCACGATCGACGCCGACGGGGCCCCCTTCGCCGCGGTGGTCTGGTACGACCTGGAGGGCGACACGATCCTGATCAATACGGCCGAGGGGCGCCGCTGGCCCGCGAACCTACGGCGCGACCCCCGCTGCTCGTTCATGGTGGAAGACAGATACGACTATGTACAGGTCCTTGGTCGCGCGCAGATTGATGAAGACCAGGAGCGCGGTCAGGCTCAGTTGAAGCTGGTGGCGGCGAAATACCTCACTAATCCGGAGCTCCTCGCCACCACTCTCAAAAGGCTGGGGTCGATGCAGCGTATCCTCATCACGATCGTTCCAGATCAGATCTTCGCGCACGGTAAGCCCGCCGCGAACCAGGAGTAGGGGGCGACTATGGGTAACGGGGCAGCAAAGATCGGCTACGCCGCAATGCTCGAGCAGTTTGGCCCGACCGAGGTCGTCGACTATTCCGTAGCCGCCGAGCAGGCGGGCTTCAGCGGCGTGATGGCCGCCGACCACTTCCAGCCATGGGTGCCAGAGCAGGGCTCCGCGCCATTTGTGTGGAACGTGATGACACTTCTTGCTGAACGCACCAAGGGCGATGTCGGCCCCGGCGTCACCTGCCCCGGTTGGCGTATGCATCCGGCAACGGTTGCACAGGCGTCGGCAACACTTGAAGCGATGTATCCGGGTCGCCACTGGCTCGGACTCGGTTCGGGCGAAGCGCTGAACGAACATGTTGTTGGCGGCTACTGGCCCGAGGTTGGCGAGCGCATCGCACGAATGTTCGAGGCGATCGAGATCATCCGCAAGCTCTTCACCGGCAACGAGGTGAAGCATTCTGGTCGCTGGTATCAGCTGGAGAGCACGCGACTCTGGACGCTCCCCCCTGCCCCACCACCAATTTACGTAGCGACCGCTGGCCCAATCACCGCCAAGAAGACGGGCGAACTCTGCGACGGCATCATCACCGTCGGCGCCGCGGACGAGAAGATTCAAACGGTCTTCGATAAGTTCGCCGAAGGGGCGCGAGCGGCTGGAAAGAATCCGGACACCATGCCGAAGATTCTGCAGTTGCACCTTTCGTGGGCCGCAACCGACGAGGAGGCGCTCGCCAACGCGATGCGCGAATGGCCGAACGGCGGGATGAAGTTCCCGAAGCAGGACATTCGCAACCCTTCCGACTTCCAGCAGATGGCGAAACTCGTGCGACCGGAAGACTTCGCTGGGCGCATGGTGATCTCGAGCGATCTTGAGACGCACCGCAAGACGATCCAGCGCTACCTTGACACGGGCTTCGACAAGATCTATCTGCACAACGTGGGACGGAATCAAGCTGAGTGGGCCGCCGCCTTCGGGCGCGAGGTGCTCCCTGCACTGAACGCGTGAGCCCGCGCGTCACACTCCTGGCAGGTGGCGTTGGCGGGGCGAAGCTCGCCCATGGTCTGCGTGCAGCACTCCCTGCTGGCGATCTCTCGATCATTGCGAACGCAGGCGACGACTTTGAACTGCACGGTCTCACCATCTGCCCAGACCACGACACCCTGCTCTATACCCTCGCCGATCTCGGTGACCGCGAGCGCGGCTGGGGCCTCGCGGGAGAGACCTGGAACGCCCTCGAGCAGTTCGGCAAGATTGGCGCACCCGACTGGTTCCGACTCGGTGATCGCGACCTTGCGCTGCACATTCATCGCACCGCGGGACTGCGCGCTGGCGGGCGCCTGACCGAGGTGAATCGCGAGATCCAGCGCAAGCTCGGACTCGCTGAGGCGCCGATCCTGATGGCAACCGACGATCCACTTCGCACGCGCCTGCGAACTTCTGATGGATGGATGGAGTTCCAGCCGTGGTTTGTCGGCGCACAGGCGAAGCCTGAGGTGCTTGATGTGGCCTTTGATGGCGCCGAGGCGGCGCGCCCAACCGCTGAAACCCTCGATGTCCTTGCCAACGCAGAGCGCATCGTGATCGCGCCATCGAATCCGCTGATCTCGATTGGCCCGATCCTTGCAATCCCTGGGATTCGCGAGGCGATCGCTTCGGCACGTTCTCGTGGCGCACTCGTTGTGGGAGTCTCGCCGATCGTTGGCGGGAGGGCACTGAAGGGACCGGCCGATCGCATGCTCGCCGCTGCAGGGCTCGACGTCTCACCAGCGGGTGTCGCCAAACACCTGACCGGACTGATGGATGCGCTCCTTGTTGAGACGTCAGACCTAACACCCACGCTTGCCGCGGCAATCGCGCCGCACGTCCGCAAGAGCGTTGCAGCGCCGATCGTTATGGCGGATGATGCTGCCCGACTCGCCGTGGCACGCGCCGTTCTCGCCGTTTCGTGACCGTCATCGCCGTACTCCCCTTCCGTTCGATCGACTCGGCGAAGTCACGCATGGCGCCACTCCTCGGTGAGGAGGAGCGCCGCGAGTTCTCCGCGCGCCTCCTTGAGCGCACCCTCCTGGCGCTCGGCCGCGCCACCAGCATCGGCAGTGTCATCCTGGTTTCGCCCGATCCGCTCGCCCGCGCACTTGCGCGCGGCGGTGGACATGAGGCGCTCGATGACGCTGGCGTCGACCTCAACGCAGCGATCGCGCTCGGTATGCGCCAGGCGGCTGAGAGCAGCGCATCGGCTGTGCTGATCCTGCCAGTTGACCTTGCCGAAATTTCGGCGGCGAACATCGATGCGCTTGTTAGCGGTTGGTCAGGGTCACAGCCTGGTCTCCTTGCATCGCCAGATGGCGGGACATCAGCGCTCTTGGTTCCACTCCCAGCCACCTTTACACCGCAATTCGGTCCGAACAGTGCAGCAGCGCACCGAGCGGAGTTCAGCCGCCAAGGCGGTGAGACGGAGTTACTGCACTCAACACTCTCCGCCGACCTTGATACCCCCAGTGATCTGCAGATCGCCGTAGAGCACGAACGTTCCACCGCAGCGCCTGCCAGTGCCCAGGGCCTGCTCGCGCTCCCCATTGACGGGCTCGGCGAGATCCAGCCAGGTGACGACCTCCCCGCGAAGATCGCAATCTGCGTGGCGGCGATCACAGCGACGAACCCGATTGGTGGCCTGCGCGGCGACGATGTAATCGCCGTAACCCAGAAGATCGTCTCCAAGGCGGAGGGCGCCATCGTTGAACTGGCCACCATTACGCCGAGACCAGAGGCGGTGGAGTACGCGGCGAAGTGGAGTCGTGACGCGCGCCAAGTGGAAGTGGTCCTGCAAGAGGCGGTACGCGTCGTGCGTATGGATCGCGGCGTGATCATCACGGAGACTGCGCACGGCTTTGTTCTCGCAAACTCTGGAGTTGACGCCAGCAATGTTGGACCGCGAAGTGGCGAGATCGTGACGCTCCTGCCGCGCGATCCCGATGGCTCAGCGCGTGCAATTCGTGAGGCGATCCGCGCACATACCGGCGTGGCACCTGGGGTAATCATTACCGACTCGTTCGGCCGACCGTGGCGCCTCGGCATCACCGACGTCGCGATTGGTGTCGCGGGTATTGCAGCACTTGAGGACTTACGCGGTAAGCCCGACGCAGATGGGCGAATGATGGCTGCGACGGTTCGCGCCGTCGCCGACCAGATCGCCGCTACCGCCGAGCTCGCCCTCGGGAAGACCGCCCGTCGCCCACTTGCCCTCATCCGCGGCGCGCACCCGCAGGTCGCAGAGGATGGGAGCGCACGGTCAAGCCTGATGCCCCCGAATTGGGACCTCTTCCGCTAATCAATCGCCCATATCCACAAGGGGCGTAGAATCCTTCCATGACAAGTCAAGAGGCCCCAAAGGGATTCGGGATGACCATCGACTTCGGCGCGGCTGCCCCCGCCTCGGAACCCGCCGTCGCTGCTAGCACCTCTTCCGCCGCCCCAACGGAGGCTAGGCTCCTGATCCTCGGCTCTGGTCCCGCCGGTCTAACAGCGGCGATCTATGCGGCACGCGCCGGCCTGGCTCCGATCGTCATTGGCGGCTATGCCCCAGGTGGTCAGCTAATGCTGACCAGTGAGGTTGAGAACTTTCCTGGCTTCCCAGACGGGATCGACGGCCCAGAACTGATGGCAAAGATGCGCACGCAGGCCGAGCGCTTCGGCTCCATCATGGTGGACCAAGACGTTGATCGTGTTGATCTCAGCGCTCAGCCTCATCGCGTCTGGAGCGCTGGTCGCGAATTCCGCGCCGAAGCCATCATCGTCGCAACCGGCGCATCTGCGCTCTGGCTCGGTCTTGAGTCGGAGACCCGACTTCGTGGTCGTGGCGTAAGCGCCTGTGCAACCTGTGACGGGTTCTTCTTCAAGGGGCAAGAGGTAGTTGTGGTGGGCGGCGGCGACACGGCGCTGGAAGAGGCGCTCTTCCTGACGCGCTTCGCCACGAAGGTACACCTTGTGCATCGACGCGACAGCTTCCGCGCAAGCAAGATCATGATCTCGCGTGTGGCGGCTCACCCAACAATCCAGTTGCACATGAACCGTGAGGTGATTGAGGTGCTGGGCGAGAAGGGCACAGAGGCGGTCATGCTGCGCGACACCAGTCCTGGTGCGACAAGCGCAACGGAGCGACTCAATGTGGGTGGGCTCTTTGTTGCCATCGGCCACAAGCCGAATACGGCACTCCTCGGCGGTGCGCTCCCCGTCGATGCGGCTGGGTATCTACAACTTGAGGGTGACACCACGGCCTCCCAGATTGAAGGTGTCTTCATCGCTGGTGACGTTCACGACCATCGCTATCGTCAGGCGGTTACAGCCGCAGGTGATGGCTGTCGCGCCGCTCTCGACGCAGAGCGATGGCTCGCGGATCGCGACCACTCGAGGTCGTAAGTGTCGCACCGCGATGAGGAGATTGCCCTCATCGATACGGCACGCGCCGAACTCCTCTCACTGGTTACCCATGAACTTCGAACACCACTCGCTGTCCTGAGCGCCTATGTAGAGCTGCTCTCCGACGCGGCAACTGGCACCTCCCCGGCCAAGCCAGCAGACCTCGCCGCCTGGCGAGAGGCGGCAATGCAGCAGGTGAGCCGCCTCAACCTTCAGATTGATTCGATTCTCACCGCGGCGCGACCTGGCTCAAACCTTCCACTTCAGCTGGCGCCGATGAGTCTCGGCAAGATCACCGGTGCGGTGATTCGAGAGATGGCGCCACTCCTGCGCAATCACTCCCTCCGTTGGGAGGAGCCAGATCCAGAGATTGTGGTGCTGGCCGACGAGGGTCGCTTTCGCCAGGTTCTCGGCCATCTACTTGAGAACGAGGCGAAATATGCACCTGTCGGCGAACCAGTCTCGATCGGCTGCTGGGAGCGGGATGGTCACGCTGAGCTTTACCTGACGGATGACGGGGTAGGAATCCCGCGTGAGGATTGGGAGGAGATCTTTGAAGCCTTCGTGCGACGAACGCAACGCCCACTGACAAGTGGCTCTGGAATTGGCCTCTACGCGGCACGGCGCCTGATGGGGGCGATGGGCGGCGAGATCAAGATTGAGCCGAACGGGTTCGGCGGGAGCCGATTCCTTCTAACATTGCCACTCGCCTCTGAATCTCGCGCCATACTTACCCCATGAGCAACGCAGCGCCTGCCGTGCCCCTAGCAATCCTGGTGGTCGACGACGACCCAGCGCTCGTTGGTGCGATTTCGGCCCTGCTAACCGCCGGTGACTACCGGGTTCATGCCGCCTACAACGGCGTGGAGGCGGTCGAGAAGTTTGACGCCACAAAGCCAGCACTGGTACTTCTAGACCTCGCCATGCCAGGCCGTGATGGGTTGAACGTGATCCGCGAAATCCGCACTCGCAGCGCCACGCCAATCATCGTATTGACTGGCGAATCCGATGAAACGGCGAAGGTCGATGCCCTGGATGCTGGCGCCGATGACTACGTCACGAAACCGTTCGGCCGCCAAGAACTTCTCGCCCGCGTTCGCGCCGCCCTTCGACGCGGTGGTGAGCCAGCCGACGGTTCCGCCCGTGACCGCACGATCGTTGGCGCCGCAGGCCTACGAA
>Ga0136641_1000927_pt1 | contig 12360 bp, 11 predicted proteins | sample EliLak1302023Y_FD_115312 | JGI IMG/M metagenome (GOLD analysis project Ga0136641, IMG submission 115312) | Freshwater microbial communities from Elizabeth Lake, Yosemite National Park, California, USA - 13020-23Y | ecosystem: Environmental > Aquatic > Freshwater > Lake ...
AATCTCTAGTGCACGCTGGGCCGAAACTGTGTCGGTTGTAAAAAATGGCATCCCTGCACCAGCACCGAAAATTACTACCCGACCCTTTTCAAGATGGCGAATAGCGCGTAATGGAATATATGGTTCTGCAACTTGACCCATCGTGATAGCGGTCTGAACACGGGTTTGAACACCCTCTTTTTCTAGAAAATCCTGAAGGGCTAAACAGTTCATCACTGTTCCGAGCATTCCCATGTAGTCGGCGCGCGAGCGATCCATTCCGCGCTGTGAAAGTTCAGCTCCGCGGAAGTAATTACCGCCACCAACAACGATTGCTACCTGCACGCCAGTTCGGGCAACGTCAGCAATTTGCTTTGCAATATCTTGCACAACATCAGGATCAACACCAATGCCTTTAGCCCCACCAAATACTTCGCCAGAAAGTTTAAGGAGCACTCGGCGATACGTACCTCTGGTACCGGGCATGAGTGCTCCTTAATCCCTTAACTATTTGGCTTTAAGTACCGTCTACTTGACCTAAGTCTAAGCGATCCGACCTCGACCTTATTGACCCACGCGGAAGCGATGGAAAGCCTTAACAGCTGTTCCAGCCTCATCGAGAATCTGCTTAACCGTCTTCTTTGCATCCTTAGCAAATGATTGCTCGATCAAGGAAACTTCCTTAACAAAACCAGCCACTCGGCCTTCAATGATCTTTGAAAGCGCAGCCTCAGGCTTGCCTTCTTCGCGCGCTGTCTCTTCTGCGATACGGCGCTCGTTTTCAATCAAATCAGCAGGTACTTGTTCGCGATTAACAAATTGCGGTGCAAATGCGGCAATGTGCTGTGCGATGTCCTTGCCAACGTCAGCTGCATCCTTAACAAGTTCAACCAAAACACCAACCTGAGGTGGAAGATCTGGACTTGTTCGGTGGAGATAAATTCCAACTGGTGAATCTTTGATAACAGCAATTCGGCGAACTTCAATTTTCTCGCCCAATGTAGCGTTTGCGTCATCTACTGTCGATTGAACAGTGCTGCCATTAGCCATGGTTGATGCCAGGAAAGTTGCAACTGAATCAGATTGTGCATTTTGCAGATGTGCAAGCAGCTCATCAGCAAGCGCGACGAAGCGTTCGCCCTTTGCAACGAAATCTGTTTCACAGTTCAATTCGAGCATCACGCCCAGGTTGCCCTCGACCTTTGCAACAACTGCACCATTTGAGGTCAAGCGGCCTTCACGCTTTGTAACGCCTTTGAGTCCCTTCACACGAATGAGATCTAGCGCTTTGCTGTAATCGCCATCTGCTTCATCAAGAGCTTTCTTGCAATCGAGCATTCCTGCTGCAGTTGCCTCGCGAAGCTTTTTTACATCTTCAGCTGTGTAGTTGGCCAATTTAAGCCTCCGGTGTTGTTGGTGCTGTAGCAGCTGTCTCTGTCACTACAACTGGTGCCTCTGGTGCTACAACTGGTGCCTCTGGTGAAGTTCCGCTAAGAATTTCATTCTCCCAATCAGCCAAAGGTTCGCCCGCAGCAACCTCTGCTGGTGCATCACTCTTTGTTTCAGCCTTAACATTTGCAGAACGTGCCTGTAGGCCTGCTGCAATTGCATCGGTGATGACGCGAGTTAGTAAATCGATTGAGCGGATTGCATCATCGTTACCAGGAATCTTGTAATCAACTTCATCTGGATCACAGTTTGTGTCCAAGATTGCAATAACAGGAATACCAAGCTTCTTGGCTTCCTGAACCGCAAGGTGTTCCTTCTTTGTGTCCACAACCCAAATTGCTGAGGGCAACTTCGTCATATTGCGAATACCGTCTAGGTTCTTAAATAGTTTTTCACGTTCACGGCGAAGAACAAGCAACTCCTTCTTTGTTAGAAGTAGATCGTTCTTTTCTTCCAGAGCTTCCAGCTCCTTCAGACGCTGAATACGCTTGTAAACAGTTGGAAAGTTCGTAAGCATTCCACCCAACCAACGCTCTGTCACCGTTGGCATTCCAACACGTGCAGCGTGGTTGATGATTGGCATGTGTGCTTGCTTCTTTGTTCCAACGAACAAAACGTGGCCGCCCTTGGCAACGGTGTCCTTAACGAATTCATATGCTGAATCAATAAGTGCAAGTGATTGTTGGATGTCGATAATGTAGATGCCATTGCGCTCAGTGAAAATAAAGCGCTTCATCTTTGGGTTCCATCGACGAGTCTGGTGTCCGAAGTGGACTCCGCTGTCGAGAAGTTCTCGCATTGTTACAACTGCCATGGCAGGTTTACTCCTTCATGGATTTAATGCGCATGCGCAAAAAACCCGCTCGGTTGTGGCCAAACTTTTGTTGGGCCCGTCGCACTGAGTTTCATCGACCGAATAAACGGACCGAGATGATTCACCTGATTTTTAGGCCAAGGCAGTGCTGAGATGTCATCCCCCATACGAGAAGATGCAGACCAAATCCTACCTGAGCGTGAGCGTGAAAATTACCGCCCGATTAGGCGTAAGGCGCCCCAGGCGGTGATGCGAAGTACAGCTTCGAGGGCGATAGCAAAGGACATTTTGCTCTTTCCATGAACTCTCTCAACAAAGGTGATTGGTATTTCAGCGATCGATCCCGCGCGAGTAATTGCCCGACGGGTCATCTCGATTTGAAAGCAATATCCCTCACTACGAATAGTTGAAATCTCCATTTTCTTGAGCAATTCTGTTGTGTAGATTCGAAAGCCCGATGTGGTGTCTTTTACTCCGAGAGACAAAAGTAAGTTTGCATAAATATTTGCAGATTTAGATAAGTACTCACGAAATTTGCTCCAATTTGCAATCCCACCATCTGCAGTCCAACGAGAACCAATAAGTAAATCTGCGCTCCCTATCCATTCCATCATTTTCAGTAAATCCTGCACTTGGTGGGACCCATCAGCATCCATTTCAATGATGTAGGTGTATCCGCGCTGTATACCAATTGAAAATCCTGTGCGATAGGCACTTCCTAAACCTTGCTTGCCTTCGCGTTCAATAACTTCGATTGTGTGCATTCTTACGATGTCAGCTGTGCCATCAGGTGAACCATCATCAATAACTAGAATATCTACATCAAGGTTTTTTAAACCATCAAGTATTGTGCCAATACTCTCAGCTTCGTTATAGGTCGGAATGACAACTAATGATGCTCTCATGCGCGTGGGTGTGCTTGCTTAAATGCCTTTTGCAAACGCTCAGTCGACACATGGGTATAAATCTGTGTAGTGGCAAGTGATGCATGTCCCAAAATTTCTTGTACTGTGCGCAAATCTGCACCACCCTCTAATAGATGCGTTGCCGCTGAGTGTCGTAATGCGTGAGGTCCCATTCGCTCAATTCCCTCGATTGCTTGTAATGCGTTGTACACGACCGTTCTAACGGTGCGCTGATCAATGCGTTTTCCGCGAGCACCTAAGAAAACCGCATTTTCAGATTGGATATTTATCAATGAACCTCTTCCATCTTTAAGCCACACGGTCAACGCCTTCATGGCTGGATTACCCAACGGAATCGTGCGCTCTTTATTACCTTTTCCTAGAACACGGATTGTTTGTCGTTCATAATCAATATTCGATAGGTCAAGTCCGCATAGTTCGGCTACTCGAGCACCAGATGCGTACAACATTTCAACCATGGCTACATCACGTAAAGAAATTGGAGTTTCTTCTTCAGCCGCCCGTGTGGCTAGTGAATCCATTGCAATCTTTGCATCTGTTATTTCGAGTACTTCAGGAAGCGTGCGGTGACCCTTAGGTGTAGCCAAGGTTGCGGCTACATCCTTAGCTAAATACTTATTCTTCAATGCCCACTTTGTAAATAGACGTACCGACACCGCCCGACGTGACAATGTCGTACGCGCTCCACCTTTAACTTGTTGATTGGCCAGCCAGGATCGCAAATGAATCAGTTCTAACTGGGAAATGTTCATGACACCAATTTGCTCTAGGTGTGCGATCAAACTTTCAAGATCACCAAGATATGCCCGAATTGTGTGGACTGAAAGAGTTCGTTCAACTTCCAAGTGGCGAGTAAAAGCTGCAACTAGCTTTTCGTATTCATCGCTCACGGTGTGAGTTTACTCGGGCTTACGTCCCTGACGCAGTAGGCCAAAGGTAACTGCATCTTCTAGGGCCATGGCAGATGCGGCGATCACGTTTTCATGTACACCAACGGTGTTCCATTCGCCCTTACCATCAGTTGTTTCGACCAAAACACGGGTTACCGCGCCAGTTCCCAAACGACCTTCCAGAATGCGAACCTTGTAATCAGTGAGCTCTAGTGAAGAAAGTTCTGGATACATCTTAAGTAATCCAGTACGTAATGCGTTATCAAAAGCGTTAACAGGACCATTTCCCTCGCCCTGGCATGTGATCTCTTGTCCACTTGCTGTCACAGTCACTTCAGCTTTTGTCGTAATTGATTGATCGACTGCGCGTTCAACAGATGTTACCCAATGTTTAATTGTGAAAAACGTTGGACGCTTTCCTGACATCTCTTCATGAACAAGTAATTCAAATGAGGCATCGGCTGCCTCGAACGTAAATCCGCGAGCTTCCATTTCCTTTACCCGATCAACGATGCGCCCAATAAGTTCTTTATCTCCACCAAGATCTACCCCAAGTTCTTGTGACTTTAATTCAATTGAGGCTCGACCTGCCATGTCAGAGACCAACATACGCATGTCATTACCAACAGAGGACGGATCTTCATGTTGATACAAGGAAGGATCAACCTTTATTGCACTTGCGTGCAAACCTGCCTTATGGGCAAAGGCTGAAACACCGACATACGGCTGACGCGCACTTGGCGCGACATTCGTAATTTCAGCTACTGCATGTGAAATTCTGAATGCCTCTTGCAGGGCATCCTTAGGCAAAACGAGTTGCTGCTTCTTTAATTCAAGATTTGCGATGATCGTGACAAGGTCTGCGTTTCCAGTGCGCTCTCCGTATCCATTTAAAGTTCCCTGAACGTGCGTTGCACCCGCAGCCACTGCTGCCATTGAGTTTGCTACAGCGCACCCGGTGTCGTTATGACAGTGAATACCAAGTCGAGCATTACTTGCTGTTAGAACATCATGAACAATTTGTGAAAGCTCATCAGGCAACATCCCGCCGTTGGTATCGCACAGCGCAATCACATCTGCCCCAGCTTCTGCCGCAACTCGGACAACTTCTAGCGCGTAGGCACGGTTGCTACGGTAGCCATCAAAAAAGTGCTCTGCATCCAGAAAAACACGCTGACCTTCTTTGTGCAGGTGACTTACAGAATCACGGATCATCGCCAGGTTTTCATCTAAAGTTGTTTTTAGCGCAAGATCAACATGGCGATCAAATGCTTTTGCAACAAGTGTTACAGCAGGTGCTCCACTATCTCGTAGTGCACCAAGCAGAACATCATCGGCTGCATTTGCATTAGGACGACGAGTTGCACCGAATGCAACAAAGGTTGCATTCTTTAATTTCAATTCTTTCTTAGCTAGTGCGAAAAATTCAGTGTCTTTCGGATTAGCACCTGGCCATCCACCTTCGATAAACCCAACACCGAAATCATCTAGGTGGCGTGCGATATTGAGTTTGTCATGAACAGAAAGATTCAATCCTTCTTGTTGCGCGCCATCACGAAGCGTCGTGTCGTAGATGTGAAAAGCGTCATTTACTGGCATTACTTAACCGAACTCATCCAGTTGTGTGTATCCGCAATAGTCCCATGTTGAATTCCAAGGAGGTGGTTGCGTATTTGCATCGTAATTGAACCCGGTTGACCATCACCAGTTATCCAAATACCCATTACACTTTTTGCTTGTCCAACGGGAGAAACAACAGCTGCTGTTCCACAGGCAAAGATTTCAGTGATTTCACCTGAAGTAACGCCATCTCGCCAATCATTGATCGACAACATAACTTCATCAACTTTATAACCAAGATCGGCTGCGACTGACAAAATAGAATCGCGGGTGATGCCGGGAAGTAGTGTTCCGGTTAGCTTTGGCGTAATCACAGTTGCGTCAGCGCCTTTGCCCTTTACAAAGTAAAGGTTCATACCGCCCATCTCTTCTACCCATTTACGCTCCTTAGCATCAATCCACACAACCTGATCGCAGCCTTCTTTTGCTGCAGCCTTTTGTGCGATTAGAGATGCTGCGTAGTTTCCACCGCACTTTGCTTCGCCGGTTCCACCTTGGACAGCTCTAACATACTCAGTTGAAATCCATACTGAGACCGCCTTTGAAGGATCAAAATAAGCACCAGCTGGAGTGGCGATAAGTATGTACGAGGCCTTATTTGTTGGGCGAACACCTAGCCCAACCTCTGTTGCAATCATGAATGGGCGAATATACAAAGACTCTCCCACCTTGCTTGGAACCCAGCCTGCATCTTGTTTAACAAGTGCTTCGACTGTTTCCATGAATAACTCAACAGGCATTTCAGGCAAAGCTAAGCGCTTAGCCGAGTTTGCAAAACGCTTGGCATTGGCAGTGGGCCGGAACAATGCAATTGAACCATCTGGTTGGCGATATGCCTTCATACCTTCAAAAATTTCTTGGCCGTAATGAAAAACGGCTGTTGCAGGATCTAATGAGATTGGGCCGTATGGCAATAAGTGCGGCTCTGCCCAACCATCCTTCTCGCTCCACTCGCACATAACCATATGATCGGTGTAGTACTTACCGAATCCTCCTTCAGCAACTAACGCATCGCGTGTAGCCGCATCTTTGGCATTTGGATTAAGAGTTATTTTCATATGCTTACAGTGCGCTTGCCAGCGCATCTCCAACCTCACTTGTACTGCGCTTTTTATCGCCACGAGTCAAAAGATCTGCAGCTACTACACCTTCTACATCGCGCGCAGCATCTACGAATCCAAGGTGATCAAGCATCATCGCAACTGACATAACTGTTGCAGTTGGATCAGCTAAATTCTTTCCAGCAATATCAGGTGCCGAGCCATGAACAGGTTCAAACATTGATGGGAACTTACCGGTTGGGTTGATGTTTCCGGAGGCTGCAAGTCCGATACCACCGCAGATTGCAGCAGCGATATCGGTCAAGATATCTCCAAATAAGTTATCAGTTACAACAACATCGAATCGCTCTGGATTGGTGACAAAAAACATTGATGCCGCATCAACGTGCAAGTAATCAGTCGTGATCGCTGGATACTCTTTTGCTACCTCATTAAATGTTCTGGTCCACAAACCGCCTGCGCGAGTCAAGACATTGTTTTTATGAACCAGGGTTAACTTTTTGCGATCACGCTTTGAAGCACGCTCAAAAGCATCACGAATGACCCGTTCTGCGCCGCGACGAGTATTTAAACTTTCTTCTGTCGCGATCTCAGCATCTGTTCCTTCAGCCAATACACCACCGGCACCAACGTATGGACCCTCGGTTCCTTCGCGGACAACAATAAAATCAATTGGCGCTTTAGTTGCGAGTGGTCCTATCACACCTGGCATCAATCGTGCCGGGCGAAGATTGATGTAGTGATCAAATGCAAAACGAAGTTTAAGCAAAAGACCACGCTCTAGCACCCCACTTGGAACAGTTGGATCTCCGACTGCGCCTAATAAAATTACATCTGCCTTTGCAAGCTCTGTCAACGTTGCATCAGGTAATACTTCACCTGTGCGATGCCAAAATGCGGCGCCAAGATCGTATGACCTCTTTTTGAATTCAACTCCGTACTTCTTTGCAACAACATCCAGAACCTTGAGGCCTTCGGTTACCACCTCAGGGCCGATGCCATCGCCAGCAATAACCGCCAAATTAATTGTTTTCATTACCCCACCAAAGTTACGGAGCGTACTAATTCTGCCCCTGTTTCCTTCTTAACTGATGCGGTTAATTCATCACTGATAAGTGAATCAACGGTAATCGCCATCAATGCATCTCCACCAGCTGCGCTACGAGCAACTTGCATACCTGCAATATTAATTCCAGCTTTTCCAAGAGCGTTACCAACCGCACCAACAACCCCTGGCTTGTCTGAGTAACGAAGAAACAAGAGATTTTCAGTTGGTGGAAGGTCAAGATCAAATCCATCAATCGCAATGATCTTTTCAACCTTGCGAATTCCCATCAATGTTCCATCAACGGTGACGATCTTGCCATCGGCAAGTGCCGCGCGAAGTGAAATCATGCTGCGGTACTCAGGACTTTCCGGATCAGTTGCAACAGCCGATGTAACGCCGCGTTCTGCCGCAAGCGCTGGTGCATTAACGTAGGTGACATCTGAAAGTCCACAAGCAAGCAACGCACCCTTAAGCGCACTAGTCGCAAGGATTGATGAATCGTGGCCAGAAATATCGCCTTTAACAGTTAAGTCCATACTTACTGGCGCCTCACCTGCAATTGCGGTTGCAATCTGAGCCATCTTTTCAACCAACGGCAAGCTTGGGCGAATCTCTTCGTGAATGACTCCACCTTTAACGTTGACCGCATCGGGAACTAGTTCACCAGCCAGTGCTTTACGCACTGAAACAGCCACCGCAATTCCGGCGCGCTCTTGTGCTTCATCAGTTGATGCACCCAAGTGAGGCGTTGCAACAACTTGATCCAAAGTAAATAGTGGTGAATCTGTACATGGTTCAGTCGAAAACACATCAAGACCTGCGCCTGCTACTCGACCCTCTGTGATTGCGTCAAATAGTGCGACCTCATCAAGTACGCCGCCACGAGCAGCGTTGATGATCCGAACAGAAGGCTTCACCTTCTTTAACGCATCAACACCGATTAGGTTTGCAGTTTCCTTGGTCTTCGGAAGGTGGATAGTGATGAAATCTGAAATCTTTAATAATTCATCTAGTTCAACTAGGCGCACGCCAAGTTGAGCTGCACGAGCTGGTTGTAAATATGGATCGTAGGCAACTACATCCATCCCAAACGCCTGCATGCGATGAGCAACTAATTGACCAATGCGACCAAAGCCAACGATTCCAAGAGTCTTCTCGAAAATTTCGGCGCCGGTGTACTTTGAACGTGCCCACTTTCCATTTCGCAATGCTGCGTTTGCTGGAGAAATAAAACGCGCAGAAGCCATCAATAATGAGATTGCTAATTCAGCAGCCGAAACGATGTTTGATGTTGGTGCATTTACAACCATAACACCTGCCGCAGTTGCTGCTGGGATATCAACGTTATCTAGACCAACACCTGCGCGAGCAATTACCTTTAGACCTTTTGCTGTAGCAATAGCTTCAGCATCCATCTTTGTTGCTGAGCGAATCAGTACCGCATCTACACCTTTAGCAAGGGCTGCAAGAAGTTCTGCGCGATTTGCGCCATCGCAGTTAACAACTTCAAAATCAGGGCCGAGCGCTTCAAGTGTTGCTGGACTGAGCTCTTCCGCAATTAAAACAATAGGTTTAGCCACGCGCAGCGCTGCCTTCTTTGTAATCGTCGCCCTTTGACTGCTTCATCCACGAGAACATCTTGCGAAGTTCGCGGCCAACAGCCTCGATTGGATGTGTTTCACCCTTTGTACGAAGTGAGTTAAATTCAGTTCCGCCAGCTTCTTGATCATCAATGAAGCGCTTTGCAAAGACACCACTTTGGATGTCTGCTAAGACAGCCTTCATATTTTCCTTAACGTGTGGATCAATAACGCGTGGACCAGAAACGTAATCACCAAATTCTGCCGTGTCAGAGACTGACCAGCGCTGCTTTGCAATTCCACCTTCATACATAAGGTCAACAATTAATTTAAGCTCATGCAGGCACTCAAAGTATGCAACCTCTGGCTGGTAACCAGCTTCAGTTAGTACTTCGAAACCGTACATAGCTAGCTGAGATGCGCCACCACAAAGAACTGATTGCTCACCGAAGAGATCTGTTTCTGTCTCTTCTGTAAATGTTGTAAGAATTCCGCCTGCACGAAGTCCACCAATTGCCTTTGCATACGAAAGCGTCAGTGGCCAGGCATTGCCGGTTGAGTCTTGTTCAACGGCAACAATTACCGGAACTCCACGACCTGCTGCGTATTCGCGACGAACCAAATGTCCTGGACCCTTTGGTGCAACCATGCAGACATCAACTGATACTGATGGCTTGATGTATCCAAAACGAATATTAAATCCGTGACCAAAGAATAGTGCATCGCCATCTTTAAGATTAGGCAAAATAGAATCTGTGTAAATATGGCGTTGCAAATGATCAGGCGCCAAGATCATGATGACCGTTGATTCCTTGACTGCTTCCGCAACACTAACAACGCGAAGGCCCTCAGCCTCTGCCTTTGCTCGAGATGGTGAACCATCTTTTAAACCAACGCGAACATCTACGCCGCTGTCGCGCAGGTTGAGCGCGTGTGCATGTCCTTGTGATCCGTAACCGATGATCGCGACTTTGCGACCCTGGATGATTGAAAGATCAGCATCCTCTTCGTGATACATAGTTGCTGCCACGATATTTCTCCTCATCGTCCTTTATGGGTTGTTGTGTCTTGTGATTTAGTTTTGGTAATCAGCCTGACCGCTATCAGCGGTAGGAATACTATGAGTGCTAAGGGTACGGTCTGCCAACGAGCCAGCACCACGTTCGATAGCTACTAGTCCAGATTGAGCCAGTTCTCGGATACCAAAACGCTCGAGTGCGTTAAGTAGATCACTAATTTTTGTGGCATCTCCGGTGGCCTCGATGGTCACAGACTCTAAATCCTCGTCAACAATCGATGCACCGTAGGTTTCTAGGACTGCTTCAACATCAAACTTATTTTTAGATGTCGCTGAAATCTTCACAAGTAGAAGTTCAGCTTGAACAGAATCTTCCAGCTTAAGTTCTGCGATATGGATGACGTTAATCAACTTATCAAGCTGGCGAATTACCTGCTCCAATGAATGACTTTCGACATTAATTACGATAGTCATTCTCGAAATATCAGGATTTTCGGTTGGGCCCACGGCTAGAGAATCGATGTTGTAGGCACGGCGTGAGAAAAGTCCGGCCACGCGAGCAAGCACACCCGGTGAGTTTTCAACTAAAACTGCAAGAGTATGAGTACTCATTAGAGCTCCTGCGAATCCCAGTCAGGCGCCATTTCACGCGCAATCTTAATGTCATCATTTGACGTTCCAGCAGCAACCATTGGCCAGACCATTGCATCACGAAACACGCGGAAATCAACAACTACGGGTTGATCATTAATTGAGTTAGCTTTTTTGATAATTGCATCGACGTCTTCTGGACGATCGCAGGTTAATCCAACGCAACCCATTGCATCAGCAAGTTTTACGAAATCTGGTACTCGTTTTGATTCTAGGTTTGTATTTGAGTATCGGCCTTCGTAGAACAAGGTCTGCCATTGGCGCACCATTCCAAGCGATTCATTATTTATGATTGCAACCTTGATTGGAATATTGTTCAATGAACAGGTGACAAGCTCTTGGTTTGTCATTTGGAAACATCCATCGCCATCAATTGCCCATACAGTTGTGTCAGGTGCGCCAACTTTTGCACCCATAGCCGCAGGTACGGCGTACCCCATCGTTCCAAGTCCACCAGAGTTCAACCATGTTCGTGGATTTTCATACTTAACAAATTGCGCAGCCCACATCTGGTGCTGGCCAACGCCAGCAACATAGATTGCTTCTGGGCCAGTGATTCCACTGATTCTTTCAATTACATATTGCGGTGATAGCGAACCATCTTTAGGTAAGTCATAGCCCAATGGATAAGTATTACGCAGCTTGTTCATGGCCACTAGCCATGGAGCAAGATCTGCGTGCCCCTTTGCAAACTCTGCCTTTATCGCAGGAATAAGTGAAGCGATCGTGTGCTTGAGATCGCCAACAACTGGTACATCTGCGTAGCGATTCTTTCCGATTTCAGCCGGATCAATATCAGCGTGAATTACCTTTGCATTAACCGCAAAAGTTGAAAGTTTTCCAGTTACGCGATCATCAAAGCGTGCGCCTAAAGTTATGAGTAGGTCAGCCTTTTGCAGCGCTGTTACCGCCGCAACGGTGCCATGCATACCAGGCATTCCATAGTGTTGCGGATGACTATCCGGAAATGATCCAAGTGCCATCAAGGTAGTTACAACGGGTGCTCCAACCAATTCAGCAAGTTGCATCAATTCTTTAGATGCATTTGCCTTCATAACGCCGCCGCCAACGTAAAAGACTGGCTTTGACGACTGAGCGATTAAGGCTGCTGCATCTTTGATCGCCTGATTTTCAGGTTCAACTTGCGGATGATAACCAGGAAGAGATAACTCCTTTGGCCACACAAAATCTGTTTCCTTCTGCAGCGCATCTTTTGCAATATCTACAAGCACTGGACCTGGACGACCAGATGAAGCAATATAAAATGCCTCAGCTATCGCACGAGGAATATCTAATGGATCTGTAATCAAATAATTGTGCTTTG
>Ga0136641_1000928_pt1 | contig 12349 bp, 15 predicted proteins | sample EliLak1302023Y_FD_115312 | JGI IMG/M metagenome (GOLD analysis project Ga0136641, IMG submission 115312) | Freshwater microbial communities from Elizabeth Lake, Yosemite National Park, California, USA - 13020-23Y | ecosystem: Environmental > Aquatic > Freshwater > Lake ...
AGCTTCATCTGCGCCGACGCCCCGGGCAGCGAGGCGCATTTCCGGCTGATTGAAAAGCGCCAGGCGCTGCGCGTGGCGCGCGAGCAGATCGCCGGCTACGAACCGGCAGCGGTGCTGCCGCCGACGCCGGCCGATCCGAACGGCGGCGTCAAGGGCCTGCGCAAGAGCAAGAAGGACAAGCTGCGCGAAGCTGCGGCGCTGGCCGCCGGCCGCTGAAGCGGTTCAGCGCTGGCGCGGGTCCAGCGCATCCCGCAGGCCGTCGCCCAGCAGGTTGAAAGCCAGCACCAGCAGGAAGATCGACAGTCCCGGCCAGATCGCCATCCACGGCGCGTTGTCGACATAGTTCTTGGCCGTGTTCAGCATGCTGCCCCAACTGGGCGCCGGTGGCTGCTGGCCCAGGCCCAGAAAGCTGAGCGAGGCTTCGGCGATCACCGCGCCGGCGATGGCCAGCGTGGCCTGCACGATCAGTGGCGCGACGATGTTGGGCAGCACATGGCGCAGCGCGATGCGCCAGGGCGGGTTGCCCACGGCGCGCGCGGCCTCGATGTAGTCCTCGACCTTGATGTTCAGCACCTGGGCCCGCGTCAGCCGCACGAAGATGGGCGTGGCCGACACGCCGATGGCGATCATCGCGTTGGACAGGGAAGGCCCGAGGAAAGCCGCCAGCGCGATGGCCAGGATCAGGAAAGGGCAGGCCAGGAAGGCGTCGGTGATGCGCGAAATCAGCGCATCGACACCGCCGCCGATGAAGCCCGCCGCCAGGCCGATGGGCACGCCCAGCAGCAGGCTGATGGACACCGACACCACGCCGGCCATCAACGAGGCCTGGGTGCCCCAGATGACACGTGAGAGGACATCGCGGCCGATCTCGTCGGTGCCGAACCAGTGGTCGGCCGACGGCGCCTTGCGGATGGCGCCCCAGCTGGTGGCGATGGGGTCCTGCGGCGCGATGAAGGCCGCGAACACGGCCAGCACGATGAAGCCCAGGATGATGGCCGCGCCCAGCATCGCGCCGCGCCGGCGGGCCAGCTTGCGGGCTGCGCGTTGCCACGGGCCGGCGCGGCGTGGCACTGCGCTGGCGGTGATGACGGCGCTCATGACCGCAGCCTCGGATTCACGGCGAAATACGCCAGGTCGGCCAGCAGATTCAAGGTGATGTAGGCCGTGGCCGTCACCAGCACCACGCCCTGCACCACGGCGTAGTCGCGGTTGAAGACGGCGTCGACGATGAGCTTGCCGAAGCCCGGGATGGTGAAGACCTGCTCGGTCAGCACGGCGCCCGACAGCAGCGTGCCCAGTTCCAGCGCACCCAGCGTGATGATGGGTGTCAGCGCATTGCGCAGGGCATGTTTCAGCACCACGGTGCGCTCGTTCAGGCCTTTGGCGCGGGCGGTGCGCACATAGTCGGCGCTCATCACCTGCAACATGGCGCTGCGCGTGTGGCGCATCAGCACGGCGGCGATGCCATTGCCCAGCACGAAGGCCGGCATCACCATGGCCGCCAGGTTGGCGCGCAGGTCTTCGAAGGGGCTGACATAGCCCGAGGCGGGCAACCAGCCCAGCTGCACGCTGAACAGCAGGATCATCAGGATGCCGAGCCAGAAATTCGGCGTGCTGATGCCCCACAGCGCAAACACATTCGCCGCCGTGTCCCACACCGTGCCGCGCCCGACTGCCGACACGATGCCCGACGGGATGCCGATCAGCAGCGCAATGCTGAAGGCCAGCAGCGCCAGTTCCAGCGTCACCGGCAGCTTCTGCAGCACCAGGTCCAGTACCGGCTGCTGGTTGCGCACCGATTCGCCCAGGTCGCCCTTCAGCACGCCGCCCATCCAGTAGGCGTAGCGCATCGGCAGCGGCTCGTCGAGGTGCAGCTTCTCGTGCAGGTAGGCGATCACGCTGGGGTCCTGTTCTTCGCCGGCCAGGATCAGCGCCGGGTCGCCGGGCAGCAGTTGCTGCAGGCCGAAGATCAGCATCGACACGAAGAGCAGTGTGGGCAGGATGGTCGCAATGCGCTTGATCAGGAAGTCTGTCATGGGGTGGGTCGAGTAGCCGATGACGTGCAAGCGGCGTGCCGTTGCTTCAGTTCGCGTTGCAGGTGAAGTCTTTGACACCCATGATGTCAGGATTTACGATTTCCCGATTCGTAAAGAAGGACTTCACATGTCAGAGCCGACCACCCTGTCAAGCAAGGGCCAGGTGACTGTGCCGAAGGACGTCCGCGAGCGGCTCGGTCTGCAGGCGGGGGACAAAATCGCATGGTCGATGCTCAGCAATGGCACCATCGTGTTGCGACCCAAGACCCGGCGCCTGGCAGACTTGGTGGGCATCCTGAGCCAGCCAGGGCAGCCTGGCGTCACCTTGGGTGACATGCGCTGGCCGGAATGAGCATCGCGATCGACACCAACGTCCTCATTCGGATTCTGGTCCAGGACCCGACCGCGCCGGCCCAATGCGCTGCGGCCCGGCGCTTGGTCGCTGACGCCACGGCGGCGGGCGAGTCTTTGCTCGTGAGCCTGTGCGCACTGCTGGAGACCGAGTGGGTCCTGCGCAGCCGCTACAAAGTGAGCCGGCAGGCCATGGCATCGGCTTTGATCTCGATGCTCGAAACGCCGGGCATTGAATTCGAGCATGACGCCACGTTGGAAGAGGCCTTGTACCTGTTCGACCAATTTCCAACGGCGGATTTCGCCGATTGCCTGCTCGTCGCGCGAGCGACGCACCTCGGGCGTTCGCGTTTTGTGACTTTCGACAGCGGCGCTGCGCGCCTGCCGCGCGCGGACCTCTTGCAATAGGGTGGTGCACCGGCGGCTGCGGGCATGCTCAGCGGCGTCTTGTGCCGTCGAGGGCCATGAGCGGACTGCCCTTGAAGGTCAGCAACCCGACCAGGTCTCTGTGCGGGCTTTGTACACGCAGGCCGATTTGGATGCGATGGCGAGTGCCCCCGGCGGCGGCAAGGGTCCGATTTTCTTGCCCACCCTGTAAGCCCCAGCCCTCCGGCACGACTGAGCACCAGGCATGGACAGCCCGACCGCCGGCGAGCCGGTCGCGTGCCGCGATGCCGCCCGCTCATTCAACCGCAACTGAGGACGCCCCATGAACACAAGCACCCCCACACCGGCAGCGGCCTGGCTGGCAGTCGCAGCTTGCAGCGCTGCGACGAAGCAGGACGACGCGATAGTCAAGCACACGATGGCGATGAAGAAGTAATCTTCACGTCCTCGCCAAGGAGCTGCAATGCCCTCACCATCGGACCCGAATGCGGCGAGCCACAGGGGCTATCTGTACCTGCGCCACCGCTGGCCGACGCGACTGACGCACTGGATCAACGTGCTCTCGCTGACCGTGCTGCTGATGAGCGGGCTGATGATCTTCAACGCCCACCCGGCGCTCGACTGGGGCAAGTCCTCATACAACGGCAAGCCTTCGTTCTTCGAGATCGGATCGCGCTTGGCCAGTGATGGCCGGCTGATCGGCGTCACGCGGCTGCTCGGGCACGAGTTCGAGACCACCGGCGTGCTCGGTGTCGCCGCCGGTGTCGACGGCCGGCCCAGTCAGCTGGCTTTTCCATGGTGGCTCACGATCCCCAGCCGCTACTCGCTGGCCGGGGGGCGCCTGTGGCACTTCTTCTTCGCTTGGCTGCTGGTGTTCAACGGCCTGCTCTATCTGGCGCATGCGCTGATCAGCCGCCACCTGCAGCGCGATCTGCTGCCCACACGGCAGGACTGGGCCGGCATCGGCCGCTCGATCGTCGATCACCTGCGCTTTCGCCATCCCAAGGGTGAGGCGGCGCGCCATTACAACGTGCTGCAGAAGCTGGCCTACCTCATCGTGATCTTCGTCCTGCTGCCGCTGATCGTGCTGGCCGGCTGGGCGATGTCACCGTGGCTCAACTCGCTGCTGCCGGGCTGGGTCGATCTGTTTGGCGGCCGCCAGGCTGCGCGAGCCGTGCACTTCATCATCGCCTGGCTGCTGGTGGCCTTTGTGGGCATCCATGTCTTCGAGGTCATCGTCAGCGGACTTTGGAACCACCTCCGATCGATGATCACTGGCCGCTTCCGCATCACCGGCAGCGATGCCGCAACGACCACTGGAGGTCGCAAATGAAGCGTCTGAGCATTTCCCCACAGGCCTTGGCCAAGCGCCGTTTCCTGCGCCGTGCCGCGGCCGGCGGCAGTGCGCTGCTGCTGGCCGGCTGCGACCATTTGGGCGGTAACGAGTCCTACACGCAATTGCTGTCGGCCGGTGAATCGCTCAGCCGCGGTGTGCGCAGCCTGGTCGGCAGTACGGCGACGACCCTGGCCCAGGAGTTCACCAAAGCCGACCTTTCGCCTTCCTTCCGCGGCAACGGCAACACCAACCCGGACAGCGCCGAATACAAGTCCCTGGCTGCGAAGGGCTTTGCTGACTGGAAGCTGGTCGTCGACGGCTTGGTGAAGACGCCGGCGGCGCTGTCACTTGCCGAGTTGCGGGCCATGCCGGCGCGCACCCAGATCACGCGCCATGACTGCGTCGAAGGCTGGAGTGCGATTGGCCAGTGGACCGGCGTGCAACTGGCCCGGGTGCTGGCGCTGGTGCAGCCCCTGCCAGAGGCGCGCTACGTGGTCCTGCACTGCGCCGACAGCTTCGGCGAGGGCGAAGAGCAGGCGCCGTATTACGAGAGTATCGACCTGCAGGACGCTCACCACCCGCAAACGCTGTTGGCCTACGCGCTCAACGATCAGGTGCTGCCCGTGACCAATGGGGCGCCGCTGCGGCTGCGCGTCGAACGCCAGCTCGGCTACAAGCACGCCAAGTACCTGATGCGACTGGAACTGGTGAGCGACTTCGCGCACCTCGGCGATGGCAAGGGCGGCTACTGGGAAGACCAAGGCTACCAGTGGTACGCAGGTATCTGAGCCGATAGCGCAGGCCGCTGCCGACACGTTGGAACACGGTATCCATGGCGGCCCATGAACCCTTGGATCGCGGCGATGCGCTGAACCTGTGGGTAGGCCGCCCTTGCCAAGAAGACCGAAAGGCACCAAAGTCCGGCCCATGGATTCGGTCCTGGAGACGGCATTGCGCTTGCTCGCCGCTACTTTCGTCGGCGGCGTGATTGGACTGAACCGCGACTTGCACGGCAAGCCAACGGGCGTGCGCACCATGGGGTTGGTGGGTCTCGGTTCGGCGTTGGTCGTGGTCGCTGCCGGACTCGTGGGCGGCAATGGCGACGCCACGCGGGCCGTGCAGGGCATCATCACCGGCATCGGCTTTCTCGGTGCCGGCGTGATCGTCAAGGACTCGACCTCCGACCGCATCCACGGCCTGACGACCGCAGCGACGATCTGGCTGACAGCCGCACTGGGTGTCTCCTGCGGGCTGGGCCATTGCTTGCTGGCGCTGGCTGCCGCCGGGCTGAGCTTCATGGTCCTCATGTTCGGCGGTCCGCTTGAAAGGGCCGCCCATCGCCGCTGGCCGCACAAGACCGCTGATCAGGAGCCGCCTCAATGACCCTGCATATTCACCATGTCGATCGCATTGAGATTGCCGAGCTCAGGCCCACGCAACTGACCGTGGGCTATCGCGAGGTGGCGGCCAAGCGGGCGGCATGGGACGCGAAGTCGAAGTTGAAGCCCAAGCATAGGACCTTCTCCTGTGCGGTGGTGCCTGCCTGAGTCTGTCTGGGCCGCCGCGATCCGCGGTGCGTTCGGGCAGTTCCTTCGTTGGTCGCTCGACCTGGGTTCGCCTGGCTACCCCGACACGTCGAAGAGCCGATGGGCTCCATCCTGCCGGTCCACCGCGAAGAAGAGAACAAGCCCGCCGCGCGTCAGGGCGCCAACTGCAGGCCGCTGACGCGCAGCAGGCCGTCGGGTATCTGCCGCAAGCCCGTGAGCTTGGCGTTGTAGGCCCACAGCCAGTTGCGGTGGTAGACGTAGAGGATGGGGCGTTCCTTCTGCACCCGCGCGGCGATCTGCTCGAAGACCTTTTTGCGTTCGGCCGGTTCGCGCAGGGTGCGCGACTGCGCCAGCAGCTTGTCGGTTTCGGCGTCGCAATAGCCGGCGTAGTTCAGCGGCTGCTTGCAGCCGTAGAAGCTGAACAGGTTGCCGTCGGGGTCGGGGCGGCCGCTCCAGGCCAGCACATAGGCTTCGTAGTCGCCTTTGTCGGCCATGTTGATGGAGGTCGCGAATTCCGCGCTCTGGATCTTCACGTCGAAGCCGGCTTCGCGCGTCATCGCCTGCACCACCAGAGCCAGGCGCTGCGCGTCGGAGGTGGTCGGCGTCAACAGCGTGAAGCTGGGCTTGGGCACGCCGGCTTCCTTCAGCAGCGCCTTGGCGCGGTCGATGTTGCGCTTGGGCAGCGGCGAGCCCTTGGCGTAATAGGCATTGCCGGGCGACACCCACTGGTTGCCGACCACGGCCTCGTTGTCCATCACCACCTGGGCCAGGCCCTGGCGGTCGATGGCCAGTTCCAGCGCTTCACGCACCCGCGGGTCCTTGCCCAGCGGGTTGGCCTGCGCCTTGTCGCTCTTGCCGATGTTGATGGTGATGCCTTGGTAGCCGATCTCGGTGATGCTGGCGGTCTTCAGCTTCTTGTCGGCCTTGATCTTCTCGATGTCGCTGCTGGCGATGCGCTCGGCGTAGTCGAGCTGGCCGGCCTTCAGGTTCGCCAGCCGCACCGTGGCGTCGGGGATGGGCGTGTAGGTGATGCGGTTGAAGTGGATGGCCGGCTTGTTCCAGTAGCCGTCGAAACGCTCCAGCACGATGCGGTCCTGCGCCACGCGCTCGACCCACTTGAAGGGGCCCGAGCAGACCGGCTTGTTGCCGAATTTTTCACCCTCGGCCTTGGCGGCCTTGGGGCTGACCATCATGCCGGCGCGGTCGGTCAGCGCGGCCAGCAGCGGCGAGAAAGGCGCGCTGAGGTTCAGGCGCACCGTCAGCGGGTCTACCACGTCCACCGTGGTGACAGGCGCCAGTTCGCCGCGCCGGTTGCTGCCGGGCAGGGTCTTGTGGCGTTCGATGTTGAACTTCACCGCCGCCGCGTCGAACTTTTCGCCGTCGTGGAAGGTGACGCCGGGCCGCAGCTTCAGCGTCAGCGCCTTGCTGTCGGCCGACCAGTCCCAGCTCAGCGCCAGTTGCGGCACCAGGTTCAGCTTCTCGTCGATGTCGATGAGCTTGTCGCACAGCGCGGTGAAGACGATGCGGCCGACGAAGGTGCGCGCCAGGCTGGGGTCCAGCACGTCGGGGTCTTCGGCCAGACCTATCCTCAGGTTCGGCAGGTTCGGCAGGTTGGGCGGCGTTTGCGCCATCGCGGTGCTGGCCAGCAACGCGGTGGCCAGGGCGGAGATCAGCAGGTGCTTCTTCATGGCGGGCAGACTTTCTTCGGCTGGTTTCAGCTGATGAAGGCCGACTGCAGACGCTGCAGCCGGGTGTTCACGGGGGGCTGGCCGCGCAGCGCGGTGGGCGGCATCACCTCGCGCCAGCGGAAGCAGGCCACGGCGTGGCCGCTGTCGCTTTCCAGCGGCGGCACGGCCTGCTGGCAAGCCGGCAGCGCGTGCACGCAGCGCGTGTGGAAGGCGCAGCCGGCGGGCGGCTTGGTCGGGCTGGGCACGTCGCCCTGCAGCAGGATGCGGTCGCGCCCGCCGCCGGGCACCGGCTCGGGGATGGCCGACAGCAAGGCCTGCGTGTAGGGGTGGCGCGGCGCGGCGAAGAGTTCGTCCTTGGGCGCCAGTTCGACGATGCGGCCCAGGTACATCACCGCGATGTGGCTGGCGATGTGCTTGACCACCGCCAGGTCGTGGGCGATGAAGATGTAGGCGATGCCCAGACGCTGCTGCAGGTCCTGCAGCAGGTTCACCACCTGGGCCTGAACGGACACATCCAGCGCCGACACCGCCTCATCGCAGACGATGAGTTGCGGCTCCACGGCCAGCGCGCGGGCGATGCCGACCCGCTGGCGCTGGCCGCCGGAAAACTCGTGCGGATAGCGCTGTGCATGTTCAGGCGCCAGGCCCACGGTCAGCAGCAGTTCGGCGACGCGTTCGGCGTGCCGCCCGCTGTGCAGGCCGTGCAGGCGCAGCGGCTCGGCCAGCGTCTGCCCCACCGTCATGCGCGGGTTGAGGCTGGAATAGGGGTCTTGAAAGATGATCTGCATCGCCCGCCGCTGCGCGCGCAGCGCGGCGGCATCCAAGGTGCCCAGGTCGCTGCCGTTGAAGGCGATGCGCCCGGCGGTGGGCTCGATCAGGCGCAGCACCAGGCGGCCCAGCGTGCTCTTGCCGCAGCCCGACTCACCGACCACGCCCAGCGTCTGCCCGGCCTGCAGCGTGAAGCTGACGCCCTGCACCGCCTGCACGGCGCTGCGCGCGCGGCCGAACAGGCCCTGGCGCACCGGGAAGTGCTTCACCAGGCCGTCGACCTGCAACAGGGGCGCGTTCATGCCTTCACCGCTTGCAAGGGCAGTGCCAGCAGGGCGTCGGCGTCCAGCGGCGCCCGCCAGCAGGCCGACAGGTGGCCGCCGCCGATGTCGCGCAGCGGCGGCACTTCGGCACGGCAGCGGTCCTGCGCGAAGGGGCAGCGTTCGGAGAAGGCGCAGCCCAGCGGCCGAGGCAGCGGCGGTGGCACCTGGCCGGCGATCGCCGCCAGCCGCGTCGCCTGGCCGTGCAGGCGTGGCATTGAACCCAGCAGGCCCACGGTGTAGGGGTGTTGTGGCGTGTCGAAGAGCGCCGCCACCGGCGCCTGTTCGACCACCCGGCCGCAGTACATCACCACCACGGTGTCGGCGACCTCGGCGACCACGCCCAGGTCGTGCGTGATCAGCACGATGGCCGTGCCGCTGTCCTGTTGCAGGCTGTGCATCAGCGCCAGGATCTGCGCCTGGATGGTCACATCCAGCGCGGTGGTCGGTTCGTCGGCGATCAGCAGGCGCGGGTTGTTGGCCAGCGCCATGGCGATCATCGCCCGCTGCCGCATGCCGCCCGACAGCTTGTGCGGGTGCTCGTTCAGGCGCTGCGCCGGCGCCGGGATGCGCACCTTTTCCAGCATCTGCAGGGCCCGCGCTTCGGCCTCGGCGCGCCCGAGGTTCTGGTGGCATTGCAGGCCCTCGATGATCTGCTGCCCGATGGTGAACACCGGGTTCAGCGAGCTCATCGGTTCCTGGAAGATCATCGCCATGCCGTTGCCGCGCAGCGCTTGCAGTTCGCGCGCCGACAGGCCGATCAACTCACGGCCTTCGAAGCGGATGGACCCGCCCGCGATGCGCCCGGGCGGGTTGGGGATCAAGCCCATGATGGACAGCGCGGTGACGCTCTTGCCGCTGCCCGACTCGCCGACGATGGCCAGCGTCTGCCCGGCGTGGACGCTGAAGCTGACGCCATCGACGGCCGGAAACTCCCCGTCGTCGGTGCTGAAGTGGGTGCGCAGGTTCTCGACCTGCAGCAACGGTGTGCTCATGCCGCCGAGTGTCCCACCGCGCCGGGGCCCTTCATTCCACCTTGCCGATCTTGCGCACCGCCTCGACCATGACCTTGGCGTCGGCGTCCCAGTAGGTCTGGAACTCGGGTGCGTCCAGGTATTCGATGGGGCTGCCGGCGCGGTTGATGGTGGCGACGACGGCCGGGTCGGTGGCCGCCTTTTTCGCGGCAGCGCGCAGCTTCGACACGATGTCGTCGGGCGTGCCGGCCGGTACGAACAGCGCCGACCATTGCGCGAAGCGCGTGGCGTAGCCGATCTGCGTCAGGCTGGGCACTTCGGGCAGCGCGACCAGCGGCTTGTCGCCCCAGTGCGCCAGCGCGCGCAGCTTGCCGCCCTTGATCTGCTGCGCCACCGCGCTGGGGCCGGCGGCCACCGCGTCGACCTGCCCGCCCAGCAGCGCCAGCACAGCCGGGCCGGCGCCGGTGTAAGGGATGTGGGTCATGCGGAAACCCGCGCTGGCCTTGAGCATTTCCATCGGCACATGCATGGTGCCGTAGTTGCCGCTGCTGCCGTAGTTGTAGGTGGCGGGCTTCTTCTTCGCGTCGGCGATGAATTCGGCCAGCGTCTTCCACGGCGCGTCGGCGCGCACCACCAGCACGGTGGGGTCGGCCGTGAAGCGCGCGATGGGCTCGAACTGGTTCAGCGTGTAGGCCGGCTTGCGGCCCAGGATGTGGTCGGCCTCGGGCAGGATGGAGATGGACGACAGCGTCATCAGGATCGTGTAGCCGTCGGCCGCTGCGCGCGCCGCCACGCCCATGCCCAGCGCGCCGCCGGCACCGACGCGGTTCTCGACGATCACCGTCTGCTTCAGCTCCTTGCTCAGCGCCTCGGCCACCGGCCGCGCCACGGTGTCCGCCACGCCGCCGGGCGGGAAGGGCACGATCATCGTGATGGGCTTGTCGGGCCAATTGGGCTGGGCCAGCGCGGCGCTCGCCGTCAGCAGCGCGGTCAGGAAGAGGGCCCGGCACTTCACGGGGCGGCCCCCGCTGCCGGGTCTTCGAAGTGCGTTTCCAGCACACCCAGGCCGTCGACCTCGATGCGCACCACGTCGCCGTGGCCCAGCCAGCGCGGCGGCGTCATGCCCATGCCGACGCCAGCCGGCGAGCCGGTGGCGATGAGGTCGCCGGGCATCAGCGTGATGCCGCGCGAGCAGGTCTCGATCAGCGTGGCCAGGTCGAAGATCAGGTCGGTGGTGCGCGCGTCCTGGCGCAACTCGGTCGCGCCGCCGTGCGGCGTCACCCAGCAGCGCACGCGGGTGTCGCCGGCGTTCAATTCGTCGGCGGTGACGATCCACGGCCCCATCGGGCAGAAGGTGTCGAAGCTCTTGCCCAGGTCCCATTGCGCGTGGCGCATCTGCACGTCGCGCGCCGTCACGTCGTTGACGATGGTGTAGCCGTAGACGTGCGACATCGCCTCGGCGCGGCTGATGTTGCGCCCGCCCTTGCCGATGACGATGGTCAGTTCGGCCTCGTAGTCGATCTGCGAGGAGATGGCGGCACCCGGCAGTTGCACCGCGTCGTTGGGGCCGATCACGGTCTCGGGCACCTTGGTGAAGACGATGGGCCAGGCATTGACGGTCTTGGAGTTGTCCTTGAAGACACTGGCCTGCAGTTCGGCAGCGTGCGCATGGTAATTGCGGCCCACGCACCACAGGTTGCGGCGCGGTGCGGGCAGCGGGGCGACCAGCATGGCCGGCGTGAAGGCGACCGGTGCGCTGACGGCCGGCAGGGCGGAGCCGGCCACGCTGAGTTCGATCAGGGCCAGTGCGCCGCGGCTGGCGTCGATGTCGAACAGATCGATGGACAGCCCGTCGGCCGCAACGCGGCCCACATGTTGCTGGCCTTGGTGGATGACGGTGGCGATGCGCATAGGTGCTCCGGTTGATCACCCAAATGCTACCATTAAGGCCCAACATCGCTCGACCCTTCAGGCCATGGACGCTGCCTCAGCCCTGCGCGAGAACATCTTCGAGAACCTGCGTTCGCGCACCTGGCGGGCCGGTCACCGCATCCCCACCGAGCGCGCACTGAGCGAGGCATTCGGCCTCAGCCGCTCCACCGTGCGCCGCGTGCTGCTCGACTTCAAGCGCAAGCGGCTGATCACGCAGACCGTGGGCAGCGGCACCTATGTGGCCGACCGGGTGCAGGAAGCGCTGGCCGAACTGACGCCGGCGGTGGCCGCGCACACGGTCAGCCCGGCCGATCTGATGACCGCCCGCCTGGTGCTCGAACCGGCGCTCATCGAGATGGCCATCGGCAATGCCACGGCAGCCGATTTCGAGCGCATGGACGAGTGCAACCACCGGGCCGAGGTGGCCGTCACGCTGGACGAGTTCGAGCATTGGGATGCGGCCCTGCACGAAGCCATCGCCGAGGCCGCGCACAACGGCTTCATCAGCGGTGTCTTCAAGTTGATGAGCGACGTGCGCTCGAACAACGAATGGGGTGCGCTGAAGCGGCGCAGTGCCACGCCCGAGCGCCGGCTGGAATACCAGCAGGAACACCGGGCGCTGGTGCTGGCGCTGAAGGCCCGTGACGCCGAACGTGCCCGCGCGCTGTGCCTGGCGCACCTGGTTCATGTGCGCACCAGCATGTTGGGTTATTGACGGCAGGCTACAGTCCGCGTGGGCTGCCTTGACTGAGCCAATAGAGTCCATTTGAGACCAATCACGGAGACACGATGAACTTCACCCGCACAAGACACCGTCTCACCGGCCTGCTGTTGGCCGTCGCCGGCGCGCTGCCTGTCGCCGCCCAGGCGCAAGACTTCCCGGCCAAGCCGGTGCGCATCGTGGTGCCCTTCGCGCCCGGCGGCTCGGCCGATGTCTATGGCCGCTTCATCGCGCAGAAGCTGCAAGAAGCGATGGGCCAGAACTTCATCGTCGACAACAAGCCCGGCGG
>Ga0136641_1000929_pt1 | contig 12348 bp, 12 predicted proteins | sample EliLak1302023Y_FD_115312 | JGI IMG/M metagenome (GOLD analysis project Ga0136641, IMG submission 115312) | Freshwater microbial communities from Elizabeth Lake, Yosemite National Park, California, USA - 13020-23Y | ecosystem: Environmental > Aquatic > Freshwater > Lake ...
AAAACTACTGAACAAGACCCAGCTTGAAACGTGTCAGTTTCGCGTTGAATACCGCGACTAATGTCAACAGATCGCGTAAAACTTGTGACATCTTGATAAACATACGAACCAGCGGACTGAGTAAAACCGAGTTCGACTTTCGTGACCGGCAAACTCACTTTTTACCATTCAACCTGTTGTGTCGATTGATAGCTTCTGCGATAAGGTTTCCAAACTCAGTCGGTGTTGAGCCGTAAGCGTTGACCACAATGTTCGTAGGATTTCCCGACGGATAGTTGAAAAAACCTTTGCGGTTGGCAGGAATACGCTTGCCCTGTTGAGTATCACCAGACAAAGACAACACCAAAGCTGCCACGCCAAGAATACCTGCCATTGGCAACGGTGCGCGACCAGTTATTTTAGTTTTTCCGCCACCAAGAACAGTTGGCAAACCGTCACCACTTTTTTTGCCAGCAATTGCAACCATAGCGGTTATCAAATTTGCAATAGTTTTAGTCCCATTAGCCAAAACCATAATGCTTTTTAGAGCCAACAAAGCCGGCAACGCCTGAACCAAACTTTTAACGATGTTACCAAAACCCTTCATCGCGTCACCATTACCAAACAACGCAAAGAAATCACTCACCGCTTGAAATGAATCTTTTACAGCCTTTTTGATGTCCATAAAAGTTTTGCCCACATCAGTTTTAGGGTTAGCGACCTGATCTAAAAATGCCGAAACAGCAGGCACAACTTTGATAGTCAGATAATCAACAAACTTGGTAACCATAGGCAACAACAATTTGCCAAACTTTTCTTTCAGTTCATCAACAGCAACCTGCATACGATCAAACGGTGAAGCCAAAGTTGAACGAGCATCCTTAAAGTTTTTCTTTAAAAACGCCATAGCATCGCTACCCTTTTTAATACCAGGCACAAGTTTTTGCAAACCAGACAGATTACCCAAATAGGCACGACCAACACTCTTAGTAACAATCTCAAGGTTCTTACCTGTGCCAGCAGAAGTATCCAACGAAATGTTTAGAAGTTGTTGAGCCTTTTTAGCGTTACCTGTAACACGCAAAAGTGTTGCATAAGCTGGGCGCAAACGATCATCAACAATACCCACGCTGAGCGACAGTTTAGAAATGTAATCTTCCTGTGCAGCAATCTGACCCTTAGTTGCGTGAATAGTTACACGCAGCTGACGCGCCAACATTTTCTGCGAAAGAATGTCTTCCTGGGCTTGCTTTACAGATTCTTTAACAAAATTGATTGTTGATTCCAAACCAACAGCAATACCGGCAAGACCTAACGCGCCCTTGATTGACTTGCCAAAACCCTCAAACTCTTTTCGCGCTTTATGCAAACCAGCAGGGTTAAGTTTGAACCCAACGGGGATATTGATACCGAAAGCCATAGTTACGCCTTTATGTTCCATTCACGGCAATAGCCGTCGATGATGTTCTTAATTTTACCTTGCGCACCTGGTAATGCTTCCTCAGCGGCAGGCCACGCATAACGAGAAGGTTTGCGACCAAGATTACGAATCATCGCAGCACCCGAAGCAGTTTTTCCTGTTGGGCGACGCTTACCAGCCATATCGCTCATAGCGACAACAGCGGAACCCACATTCACAGACACAAGCGAAGTAACAAGTCCAGCATTACGTTTAGATGATGCACGATAAACAACACGCACATCATTAGGCTTCTTGCCTGTCAAAGTTTGCCAACCCAAACGACCTTGATTATTCATTCCCGACAACGGGGCAACAACAGGAATAGCCGATTTGACTTTATTTTTTACAGGTTCAGCAACTTGTTTGATGTCACGCACTAAATGTTTTTTCAAATCAGGTTCGATTTTCATAAGCTCACGCTGTAACTTTGCAACATCCGTTGCCATAATCGTTTTGCTCATACAACAAGTTTAGTCGGGGCTATTTTGCGCCCGTAAAGCCATCGCCATCGTGTAAAGCATACGATCAGACTCTTGCAACAAAACACTAGGCGCAATGCCCGTAGCAACCGACAACGAAGCAATAAACCAATGCTCGCTGCTATCGCCTAGTGCTACGAAACTTTTGGGCCTTCAACAAACTCCACAAACGCCACAGAGTTCAGCCAGGTATCAAAGTCGGCAGTCGTCACAGCAAGACGCACCTGCGCACGATAAGCCAAGAAACATAAGTGTTCATAAGTTTCCAATTTGTCCAACGAAATCTCAAACTTGCGCTCGAAAGCGATAATGTCTGGAGCTGCGACCTGAACGAGTGCTGAAGTGCCGTCTGCTAAATCTATGCGTAGTGTTGGGCGCATTTTAGGCGGTTGCTCTCGTCACGGTTCCAGAGATCGGCCACGAAACAGACACAGTTGACAAGTCACCAATCTGACCGTGTACACCGTAAGCGTTTACCAAAACAGTCGCAGTGTAGGCAGGGTTAGTTGACGAAACAGCAGTCGAAGTCGGAGTGATAACAATCGTGCCGATGGTTCCGAGCAGTGGGTAAATGGTTGCGTCAACCGCAGCAGCACCAAAGTCCTGGTTGAATTGCAGATTCACGGTTCCGGTCTTTAGACCAGCAACACGAGTGCGCCAAGACGAACCAAAAGCAGTAGTTTCAATATCGCCAACCTCAAACAGAATTTCGGTCTGAGTAAGCCAAGACGAAAGGTTAGTTCCGTTGAGAGTAGTTTTGAAATCTTGCGCTACGAAAACAGCCACAATAATCCTTTGTTAGAGAGCGAACACTTGAACCGAAAACTCGGCACTTAAATAGTTTATCTCACCTATGACAACGCTTCCGTAAGCGTCAAGTGAAACCATCGTTGAATCAGCTGCGATCCCACCAAGAGTGCGGTCATTCTCGAGCGCGCTCAACACCGAATAAGTGCCGTCGCTTGCCACATACTGATCTAACGAGTTTTGCGCAGACCGTTCCGACGCACGACCAACAACCAGAGTTATTTTGAACAAATACTCGGTCAAACCTCGATGAAATGATTTCTGATAGTTGATTTTGTCAAGATTTATCATCGCCAAAGGTGGGTTTACTTGTTCCGGCAAGATAGGCACAACACGCAAACCTGGAATAGTTTTCAGGTTCGCCGCTAACCCGTCACGCAACGCTTTGACAGTAACAGCCATTAGGCGTTGACTCGCATTTGACGGAACGGGTCAATGAGCTGTGCAACATCGCCGTCAATGGCCCTACCCACACGCATAATGCCAATGTCAGACACACCAGCAACACCCAGAGGCGACTCAAGTCGTTTGAACAAACGTGAAGCCTGAATGACAGTTGCCTGTTTGATAGGGTCAGGCACAGACGACCAACCAAAACGCCCTGTAACCCGAATAAGGCTGTTGTCGCCGAAATACGGGAACAAGTAGTGACCTGTTGCTTTGATGCCCGTATAAGGGCTGTAGTAGCCGTTAGAGAGGTTGTTTTTAGGTGTTAGTTCATAGTCAGGGTAATCGCCTGAGTTAGTCCAGTTGATGTCATACTGGTTTTTCATATTGCTTGACGTGTCCAACGAAGTGAATTCAACCAGGTCATCAATCCAAACCCAATAAGGGTCATTCGTTGAATAGTAACGCTGTTCGCTGCTGGTCGCGCCCAACCAAAAATAACGGTTGCAATACTGATCGATAAGTCGTGAAGCAGAGTTGATAGACATTTCCAACATTGCGTCGTCAATGGTGTCGGTGATTCGCAAAGCCGTCTTTACATCGGCAAGGGAACAATACGCATTAGTTAGGGCCACAAAAAACTCCTGAAGTAGATACGACTATTTTACCGCACCAAGCAAACGCCCTAAAACGGGTTGCCAAGACTCTTTGAACACTTTTGCGCTGTCATACTCGGCGGCCTTACTAATCGCCTTCTGTGACCTGCCCTTCCCCTTCTGATACGCCTCCTCCAAAGCGTTTACAATCTCAATCACGAACGGCATATTGAACCAAGCCTTCTGTGGCGCATCCCACAACGGTTGACCATTCACCAACCAGCCATCCTCAGATACAAGCTCGGCAGTCGCAGCAAAGTTTGACCCAATAACACGAGTGCCACACGCTTGCGCTTCCAAAGTTGCCAAACCAAACCCTTCACCCAACGACGGTGCCAACAAAACATCCATTCCCGTATAAAGCGCAGCAACAGTTTCCTGATCGATGCCATAACGGTAAGCAACTGGGTCAACAAAAGAAACTTTCTCTTGTGGCAGACCGCAAGCCTTCATCAAATCAAACAAGTTCACGCCACCAAAGACACCAAACGGTTCGGTGTGAATGTAAAGCAAAACGTCATCGTGTTTTTGAGCAAAAATGCTAAACGCCAGAATGTTCGCATCCCACGCTTTGCGCATAGGATAAATGCCTTTGTTCGCCGCATTCATACCCACAACAAACTTGTCTTTCGACTGTAAATGTTCCTCAACCAAAACACCTTCAGGCAAAACAAAAGTCGGCTTGAACATTTTCTTAGTGTCAATGCCGTGTGGCACATACTCAGCCTCAATACCGACACGCCTCATCTCATCCTGACCAAACTTCGACATCGCAATCGGTGTCACATTAGGTCGGCGCAACCATTTGCCAACCTTCTCGGGTAACGGTGAGTGATCAACCGGTGTCCAGGAACCAATGCGCTCAATCTTGTCGTAACCAATACCGTCAAAAACCCAAGCGTCATAAAGCGTTATCAAACACGACGGCAAACCAGGATTCTTGTTCGCCCAATGTTGACTATTCAACGGAATGACGTCATTTGAGTAAAGGTCTGTTCCGCGCCCATAATGTGGGATAGGGCCAGCCGGCGAATCCCAAACAGAGTTCGTTCCCTCCAAACCATAGTTTGATAAAGACGCAACTTTGTAACCTGCACGTTTAGCGTGAGTCAAAAACTGTGCCGTCTGTGTGCCGTAACCTGTCGCAGCTGTCGGACTGTTCGAAGCCCAAGCAATAACACCGTTCATAAAATCCTCTCGATAAAACAAGGTTAGCAAAAAACCCCGACAGGCTTGGGGGATACCTGTCAGGGCTTTGCGCTCAAAATTCAGCAGTCGCTAGGAGAGCAGCCTATTGCAAATCTCTCTAAGTCACCCGTTTAGACCTATGACTATCGCTGGTATTGCAGACCTGGGTGAATTCTTAGTAGAACGATAGTCTTACAACTATGGCAGTAATAAATGAAATCAACAAATTGGCTGGAGTATCGGCGTGTCGCAACTGTTACCAATGCGCCCAAGTGAAAGAAAACTCCCACCAGACTACGCGACTGGCAGGAGTTCTCAGTTTGAAACAGACTAGCTTGCAGCACCCTTGAAGAACTTGATGTGCGAGGTCTGTGGCAAGTTTCCGTCAACACGCATCGTGAAACGGAAGGTAGTTAGGTCAGAACCGAACGCATAGTCGTCTGAACGGTCAAGGCGGATGCCACCGACTGAACGAACGAAGTATGACGACAAGTCACCGGCGATAATGCTCTTAGCGCCAGTTGCGATGTCAGCCATTGCAGGGTTCTCGTAAACCTGGTAGCCACCAATCAAGTCACGCTTTTCAGCAGACAGCGATGGGTCAAACAGATAACGACCATAAGAGTCCTTGAGCTTACGAACAGCAGCAATGCTCTTGCCGTTCATCTGTAGGCCGAAGGTTGACTTCTGACGAAGCGCACCGTCAAGGCTGTAGATCAGGTCGAAGATGTTGTCGGCAGTGAAAGCACCAGCAACGCCCGTCGAACCCGTAATGCCCGAGCCCGCAACGTTCACAACACCAGTTGGCTGAACGGTTCCAGTTCCGGTGGTTAGACCGATGTTCACGTTGTAACCGAGAGCGTTGCCGACCTCAGTTGCAATGAAAGACATTAGGTCAACACCAGCGTCAGTCATCAGTTCACGAGCAACCGAGATAAGACCCGAATACTTGTAAGCCGAAAGAGTGGTGAACGAGTTGAAAACCGGCTCGTTGGTGTCGATAGCAGCGCCAGGAGCCTTGACAGTGGCAGCCGAATAAGCACCAAGTGAAGGAATCTGAAGAGGCTCACCAGAAGCAGTGTTGAGAATAGTCGAAGTCTGAAGCATTGGGCCAGTCAGACGGGCAAGTTCAATAACCTTGTCATAGAACGAGGTTGGAACAGGTGAGCCAGTTGACGACGGGGTAATGCTGCGGAACTCGTGACCAGAACCGTTGACCATCGAGCGAAGCACAGCCTCGTCGTTGTTCTTGGTTTCTGGGGTTGATACGCGGAATGACTGTGCAGCAGCAGCGGCACGCTCTTCACGCTCGGCGCGGCTACGAGCCTCGTCGATAAATTCGGCTTTCTTGTCAAGGTCAGCAGAGAGAGCCTGGTATTTGGCTTCCTCTTCGCCAGAAAGTGAACGGCCTTCAGCCTCAGCAACATCAATGATTGCCTTTGCTTCGTGCCAGAGCTTCTGACGTTCCTCGACCATACCGTTTAGAAATTCAGACATTAGATGTCCTTTCGGGTTTGGTTGGATTTATTTGGAATCGCCGCGCTGACGCTGACTAGGTTCGCGCTTACGCAGAACCTTGATTACAAGTTTACTAGAAAAGTTTTTGCGACTATTTGAGCAGGTCTAGACGCTTACGCAACAAACCAAGATCAGTTGGTTTCTTTTCGACAGCTTCACCCGAACGAACCGAAGTCGAACCAGCGGTTGACTCATAAGCAGGGAAAGCAACAATGCTTGTTTCAAACAGGCGAACCGAGTTCAGTTCACGAGTATTGCCATCCTCAGACCAAGAATCGCCACCCTGCGGAACAGAGAAACCAAACGACATAGCGTTGACATCGCCGCGTTTGATAAGTTCAGCAGCGTCACGGCCAGCAGAAGTGTTAGGGAGTTTCGCTGTAACCTTCAAGCCAACACCATCCTCAACCAAAGTCAAAGTTCCGGCACGAGTCGAACCCAAAACTTGTGAGCTGTCGTGGTTCCAAAGTAGTTTCACATCATTGCGTGACGCAAGTGAACGTTTGAAAGCGCCAGGTTTGATGATTTCAGTAAAAGGCAACGGCTGAGAAGGCGAGTTAAATTTCGCTGCATAACCCGTGAAAGTCATACCGTCACCCTCTTGACGCAACTCAATGGTTTCAAGTGCGGTTCGTTGTTCTAACATTTTGGTTCCTGACTGACGATTCTCTTGAACAAACTTTGGATCAACGAAACGACCTTCAAGCATTGGGGCTTGTGAGTCCATATCGTAACCAGTAGCAACTTCGGCAGGCTGGTCGGTTGGTTGAGCAGGAACGTGAACTTCGCCGACTTCTTCAATCTCAGTTTTGAAAGCGTTACGCAAATCATCACCAATAATTGTTCCAAGTTGCCAATGCCACAAACTAAAACGGTCTTGCAGATCTGCTAGAAAGTTGAAAATGCCTTGTTCGTTTAGTTCGTCAGCGCACATTTGAGTTTCAACAATGTCGCCCAACAAGATTTCGTTTGCTTTGTAAATCGCCAAAGACAACTGAACAGGGTCGCCACCAATAAACGTTGCGTCAATCTCTGTGTCGGCAACAAAAGTTGGCAACATAAACGGCGCATCAAAATCTAGTTTGCGAATGTTCTCAGCTGTCGGGTCAATGGCCGCGTCATAATCTTCATAAATCTTTTGAAAAAACTTGTGAAACTGTGGGAACAAAACACCCTTGACGTTCCAGTGAGCGCCGTGAGCCAAAAACTTAGCCGAAACAAGGTTGCCCAAAAGTTCTTTCAACTCGGTTGCCAGGTCAGCGGGTTGTTCCTCGACGGCTTCCTCCGCAATCGGCTCAGGTGCATCACCATAACCGTCACGTTGGGCCATAGCAGCCATCGCAGGCATCTTTGCAGGGTCATACACGTTTGCTACACCGGCATCCTCGTAAGCGATACGAGCCTCTGGGTTATTGTCGACAGCAAACTGAATGTTGTAACCATCCTCAATAAGTGAAGCAGCAGTTTCACCTTTGAAAGCGTTAGAGTCGCCACCAGGATTCATAATCAGCTGTTGATACTGAACACCTAGACGATTCAGTTCGGCAATCGTTGATTCGCGGTCAGTTGTTGGGCGACCAGTGACCAAATACAAGTCAACAGGCTGGTGATCTAACCAAGCGTAATAGTCTTGGTGAATCTTGCCCTCAACAATGAGAGTGTCATCAATGTCGCTAATGCCAATGTTTGTTCCGGCATCTCTAGTTGTCATTTTGCTTCCTAAACTATTTACCCAACTTTGACCAGCGTCGCCGCCCCAAGCATCCCAAGCAACTCGCCCAGGTGTCGGGAACCCTTGTTCGCCAGCATTGAAACCAGTAGCGTTTTTATCAACTTTGTGTCGAGCAAAATACGAACGCATCCTAGAAACAACATCTTCAGACACAGACTCACCATTGGCTAACTGAGTCGCACGTCTACGACCAACAGCCGTAAAACCTGAACCCGCTAAACCTTTGTCAATCCAATCCAAAGCTCGTTTAGCCGCTTCCGAAACACCCTTCGGTGGCGTGAAACTTGCACGCATCTCACCACCTGGAGTCAACTTCTCAGCCAAACTAACTGCAACCATTTGGTCGACTGCACCCTGCTTAGTTGGGTGCGACCCGATAACGGTTCCATCTTCCTTAATTGTATTCCAGCCCGTATCAGACTTTTTTACGAAATAAGGCATCAGTCTTGTTTCTGAATCATTACGCCCAAACCATAAGAACCTGAGCTTGTAACAGCGTAAAGAGAATCACCAGGACCAAGTGTCATTTGCAAAAAAACCGTAGTGTTGATTTCAACAGACGAACCTGCTGTCAAAGACGGCCCACCAATCCAAATCTTGCGACCAGCAACATCCTCAAGGTTGTGCAATGTTACCTGCTGTGGCTGAAAGTCCGGCGCAACAACTTGAGTAACGCTAGTCGTAATCGTGTAAGCGGTTTGAGTTATCGGCATTATTGACCTTCTTGTGTCGGTGCGATTATTGCAGACGGTTCAGCCTCTTGCCCAACGTCATAAGTCATCGGGTTAGCAGGGTCAATAAGCGACGGGTTTTGCAACTGTGTCGACGGAATGCCGGTGTGTGGGATAGGTGGCAGAGCCATAGCTGACAAAACATCTTCTGGTTTGAAACCAATGCTGATAAGTTTTTGCGCCATTGCGATTTTTGATTCCTGCTCGGTGAGCGAAGCGGAACCCAAGTTGACGTTAGCCAATGGAACACGGTTCTGATCGCCGTCGGTCACAGGTCGCAAGTCTTCAATCTTTCTAACCTCGTTGATAGTCATCCAACCAGACTGCAACGCTGTCGAATAACCTGCAACACGGGTAGCAAAGTCGCCGCGCAAAAGTTCAGACACGTTGAAATCAATGTAAGCCTTGTTCGGTAGCAAAGCCGAGAACGCATCCTCAAGTTTTACAATCCAGGGTCTTAGAGTGTGAGTCACAAACGCGATAGCGTTTTGTTCGTTGCTGTTGTAAGACTGTGCGCCCTTCTCAGCCAAACCAATCATATTAAGTGGCACACGATAAGCTCGCGCAATGTCCTCGACAGCCAAACGACGCGAATCCAACATTTGAGCTTCATCAGGGCTTGAAGTTGTTTTCACAAACTGTGCGCCACCAGACAAAACGCCGGTGCGATGCGCGCGCTTGTAACCCTTGTGCGAGTTGTCGAATGAACGACTAAGGTTTTCAGCCTGGTCTTTAGTCAACTGCCCTGGATAAGTGATAACGCCTTGAGTGTGTGTTCCCTGACCAAAGAACCTTGCAGCAAAGTTCTCGAGAGCCATAGCCAAACCAAAGTTTTCTTTCAACTTGTCGACAGGGCTGGCAGCACGAACCTGACCAGGCATCAACAATGAACCCGTGATGTGCAGGATTTCATTTGAGTCGAGCGAACGGCCTTCGCCTTCATAGTTGAAACGCTTTTGCCCAATGGCTGTGCGCTTCACTTCGACCTTCATCGGGTCAAGGGTCATCAGGTTGAGAACGTCGCCCGTGTTTGGGTCACGGAATACACGAACGAAAGCGTTGCCGTCGATAAGAAGGCTAATAAGTGTCTGCTGCCAAAACGCGCTAGATGATAGTTCGAAGTCTGGTTGTGTAACCCAAGTTGGCTTAGGTCGGTAAGGGAACGTTACGCCGTCTTTTTTGATAAACGCATCAATGGGCAAAGTCGAAATGGTGTCAGCGATCAGAGTGACACAAGCCCAAACAGCGTTTATTGTGGTTGCCGACTGCTCATCAATCATCGTGTCAGCTTGAGTTGAGAAGGCCGTTAGGTCGCCACCCGAACCCCAAATCGACTGGAACGAAATGGCTCGTTCCTCACCGCCCTGATTCAACAAACGATTTAGCATTATTTACTTCTTTCAGCGGCAAGACCAAAAACGATAAGACCCAAACCAGCCAAAATGAAACCAGCCGGAACCCAAATCAGAAAACCGCCAACAACAACAGACGCAACGCCAACGGCTTGCAGGATAGTTGCGAACAAGCAAACTCCTTAGAATGAAAAAAACTCTGGCACAATGGCTTCTTCAATGTTACCAGCCCTTGTTGCCCTATCAAAAGCGATGATAAAAGCGATAGCGTTGTCAATCTTGCGTTTAGACGTATTCGACTCTTTCGTCACACGCACACCGCGAGCGTCAGACTTCAAAACACAGTTATCCAAGTGTCGAGCCAAAGCAGGGTTGCCGTCGTGAACAAGTTTCTTCTCGACAACAGCATCAAACACTTTCTGAGTCGCAGGAATCATATACTTCAGAAACCCTGTGTTGTATTCGACAATCGGCAAACCTTGTTCTTGTAAAGCTTCCATAGTTCTAGCCCAACGGAATGGGTCACAAGCAATCTCACGAACCAACGGGTATTTTTTTACCCAATCAAAAATGGTTGCCTCAACTTCAGCGATAGGCACACGCCAAGAATCATCATCAACACCCCAGTTCTTTTCCCAAGTGGCAACAAGTTTCACCTTCGGCAACTCATCATCTTTCGGCACAGACACCGCACAGATCGCTGTCGAGTCACCAGAAAACGAACCATCAAATCCCAGAATGTATTCATCATCAGGGTTCCATTCAAACTCGCCCTCGAGCGTGTCCCACAACCCGTTAGGCAGCCAAGCCGTAGTCGAAGACACCCACTGGTTTAGTCGTTTAGTGCGAAACTCAGCTTCAGGTGTTCTTTTTACTGCGGAAGCAAAGTCAGACTCAGCCACCAAATCGTTGAAACCAGGATTAGCAATAGCCCAAGTCGCCGGTAACGTGTGATCAGCGTCAGCCGGTGCCTCCCACCAAGCCATAAAAAATGACGGGTCAACAATCTCGCCACGAGCAACTTTCTGGCCGTATTGGTAAAGCGTGTAAGCGATAGAGTCCGAACCTGTCGAGTCAGACTTCTTGCCAGCCGTCGTAATGGCCATCAACTGCGCAATGTTTCCTCTGTTACCCATAGCCAACGAAAACACGTCAAACAAATCACGGGTCTGGTGCGCGTGCAACTCGTCAATGATTATTCGGCTAGGGTTTGAGCCTTCTTTCGAATACGCTTCCGCCGAAACAACCTTCATAACCGATTTAGAACCAGGCACATAAATCGAATCTTTATACACTTGCACGATTTCCGACAACTCGCTCGACTCAATCATTCGTTTAGCCTCACCAAACACGATACGAGCCTGCTCTTTTTCAGCTGCGGCAACCACAACTTCAGCACCCTCAACACCCTCAGCGATCAGAGAGTAAAGCGCGAACGCAGCAGACGACAAAGCAGACTTGCCATTCTTGCGCGGCATACCGATAAAAGCCGTCTGATGTAAATAACCCTTGTTCTCGTCTCGAGCATAAACGTGCCTAAGAAGTTCCCTCTGCCAATCTCGAAGTTTCAACGCAGACCCAGCGCGACCAGCAATCCCGTCTTTACCAATCGAACCAAAGGTTTCAGCGAAGTCAGCAGCATAACGCCCATCACCAGCATCAAGGTTTACAGAATCAACAGGCGTAAGCCAAGCAGGAGGCCAACTACTCACCCTTAGCCTTCCGTTCCAACAACTCCTGCAACTTGCTCTTAGTTTTTACAGACACCAAACCAAGTTTTGTGCGATCAGACGGCGTAAAACCCAACAGCGACAAGTTGTTTGTAATCAGACGCTCCAGGTCGTTCAGTTGTTTGAACATATGCCATTCGTCAGGATGCTCAACAATGTGCGACTCGATACGAGTCTTGCGGTCAAGTTGCTCACAAACCATCTGCAACAACTGAACGTCAGTCTGCCCAATCCACAACTCACCGGCACTCGCAACATCATCCCACAGCTGTTTACCAGCCCAATCAAGCGGGCGAAGCGGCTCTTTAGGACCATACACGATAACAG
>Ga0136641_1000932_pt1 | contig 12312 bp, 17 predicted proteins | sample EliLak1302023Y_FD_115312 | JGI IMG/M metagenome (GOLD analysis project Ga0136641, IMG submission 115312) | Freshwater microbial communities from Elizabeth Lake, Yosemite National Park, California, USA - 13020-23Y | ecosystem: Environmental > Aquatic > Freshwater > Lake ...
ATGCAGATTGTGGGGTGTGCTTTGTCTCCAGCTTTGACAACTGGTCGATATAAATAAATAGGGCGATCTGTTTGCTTACTGCATCCAGCTATGGATAAACCCAAGGGGATAAGACAAGTGAAGTAAGTAGGGATTGAGTAGGGAATAGGAATATCACTATCGGGTTTTATCTATCGAATTGCACAATTTCCAGTTATCCCTATACTAGGATCGAATCATTCATAAGGTATTCACCATGCAATTAAAGCGACTTACTAGAAAACAGATCAGAGAGCAGATAGAAGCAACTCCAATAGATCAGATACTTCATGTACCAGTAAGAAGCCTGACAACTAAGCAGAGAGCCTATTGTAAGAAGGTGGCTACTGGTGAGACATTCAACCAAGCCTATCGAGAAGTCTACCAATCTAAGGCTAATCCCAAATCAATTGGAGTAGAAATAAACAAAATGAATAAAAACCCAAGAATTGCCCTAGAGATAGAAGCACAGAAGCGGGCTATTGAATTCGAAACGGCTTATTCTGCTAGACAATTGAAGTCTATCGTTATCTCTCAACTGACTAAAGAAGCCCTAGATCCTAAGTCTAAAGCATCTGAGCGTATCAGTGCGTTGAAGGCTTTGGGGTCAGTCGCTGAACTGGGCGTATTCGTTGAGCGTAAAGAGATTAGGACAATTAAAGATAGTGCAACTGCTAAGGCGGATCTACTTAGTAAGCTAAAGCAAGCTATCAAGGATCAATCTAGGACTATCGACAATGATGCTATGTCATTACTAGATGAGATCAATTCTCAAGTAGAAAAAGAAATTGTGGAGCAGGCCCTGGATGCGACCCCACCTACCCCCACCCCCAACAATGAGCCATCGGTACACGCTCCTATACTACATACTATTCCATCCAAACGATCCCATGTTGAGAATGATTCTCAAACAGACGGGGGGGAGGGGTAATTTTTATGTGTATATTCAATAACTTACGATCTATCTCTAAACGGTTTAGAGATAGAATTGGGGAAATAGGCCCCATTATGTTTCTAAATGAGAAGGCATAGGGGGGTATTTTGAGAAATTTAAGTGAAATAGAACGGGATATCCGTAAGGCGTCTGACCTGCTCAATAGACTCGTCTTAGAACGTAAGTTAACTATTCAACAGATTAATGGGATGTTAGCCTCTTCAGAGATATTGACTGAACAAGCAATCGCCCGCATGAAAGATGACAAGCATTGGGAGGCTGGGACATGACTGAGAAGCAGGCTATTGTGTATAAGTTCATAGATGAGTGGTGGAGGACTTGGGGGTTTGCTCCTTCTATAGATGATGTTATGCGCTTTACTGGAGACAAAGGGCGGGCGAACATCCACCGCATTTATAAAAAGCTCTGTGAACATGGGCATTGTAAGATGACCCCCAGACTGGCAAGATCCATCCGCCCAACAAATATGAGAATGCGAGATATCGATTGAATTTAGAAAAGATTATTGAGTCGCTAGACCCTGTAGAGCAGGCTGCCTTTCTGGAGGCCGCGGAGGACTACATTGGTTCACTAAACAGGGAACTAGCTCAGATAGATTTTATTAAGTTTGCCCATGAGATGTGGCCCGGATTCATTGACGGGCGGCATCATAAAATCATGGCGCAAAAGTTTCAAGAGATTGCCGATGGGAAATGTAAGCGGTTAATCATCAATATGCCACCCCGCCACACAAAGTCGGAGTTTGCATCCTACCTCCTACCCGCATGGTTTTTAGGCAGGTTTCCCGGTAAAAAGATTATCCAAACGTCCAATACTGCTGAACTAGCGGTGGGCTTTGGTCGAAAGGTTCGTAACTTAGTAGGAAGTGAACAATATGCAAAGATATTCCCAGATGTCACTCTTAAATCAGATAGCAAAGCTGCTGGCCGTTGGGGCACTAACCATGATGGCAGCTATTTTGCTATTGGTGTGGGCGGTACCGTTACTGGTAAAGGAGCTGATTTGCTCATTATTGACGATCCACACTCGGAACAAGAGGCGGCTATAGCCGCAACTAACCCAGAAGTCTACGATAAGGTGTACGAATGGTACTCCTCTGGCCCAAGACAGCGTCTACAACCTGGCGGAGCCATCGTAATCATCATGACAAGATGGTCAAAACGAGATTTAGTAGGAAAAATCATCAAAAGTTCTATTGAAAGAGATGGAGAAGAGTGGGATGTAGTGGAATTTCCCGCTATTTTGCCCTCTGGTAACTCATTATGGCCAGAATTTTGGCCCATTGGCGAACTTTTAGCCCTTAAAAACGAACTTCCTGTCTCTAAATGGAACGCCCAGTATATGCAGTCCCCCACTTCGGAAGAAGGGGCGATGGTTAAGCGAGAATGGTGGAAGATTTGGGAGAAAGAAACGCCGCCTAAGTGCGAATTTATCATTCAATCTTGGGACACCGCCTTTACTAAGAACGAAAGGTCAGACTATTCAGCGTGTACGACATGGGGAGTGTTTTATTTTAATGAAAACTCAGCTGATCCTCACATCATTTTGCTCGATGCAATAAAGGAGAGACTAGAGTTCCCTGAATTGAAGGCAAGAGCGTTACAGATGTACAATGAATGGGAGCCAGACTCTTGCGTAATCGAAGCAAAAGCTGCGGGAAGTCCTTTAATTTATGAATTAAGAAAGATGGGAATCCTTGTATCAGAGTTTACTCCGACAAGAGGTAATGATAAGATAGCCCGTATGAATTCGGTGACGGATTTATTTTCATCTGGCAGGGTATGGGCACCACCAAGAAGATGGGCGGAAGAAGTCATGGAAGAGATGGCTGCTTTCCCTAATTCAGAGCACGATGACTTGGTTGACTCAAGTACCCAAGCATTGATTAGATTTAGAAAAGGTGGTTTTGTTAGCTTGCCAAGCGATGAAACAGACGAACCAATTACATTTAGACGCAAAGCGGCTTATTACTAGGAAATATTATGTCAATTGAAAAAAGTTTATATGCAGCGCCAGTAGGTCTTGACGCATTATCAGAAGATGTACCAGATTTAGAAGTCGAGTTAGAAGGCGATGTTGAAGACTTAGAGACTCCCGAAGAAGAGGCTCATGAAGACGAGTTTGATGATAACTTAGCCGAATATATTTCCAGTAAAGAATTAGCCACAATCGCTGGCGATTTAATGGGCGATTTTGAAGATGACATTTCCGCACGCAAAGACTGGATCCAAACTTATGTAGATGGCTTAGAGCTACTCGGTATGAAGATCGAGGAGCGTACAGAACCTTGGGAGGGAGCTTGTGGGGTATACCATCCATTGCTTAGCGAGGCTCTAGTGAAGTTTCAAGCCGAAACCATCATGGAGACTTTCCCCGCCCAAGGACCAGTCAAGACCCAGATTATTGGTAAAGAAACACCAGAGATTAAAGACGCAGCTAATCGTGTTCAAGCGAACATGAATTATGAGCTTACCAATGTGATGCAAGAGTACCGCCCAGAGCACGAGAGAATGATCTGGGGATTAGGACTTGCTGGTAACGCCTTTAAAAAGGTGTACTACGATCCATCTTTGGGTCGTCAGGTGTCAATGTTTATTCCTGCTGAAGACATCGTTGTTCCTTATGGCGCATCAAGCCTTGAGCAATCACCACGTATTACCCATGTAATGCGCAAGACCGAAAATGAAGTAACCCGCCTGCAATACGCTGGCTTTTATCGTGACATTGACTTAGGCGAACCAGCCAACACCCTAGACGAAGTAGAAAAGAGAATTGCAGAGAAGATGGGTTTCCGTGCATCAACGGATGACCGCTACAAACTTCTAGAAATGCACGTTGATCTTGACCTTCCGGGATATGAGGACACAGATGAAGATGGAAACTTTACAGGATTGGCTTTGCCGTATGTTGTCACTATTGAAAAAGGCAGTATGGAAGTTTTATCTATCCGCCGCAACTGGCGTCCAGAAGATAAAAAGAAAACTAAAAGACAGCATTTCGTCCATTACGGATACGTTCCAGGTTTTGGTTTTTACTGCTTTGGTCTTATCCATCTTGTCGGGGCTTTTGCTAAGTCTGGTACTAGTCTTATTCGGCAGCTCGTGGATGCAGGGACATTATCAAATCTGCCAGGTGGCTTTAAAACCCGTGGCTTGCGAATCAAAGGCGATGACACACCAATAAGCCCAGGCGAATTCCGTGACGTTGATGTTCCATCTGGAACTATCAAAGACAACTTACTGCCACTTCCATACAAGGAACCAAGCCAAACTCTCTACAGTCTTTTCAATACTATCGTTGAAGAAGGCCGCCGTTTTGCTTCTGCAGCGGATATGCAAGTTTCCGATATGTCAGCCAACTCCCCAGTTGGGACTACTTTGGCAATCTTGGAAAGAACCCTAAAAGTCATGAGCGCAGTCCAAGCTCGTATTCATTATTCAATGAGACAAGAGCTAAGACTTTTAAAAGATATCATCCGTGACTACACAGATCCTGATTACACCTATGATCCAGAAGAAGGTAACCGTTCTTGTAAAAAGTCTGATTATGACCACGTAGATGTTATTCCCGTCTCTGACCCAAATGCCGCAACAATGGCGCAGAAGATTGTTCAGTACCAAGCAGTTCTACAACTAGCCCAGCAAGCTCCGCAAATCTACAATATGCCAAACTTGCACCGCCAGATGTTAGAAGTATTGGGTATTCGAAATGCTCAAAAACTGATACCGCTACAAGATGACATGAAGCCAAAAGATCCTATTGCTGAGAATATGGATGTTTTAAACATGAAACCATTGAAAGCGTTTATCTACCAAGATCAAGATGCCCATATATCAGCGCACCAAGCTTTTATGCAAGATCCACAAGTAGCGGCAATGATTGGTCAGAACCCTCAAGCCCAAGCGATGATGGCTGCTATACAGGCGCATATTTGCGAACACTTCGCATTTAAATATCGCCAGCAAATCGAACAGCAGTTGGGCGCTCCATTACCATACTTTAAAGAAGATGACGATGAACATATTCCAGAGGATGTGGAAGTTCAGATTTCTAGGGCTGTGGCTCAAGCCGCGCAACAGCTTACAACGCAGAACAAGGCGCAAGCGCAACAGCAAGAAGCTAAGCAAGCGGCTGAAGATCCAATTATCCAGATGCAACAACAGGAATTGGCGCTCAAAGCTGAGGAACAAAAACGCAAGGCAGCCCGTGATCAAGCTGACATTCAGCTTAAACAAACAGAACTTGCAGACAACAAAGAGATTGAAATGCACCGAATTGACTTAGAAGCTCAAAAATTTGGCGCAAATATGGAAAAAGACAAGCAAGCAAGCGCCCTTAACTTACAGCGTATGGCTAACGAAATAGACATTGCTGGTCATAAGTTGGGGATTGATGCGGCTAAGAGCCATGCTCAATTGGACGTACAAAAAGGGCAAATCACTGCGCAGTTGATTGCAGCCCAGATTAATTCTAACGCTAACAAGAAAGATGAAAAGAAAGGTAAAAAATGACCGAGCTAGAAGTAATTGCTAAACAGATAGACGACAAGGTTGAGCAATTAAAAGAAGCAGTATTGGTTGGAAATTTAGATCATACGGGTTATCAAAGAATTTGTGGTGAGGTTCGGGGTCTACTCACTGCAAGAGGTTACGTATTAGACCTGAAAGATAGACTGGAGAAATCAGATGAGTGACGCACTCGACTTAGGGCAAGCTGTAGATTTGACGAATCTGCTTGATAAGTCAAACGAAGAAAAAGCAACACAACTACCAAAACCATCAGGGTATCGCATCCTTTGCGCTATTCCAGAGATGGAAAAAGAGTACGAAAGCGGTATTCTAAAGGCAGACGAAACTGTCCGAATTGAAGAAACCCTAACTACTGTGTTGTTTGTAGTGGATTTAGGTCCAGATTGCTATTCAGATAAAGGTCGTTTTCCTAATGGCCCGTGGTGCAAAAAGGGCGATTTTGTCCTTGCTAAACCATATGCTGGTAGCCGTCTAGTAATACATGGACGTGAATTTCGCATTATTAATGATGATACGGTTGAAGCAGTTGTTGCAGACCCTAGGGGAATCAAAAGGAAATGAGAAGTGAAGAAGGCAAAGTAAAGCAACGGGAGGCAATAAGACGTTGGCAAAAGGCAAACCCCGAAAAGGTTAAAGCCGCCAAGCAACGATATTATTCCTCTGAAAAAGGTAAGTTACAAAAACGCAAGGAAGAAGCAAATTATGTGCTTACTGGCGGCAGAGCTAAGTCTGAAATAAAACGTGCAAGTTTTCCAATTTCTGAACCTAGAAAATTATCAAAAGCTAAAAGTTGCCTTAAAAGACGTGGATTAATTAAAGAATTGCTTGATTTTGATATGTTTGTATTAGAGGAAGCTATTTCCTTGGCTAAGTTAAGGGAACATCTTGTTGGTGGTAAATGGCACGTTGATCACATTATTCCAGTTTCTAAAGGTGGTAGTTCCCAAGCTACAAATTTGCAAGTAGTACCCGCAAAATGGAACCAAAGTAAGGGAACAAAAACAATGTATTTTTTAAACGCAAGTAAACGTAAATAAGGAGCATACGAATGGACGGATATAAATTTCCCGATGAAGTAGAAAACGAAGAAGCACAATCTAAGGGTAAACCAGAAGAAAATGAAGGTTTTGAAATTGAGGTTGAAGATGATACTCCGCCACAAGATCGTGGTCGTACACCTTCAGAACCAGAGTTTGTAGAAAAACTCGATAAAGATGAGCTTGATGAATATTCTGAAGCCGCAAAACAAAAGATTGCTGGATTTAGAAAAATTTATCATGACGAACGCAGGGAAAAAGAACGGGCGTTAAGAGAGCAGCAAGAAGCTATTACTCTTGCCCAAAGGCTATTGGAAGAGAATCGTTTCCTTAAAAACAAGGTTACGTCTTCTGAACAGGTAGCTCTTGATTCCTACATGACAAGCGCAGATCGTGAGCTTGAGATGGCCAAGAAGGATTATCGTGATGCTTATGAGGCTGGCGATTCTGAAAGATTGGTTGATGCTCAGGAAAAAATGACTTCTGCTAAGATTAAAGCTGACCGAGCGCTATCCATTAGCGAACAAAGAGCTTTACAAAGAGCAGAACCTGATGTACAAATACAACAACAGCGGCAGCAACCTGCTCGTGATTCCAAGGCTGAATCGTGGAGAGATCAAAACTCTTGGTTCGGTCAGGATGACGAAATGACAAGTTTAGCTTTAGGAATGCACGAAAAGCTTGTCAAAGAGCGCGGCATGGCTTATGCTACCACTGATGAGTATTACCAACGTATAGACGAAACTATGCGTAAGAGATTCCCAGAGAATTTCGAGAGTGACGAAGACGAAAAACCCGCTACAAGGACGAAACCTAGTACGGTTGTAGCTCCAGCCAGTCGCAGCACATCTTCCAAGAAGATAAGGCTGACAACTTCCCAACAAGCAATTGCCAAGAAGCTAGGACTGACTAATGAGCAATATGCTCGAGAACTTATAAAGGAACTTTGATATGACTACGAATAAATTATCCCGTGAAGTAGAAACCCGTGCAGCAACCGAGCGTCCTGAGCAGTGGGCACCCGCAGAGTTATTGCCAGAGCCAATTAAATTGGCAGGGTATAAGTATCATTGGGTACGGATTTCAACACTTGGCGCAGCAGATCCACGTAACCTTTCAGCGAAAATGAGAGAAAAATGGGAACCTGTACCGATTCAAGAACAACCAGAAATGCAGCTGCTAGTTGATCCCAATAGTCGTTTTAAAGACAATGTTGAGATTGGCGGTTTATTGCTTTGCAAGACTCCAGAAGAGTTTGTTGAACAGCGTAACAATTTTTATGCTAATCAATCTGATGCTCAGACAGAGGCTGTAGACAATAATTTTATGCGCCAAAGCGACCCACGGGCACCTCTCTTTGCAGAGAAAAAGTCCTCAAGTTCATTTGGTAAAGGTAATTAAATTAATTAGGAGTTCTAAATGGCTTATCCTACCGTTTCAGGCCCATACGGGTTTCAGCCGATCAATTTGATCGGTGGTCAGGTATTTGCTGGTTCTACTCGCTTATTCCCTATCGCTTCAGGCTCTGGCACATCAATTTTTTACGGTGATGTCGTACGTCTAAACACAGGCGGTACTCTAAGCAAAGTATCAACCACAGCTACCGCAACCGATGCAGTTGGCATTTTCTTGGGTTGTCAGTTCACAAACCCAACAACCAAGCAATTGTTGCAACAACAGTATTACCCAGCTAGCACAGTGGCTTCTGACATTCAAGCATTTGTATTGGATGATCCAGATGCATTGTTCAAAGTTGCAGTAACTGCTGCTGGTGCATCAACAATTTCTGGTGTAACACAAGCAGCTATTGGTTCAAATACAGCTTTAATTTTGACCGCTGGCAGTACAACCACAGGCGACTCTTTAGCATCTGTTTCAGCTACTACAGCTAGCACTTCAACATTACCTATCCGTATTGTTGCTGGTGTTCCAGAGACGGTTAATGCAGCGGGTTCTTTTACTGAAGTTATTGTTAAATTTAACTTCGGTACCCACACATACTACAGCGCTACTGGTGTAGCTACTGCAGCTTAATAGGAGCTAAATAATGGCTATTTCACGCGCACAACTATTAAAAGAGCTGTTACCTGGACTGAACGCTTTGTTCGGACTTGAGTATGCTCGCTATGGTGAACAGCATAAAGAGATCTACGAAACAGAGACCTCTGAGCGTTCTTTTGAAGAAGAAACAAAACTGTCTGGCTTCTCTGCTGCACCAGTCAAAAACGAAGGTTCTGCTATTCGTTACGACAATGCACAAGAGGCTTTTACAGCTCGTTACAACCACGAAACTATCGCCCTTGGCTTTAGCTTGACTGAAGAAGCAATCGAAGATAACCTCTACGATTCTTTGTCGGCTCGCTATACAAAGGCTTTGGCTCGTGCTATGGCTTATACCAAACAGGTTAAAGCTGCTGCTGTTTTAAACAATGGCTTCTCCTCCTCTTATCCAGGTGGCGATGGCGTAGCATTGTTCAGCACTGCTCACCCATTGGTTTCTGGCGGTACAAACAGCAATACTCAGACTACAATGGCTGATTTGAACGAAACTTCCTTGGAAGCTGCCGTTATTCAAATCGCTCAGTGGACTGACGAGCGTGGTCTGTTGATCGCTGCTAAGCCTAAGAAGTTGATTGTTCCTCCACAGTTACAATTCGTTGCAACTCGTTTGCTCGAAACTCAACTGCGTGTTGGCACAACAGACAATGACATTAACGCAATCGTAAACAATGGTTCAGTTTCAGAAGGTTACACAGTTAACAACTTCTTGACCGATCCAAATGGTTACTTCCTGACAACCGATGTTCCAAATGGTATGAAGCACTTTGTTCGTACACCTTTGAGCAACAACATGGACGGTGATTTCGATACTGGTAACGTCCGTTACAAGTCTCGTGAGCGTTATAGCTTCGGCTGGTCTGATCCACTCGGAATGTGGGGATCACAAGGCGCTTAATCAGCACCTTGGCATCACAGAAGACCCCGCCCAAAAAGCGGGGTTTTTTGTTTAAACGCTTGCATATATTTAAAATAGTAGTAAGATATACCTATCTGGGTAATTACAGCCTATTAAACTGCCCCAGCAGACGATATACCGATTAATAGGTTTAACTTGTATATAGGAGAATCCACATGGGTTTCGCTACACACTTAGGTCCTTGGCTATTAGGATCAAACAAAAATACTACTGGCACAATTGCTGCTTTAACACGCACCACAGGTTGCACAATCGTTTCTCAATCAGCTCCTGTTGTATTTGGAACATTAACTGGTAACTTAATTGCTGTTCCTGCTGGATCACAGATTGTTGACGTTAAAGTGGTTACTACAACTGTATTTAGCGCTGCAACTACTGCAGTATTAGATATTGGTGGTACAGCATTTACAACTACTGGTACGATTACTTCTGTTGGCTCTGTAGCTCTAGGCGCTAATACAATTACTCCTGCTGGCTGGTTAAACGTAGGCTCTGTCGATACATTTATCTCCTATACATTAGCTGGTACATCATTGACTACTGGTGCTGCAACAATCATCGTTACTTATGCGGTTCGTAACTCTGATGGCGGTCAATTCCAGACTACATTTAATAATTAATCTAGCGGGTTAGGGTTTTCCCTAGCTCACTTAAAATCTTTGGAGATTAATTATGACGATGCAATATGACGTAAAACAAGCACATATCAATGCTAGTGGCATTATGGTACCTTATGCAACACGCATAAAGGGCATTTCATTTACTGGAAGTACATCGGCAGGAACTTTAGCTTTATTTGATACAACAACAGCCCCAGTAACTACTGCTACTTATGGTCGTTCTGGAACCAATGTTACTGTTGCAAGCACTGCTCATGGTCTATCAACAGGACAAGTTATTGGTGTTGACTTTGCTGCTGGCACAGGCGGTACAGCAACCAATGGTAACTATGTTATTACTAGAACTAGTGCAGATGCATTTACACTTACTGATATTAATTCTGGTTCTATTACTACTGGTGCTGCAATGGTTTATTCATCTACAGGAAATTGGTTAATTTCTTATGATGTAGCCGCAAATGATTCTTATAATAATTCTCCTATGATTCCAGGAGAAGGTTTAAAAGCGGTTAATGGGGTTTATGCGCAAATAAGCAACTTAGTGGCAGTAAATATTTATTACGGATAAAAAATGATTGATCCAATTAAAACAGAAGGTTCTTATAGTTTAGCGGGACGGAAAGTTATGATTGGTCTTCCTTCCTATGACTACAAAGTATCTTCTAAGCTAGCCATTTCGCTAGCTTCTTTTTGCGTACAAGCCACACAACATGGTGTTGATATTGAAGTTTGCAATATCTCTGGATGCTCTGTTGTATCTCGTGTTCGCAATTTAATTGCAACAAATTTTTTAAATTCAAACTGCACAGATCTAATGTTTATTGATTCAGACATCAATTTTGATGCTGAAGATATATTCCGTTTGATGGCATGGAATAGTGATCCTAAAAAAGGAATTGTTGCTGGTATTCCAGTTGCCCGTAAAAAAGGTCAAGTGTATTTCTCTACATTAGACACAGACGATGACAAAAGTATCTTTATGGATAAGATGGGTTTAGTAAAAGCTAAGCGTGTTGCCACAGCCTTTATGATGATCCGCAGAGAAGTGTTTGAAAAATTGGCTGAGGCCCATCCAGAGTGGACTTACCACGATGAGAAGAAAGAAGGCGATACAACAATTTGCTTCTTTGACTTTGAGTTAAAAGATGGTCACTATATTGGTGAAGATTACTTATTCTGTGATCGTGCTCGTGAGCAAGGGTTTGAAGTTTGGATTGATCCTACTATCAAACTAGGTCATATGGGTGTTCATGAATTTGAAGGTTCATTTGGTGAAGAGTTCTTATATCCCCTAATTCGCCCAGTAGACTTTAAGAAGGAAGCTGCATAATGGCTACTAAGAAAGCCCCTTCTCTTGCAATCGGTCGTGGTGAAAAATTACCAGTTTCTAAAGGTGCTGGGCTTACTGCAAAAGGCAGGGCTAAGTTTAACGCAGCTACAGGATCTAATTTAAAAGCCCCACAACCTGAAGGTGGCTCTAGGAAGAAATCGTTCTGCGCTCGTATGTCTGGCGTTAAAGGCCCGATGAAAGATGAGAACGGCAAACCTACTCGTAAAGCGGCTTCACTAGCCCGCTGGAAATGTTAAAATGAATGACTTAACAATTGAAACTGCTCGTGAATTAGCTACCCATGCTAATGACATACAGCATTTACAGGCTGATATGGATAAACTGGTTCAGGAGATGTCTGAGATTAAAACAGCCATTCAAGGTATTGAGAAGACTTTATCAGAAGCCAAAGGTGGTTGGAAGACATTAGCTGCTGTTGGTGGCGCTGTAAGCCTTATAACTGGCATCATAGGTGTAATTATTGGATATTGGAGTCACAAATAATGCCAAGCAAATCTAAAGCACAAGCCCACTTGATGGCAGCAGTTGCCCACAATCCAGCTTTTGCCAAGAAGGTGGGAATCCCAGTTTCTGTTGGGAAAGATTTTAACAAAGCCGATAAAGGCAAAACATTTAAAGAAGGTGGAACTATGAAGCCAGTAGACATAAGTAAAAATCCCGGATTAGCTAAGTTACCTACACCCGTTCGCAATAAAATGGGCTATATGAAAAAAGGTGGCATGGCTGGCGATGCGAAAGAAGACATGAAGATGGATAAATCGCAAGATAAGGCAATGATTAAAAAAGCCTTTAAACAGCACGATGCCCAAGAACACAAAGGCGGCA
>Ga0136641_1000933_pt1 | contig 12312 bp, 8 predicted proteins | sample EliLak1302023Y_FD_115312 | JGI IMG/M metagenome (GOLD analysis project Ga0136641, IMG submission 115312) | Freshwater microbial communities from Elizabeth Lake, Yosemite National Park, California, USA - 13020-23Y | ecosystem: Environmental > Aquatic > Freshwater > Lake ...
CCGCACCACCCGCCTGCGCCTGCACTTCAGGCGTCGCGGTCCTGCGCCGCCTGGCGGATGGCCGTCAGCGTGGTGCGGCTGGTGATGACATCGGTCGCCAGCTTCAAGTGCAGCAGGGTGGGCACGCCGGCCGCGATGGCGCGCAGCAAGGCCGGTTCGAAGTCGGCCGTCTGCACGACGGTTTCGGCCTGCCAGCCGTAGGCCCGCGCCAGCGCCGCGAAGTCGGGGTTGAACAGGTCGCTGCCGCTGACCCGGCCCGGGTACTCGCGCTCCTGGTGCATGCGGATGGTGCCGTAGGTGCCGTTGTCCACGACGATGCTGATCAGCCGCTGGGCCCCATAGCCCGTCGCGGTGGCCAGTTCCTGCCCGGTCATCAGAAAGTCGCCGTCGCCGGCCACGTTCAGGCTGAAGCGTTCCGGGTGCAACAGGGCCGCTGCAACCGCCGCCGGCAGGCCGTAGCCCATCGCCCCCGAGGTCGGCGCGAGTTGCGTGCGACCGTGGTGCTGCAGCCCCGGCAGGCTGACGTAGCGGTGCAGCCAGCCGCTGAAGTTGCCGGCGCCGTTGCTGTAGACCGTGTTCTCGGGCAGCAGGCGCTGCACCGTCTTCATCACCACCGCCATGTCCAGCGGCTCGACTGCGTGGCCGACGAGGTTGGCCTCGTACTCGGCCCGCGCCGTGGCGGTGTGGGCCGCCCAGGGCACGGTGACGGGCGCGGCCAGCGCTTCGAGCGCCTTGGCCGCGCAGGCCATCGACGCCTGCAGCATCAGGTCGGCGGCGTAGACCCGTCCCAGTTCTTCGGCCCCGGCGTGGATGTGCACCAGCTTCTGCGCGGGCTGGGGTGCCTGCAGATAGCTGTAGCCCTGGGTCGTCATCTCGCCCAGGCGCACGCCCAGCGCGATCACCAGGTCGGCGTCGCGCAGGCGGACGGCGAGCTTGGGATTCGTGCCGATACCGACATCGCCGGCGTACAGCGGGTGGCGGTTGTCGAAGGTGTCCTGGAAGCGCCAGGCGCAGGCCACGGGCAACTGCCAGTTTTCGGCGAAGCGCTGCAGCGCGGCGGCCGCTTCGGCGTCCCAACCCGAACCGCCGGCGATCAGCAGCGGCCGTTCAGCTGCCATCAGCATCGCACGCAAGTCACGCAAGCCCCCGGGGGCCGGCCAAGCCCGCACCGGCTCGACGCGCGGCAGCACCGGGGCGGTGGTCAGCGTCGTCAGCATGTCCTCGGGCAGCGCCAGCACCACCGGGCCGGGGCGGCCCTGCATCGCGGTGTGGAAGGCGCGGGCAATGTACTCGGGCAGCCGGTCGGCGCTCTGCACCTCGGCCACCCACTTGGCCAGGCCCAGGGTGCCGGGGCTGAACATCTGGCGGTAGTCGATTTCCTGGAAGGCCTCGCGGTCGCGCTGCACGCTGGCCACCTGGCCGACGAACAGGATCATCGGCGTGCTGTCCTGGAACGCCGTGTGCACGCCGATGCTGGCGTTGGTGGCGCCCGGCCCCCGCGTCACGAAGCAGATGCCCGGCCGACCGCTCAGCTTGCCCTGGGCTTCGGCCATGAAGGCCGCGCCGCCTTCCTGCCGGCAGGCGATGAAGCGGATCTGCTCGCGGTGTTCGTGGAAGCCGTCCAGCACCGCCAGATAGCTTTCGCCGGGCACCCCGAAACAGGTGTGTACGCCCTGCGCGATCAGGGCTTCGACCAGGGCATGACCGGCGATGCGCGGTGACGTGGTGACGGTTTCGGTGGTGGCGTTGGCGTTGGCGTTCATGGCGCCACTTTAGCCGCCCACCAGCCCCCGTGCAGACCCGTAGCGGCCCGGCCTCAGGCGGCCGCCAGGGCGCCCTGCTGGGCCCGCACCCGCAGGCCGACGAGGCCGGCTGACAGCACGCCGCAGCCCAGCGCCAGCGCCGCACCGATGAAGATGCCCTGCGTCAGCCCGCGGTCGAGCAGCGCACCGAACACCGGCGAAGCCAGCGCGAAGCCGACGTCCAGCCCCGAGTACACCGTGCCGTAGACGCGCCCGGTGGCACCGGGTGGCGCGGCGCGCTTGATCAGCATGTCGCGCGACGGCGCGGCCAGGCCCGTTCCCGCACCGGCCAGTGCCACCACCACGCCTGCGACCAAAGCCGGGAGCACCCCCGAACCGGCCAGCAGCAGCAAGGCGGCGGCCGTGCACATGGCGATGGCGATGGTCTTTTCCAGCCGCGGCACGCGCGCCACCAGGAAACCGCCGGCCACGGTGCCGGCCGCCGCGCACAGCATGTAGCCCGTGACCACGAAGGCCGTGGCCGACAGCGGCAGGCTGTACAGGCGGGCCAGCGCCGGGCCGGCGTAGCTCTGGATGGCCGACAGCGCCGCCGTGACCCAGAAGAAGAACGAGAAGCACAGCCACACCGAGGGCAGGCGCAGGAAGGCCATCGGGTGCTCGGCGGCTGCGCCATCTGCCTTCGATCCTGCAGCGCCAGCCGGGTCGTGCGCCCACGCGCCCCGGCGGTCGTCCACCGCCTGACGCTGCCACACCAGCAGGGCCAGCGCGCCCAGCGGCAGCAGCGCGGCACACAGGCAGGCCGTGCGCCAACTGCCCGTGACCTGGGCGATGCCGATCATGAACAGGGGCGCCACCGCCCAGCCCAGGTTGCCGGTGACCCCGTGCACCGAGTAGGCGTGGCCCAGCCGCGGCGACGACACGCGCTTGTTCAGGATGGTGAAGTCAGCCGGGTGGAAAGGTGCGTTGCCCAGCCCGGCCAGCGCCGCCGCCAGCATCAAGCCGCCATAACCTTGGGCACCAGCCGCCGCCAGCGCTGCCACGACGAAGCAGCCCAGCGCCGCGAAGAGCACCGGCCGTGCACCGATGCGGTCGACCAGGAAGCCGGCCAGCGCCTGGCCGATGCCCGAAATGGCGAAGAACACCGTCACCAGCAAGCCCAGTTGGGAGTAATTCAGGCCGAACTCGCGGATGAAGGTCGGGAACAGCGGCGGCAGCAGCATGTGGAAGAAGTGCGAGGTGCCATGGGCCAGGCCGATCAGACCGATGACGGTGGCATCGCTGCGGGCCGACGTCGGCAGCGCGGGGGTGGGCGGCACGGCGCCCGGGAGGGAAGGTGAACTGCGCATCACCCGGAGACTAAACGCTGGCGCTGCAGCGTGCCGCTGCTTGCAAAATCGGCGCGGGATACGATCTTCATGTCGTCTGCCGTTCCCGTTTCTTTCCGCCCTGCCCCAGCCATGTCCACCATCGCCTTCGACTACGCCCGCCCCGATGCCAGAGGCATCACCTGCACCGCGCAAGCCTGGGCCAAGGTGCCCGCCGCCCTGCCCCCGCCTGAACGGCGGCTGGCCATCGACAAGGCCGCTGCCCTGCTGAAAGCGCAAGACGCGGTGCTGGTGGCGCATTACTACGTCGATGGCGACCTGCAGGACCTGGCGCTGGCCACGGGTGGCATCGTGGCCGATTCACTCGAAATGGCCCGCTTCGGGCGCAGCCACCGGGCTCAGACCCTGGTCGTCGCCGGTGTGCGCTTCATGGGCGAGACGGCCAAGATCCTGTCGCCCGGCAAACGCGTGCTGATGCCCGACCTGGACGCCACCTGCAGCCTCGACCTGGGCTGTCCGCCGGCCCAGTTTGCCGCCTTCTGCGATGCCCACCCCGACCGCCAGGTCGTCGTCTATGCCAACACCAGCGCGGCGGTGAAGGCCCGGGCCGACTGGATGGTGACCAGTTCCTGCGCCCTGGGCATCGTCGAGCACCTGAAAGCACAGGGCCAGAAGATCCTGTGGGCGCCCGACCGCCACCTGGGCCGCTACATCCAGGAGCAGACCGGCGCCGACATGCTGCTGTGGGACGGCGCCTGCATCGTGCACGACGAATTCAAGGGCCTGGAGCTCGACCTGCTGAAGCGCGAGCACCCTGACGCGCAGGTGCTGGTGCACCCCGAATCGCCGCACAGCGTGGTGGCCCAGGCCGACGTGGTGGGCAGCACCACGCAGTTGCTGAACGCGGTGGTGAACGGCAGCGCGCAGACCTACATCGTCGCCACCGACAACGGCATCCTGCACCGCATGCGGCAACTGGCGCCGGGGAAGACGCTGATCGAGGCGCCGACTGCCGGCCGCAGCGCCACCTGCAAGAGCTGCGCGCACTGCCCGTGGATGGCGATGAACGCGCTGCAGGGCGTGCTGGCCTGCCTGGAAAGCGGCAGCGGCGAAATCCAGGTGCCCGAACCGGTGCGCAGCCAGGCGCTGGGCTGCATCGAACGCATGCTGGACTTCGTGGCCCGCCATCCCGCCCAGCTGGCCCGGCCGCAAGGTGGTTTCGTGCCGGACACCGGCGCGGCGTGACGGCGGGCGCGGCACCCGGACGCTGCAAGAACGGTTCGGCTGTGCGTTAGTCCCGGCTGGCGCTGCGGCCGATCTGCGACGATGGCCGGGTCAAGCCCGCAGCCCCGGCGTCGATATCGATGGGGCACGCGGCCGCCGCCGCCGAGGAGCCCCTGCATGACGACCCTTACACCCACCGCCGCCGTCGATTTCTCATCGGTGCGCAACCACAACGAACGCGCCGTCTACACCGCCGTACGCGACCACGCCGAGCGCTACCCGGGCATCGCGCACAGCCCCGAACTACTGGCCGATGTGGCCTGCGTGGCCTTGAACCGCCTGCCGTCGCGCTACATCCGACATGAGGTCGATTTCGTCTTCTACCTCAGCGACCGCGAGCGGGTCGACAGCGAGCGCCACCTGCTGGACGCCGTGGACTACGCCTTCGGCTTCGTGCAGGCCCGCACGGCGATGAGGGCGCGTGCTTAGCGCGAACCCCTTGATCGCCCGGGCCTGGGAGCTGTGCTGCCTGGACCCCTTGCAGGCCGCCGAACTGGGCCGCAGCGCGGCCGCCGAGGGCGGCTCGCAGGCCCACGAAGGCTGGCTGCAGGTGGCGCTGGCCGAAGTGCGGGTGGGCGACGCTGCGCAGGCCAGCGCCGCCCTGCAAAGCGCCCGCCGCGGCTTTGCCGAGCGGGCCGACGCCAACGGCCTGGCGCTGTGCGACGAGGTCCAGGCCGTCGTGCTGCGACGGGCCGGTGAGACCATCCGATCGGCCCAGTTGCAGGCCGCCATCGATGCACGACCAGGCTTGCAACCATCGGCCATCCACCGCTTCATGGCCCACAACTCGCGGGCGATCACCGCCAAGCTGCTGGGTCAGCATGACGAGGCGCTGCGCCAGTTCTATGCGGCCCTGGACAGTGCGGCGCGCACGGGCTGGCCCGGCCCGCACATCACGGCACTCAGCAACCTGGGCGCCCACCACCAGGACCTGTACAACCTGGACGATGCCCGGCGCCTGACCGAGCAGGCCCTGGCGGCGGCACGCGAAGCCGGCGCACGGCAGATGATCGCCACGGCGGCCACCAATCTGGTCATCATCCACCACGCGTCGGGCGAGTTCCTGCGCGCCCGTGCGATGGTGGAATTCCTCAGCACCCACACCGCCGATCTGGCGCCGGGCATGCTGCAGCGCCATGCCGTTGTCCTGGCGATGGGTCACCTCGGTGTCGGCGAGATCGATGCGGCGCTGCGCCACCTGGAAGGGGGCGCCATCACGGCGGCGGCCGATGGCGATGGCATCACGCAATGGGCCTGGCTGACCGCACGCTGCCTGCTGGCAAAGGGCGACGCCGACGGCGCCCGCCGCCTCGCCGAAAACACCTTGCAGCAGCGCCAGGCCCTGCGGCTGGCCGACCCGCCCTACGTCACGATGGCCTTGCACCGCGTGCTGGCCGACGCCTGCGAGATCAAGGGCGACAGCGTGGCCGCGCTGCGCTACATGCGGCAGACCCACTCCCTGTACGAGCACCTGGTGGGCCGCAGCGCGCGCGCACGCTACACCGCGCTGCAGGTGGCGCACGAACTGGGGCAGGCCCAGCGCGAGCGTGATCTGGCGATGGACGGCCGCCGCACCGTGGAAGACGACCGGCGCCGGCTGTCCGAGTTGAACGCCGCGCTGCAGGCGCAGGCCGCCGAAACGGAAATGCTCCACACGAAGTTGCGTGAACAGGCCCTGCGCGACCCGCTGACGGGCTTGCACAACCGGCGCTATCTGTTCGAGATGGCGCCCGGCCTGCTGGACCTGACGCGCCGCCAGAACAGCACGCTGTGCGTGGTGCTGATGGACCTGGACCACTTCAAGCTGCTGAACGACACCTACGGCCACCATGCCGGCGACCTGGTGCTGCAGCGTTTCTCCACCCTGATGACGCAGATGCTGCGCCGCAGTGACCTGGTCTGCCGCCACGGCGGCGAAGAGTTCGTGGCCGTCATGCCCGATATCGACAGCGACGGCGCCGACGCCGTCATCAGCCGGCTGCTGGAAGCCTTCCAGTCGCAGCAGACCGAGATGGGCAAGCGGCGCCTGCCGCGCGGTTCGTTTTCAGCCGGTATCGCCGTGTTTCCGCGCAACGGCCACACCCTGGAGCAATTGCTCTCGCGCGCCGACCGCGGCCTGTACTCGGCCAAGAACCAGGGCCGGGCTCGCATCGAACTGGCGCCGGGCACCGGCTTCGGCACCTTGATCTAGGGCCGCGGGCCGGCTCACTTGCCGCTCTTCGCGGGCCGCGTCAGGATGGTCGGGAAACTCACCGGCAAGGCATTCGGGAAATCGCGGCTGTAATGCAGGCCGCGGCTTTCGTGGCGACGCAGCGCGCTGCGCACGATGAGTTCGGCGCAAACCACCAGGTTGCGCAACTCCAGCAGGTCGCGGGTGACGCGGAAGTTGGCGTAGTAGTCCAGCGTCTCGTCGCGCAGCAGCTTGATGCGGTGCAGCGCCCGCTCCAGCCGCTTGGTGGTGCGCACGATGCCGACGTAGTTCCACATCAGCAGCCGCAGTTCGTCCCAGTTGTGGGCGATGACGACCTGCTCGTCGGCGTCTTCCACCTGGCTCTCGTCCCAGGCCGGCAGCGCCTGCACGGGGGCCGGGCCATCCTGGAGGATGCGCTCGGCGCAGGTGCGACCCAGCACCACGCATTCCAGCAGCGAGTTGCTGGCCAGCCGGTTGGCGCCGTGCAGGCCGGTGTAGGTGGTTTCGCCGACCGCAAACAGGCCCGGCAGATCGGTGCGGCCGTCCAGGTCGGTGACCACGCCGCCGCAGGTGTAGTGCGCCGCCGGCACCACCGGTATCGGCTGGCGGGCGATGTCGATGCCCAAAGCCAGGCAGCGCGCGTGGATGGTCGGAAAGTGCTCTTTCAGGAAGGCTTCGCCGAGGTGGCGACCGTCCAGCCAGACGTGGTCGAGGCCGTGCTTCTTCATCTCGAAGTCGATGGCGCGGGCGACGATGTCGCGCGGCGCCAGTTCCAGCCGGCTGTCGTGGGCAGCCATGAAGCGCGTGCCGCCGGGGTCGCCCGGGCCCAGGCTGGGCAGCGTCAGGTAGGCGCCTTCGCCACGCATGGCCTCGGTGATGAGCAGGCTGCGCTCTTGCGGGTGGTAGAGGCAGGTCGGGTGGAACTGGATGAACTCCATGTTGCCGACCCGGCAGCCAGCGCGCCAGGCCATGGCGATGCCGTCGCCGGTGGCGGTGTCCGGGTTGCTGGTGTAGCGGTAGACCTTGCCCACGCCGCCGGTGGCCAGCACCACCGCCGTGGCGGCCAGCGTTTCGACACGGCCGTTGTCCATGTCCAGCGCATACACGCCGTGGCAGCGCGCCGGCTGGTCATGGCCCGGACTGCGGCTCAGGTGGCGTGAGGTGACCAGGTCCACCGCCATCCAGCGTTGACGCAGCTCGATGTTCGGGTGCTCGGCGGCACGCGCCAGCAGCGTGTCGTGGATGGCCTTGCCGGTGGCGTCGGCGGCGTGCGCGATGCGGCGCACGGCATGGCCGGCCTCCCGCGTCAGGTGCAGGCCCAGCGGGCCGTCGGCGTCGGGCGAGAACGGCACGCCAGCCTCCACCAGCCATTCGATGGCTCGGTGGCTGTTCTCGGCGATGAAGCGCGAGGTGTGTTCGTCGACGATGCCGCCACCGGCGTCCTGGGTGTCGCGCATGTGCGACGCGATGCTGTCGTCGGCGCCCAGGACGCCGACGATGCCCCCCTGCGCCCAGGCGGTGGCGCTTTCGCTGAGTTCGCGCTTGGCCAGCACGATCACGGGCATCGTCTGGGCCAGTTGCAGCGCGACCGCCAGACCGCCCAAGCCAGCGCCGATGACAACAACGGGGGCGTTCGCAGGGGGCCGGCCGGCAGCGGAAGCGGGCAAGAGCGGGGGCATCACAGGGATATTCATCGATTCGGGTGGAGCAGGCGCGCGTCGGGCGGAGGATTCTAAGGATCGCCCCAGGCAGCAGGGGTCGGACACCGCCCTATCATCTCGCGATGGCTGCACCGCATGACAAGCTGTCCTGGCATGACCCTGCTTCCGGTCAGGGCCGCGACGAGTTGCTGGCGCCCCTCACGCAGATCGTCAGCGACCGCGAGACCTACCTGGGCCAGGGCCGGCACGATGTCGGCCGGCGGGTCTCCGACGACGAAGTCGAGTTGTTCGCCAGCACCGATGCAGCCAGCGCCTTGCAGCTGGAATTCACCCAGCACAAGCCGCATTTCATCGCCGTGCACGACATCGGCACCAGCGCGTCCTTGCGGCTGCTGGCCAGTCTGGCCAGCGCCGCGCGTCGCGGCGTGCAGAAGCTGTCGGTGCGCCGCCAGGGCCAGGGCATGGCGATGGTGATGCTGCGCTTCGTCGAACTGCAGTTGGGGGACGGCACGCCGGTGCGCGTCTACGCCACCGACCTGGGCAGCGACGGACCGATGCGCCAGCCGGTGGCCAAGGTGCTGCTGGCGAACAGCCAGCTCGGTGTGCTGCTGATGGGCGGTTTGTCGCCCACCGCTCTGGGCAACTTGCTGCAGCCGATCAACGGCGCGGTGATCACCGGCCCGTGGCCGAACCGCGAACTGCTGATGGTGCCGCTGGGTTCGGGCTTGCCGCTGGCCAGCCACGCCACCCAATTGGCCGGGCACAGCGCCGTCGCCGTGCACGTGACCCCGCACGCCGGCAAGACGCGCCAGGCCTGGGCCTACATCGCCGGGGCCTGGAACCGGCTGCACGGCAGCGCCGCAAGCGGCCAGGCGATGCCCACCGAATTCGGCGCACCGGCGATGCCGAGTCCGGCTCCGGTGTCGCGCAGCGACGCCCCCACGGAAATCATGGACCTGCGCCCCCTGCCCGACAGTCCGGCCGCGTTGGGAGCGTCACGGCCGGTCAGCGAGACCGGTTCCTGGCAGGCCTACATCGACCGTTGCGCTCAGCTGAAGGGTGTCCTGGCCGGCTGTGTCTTCGACACACGGGCCATGCACCCCCTGGCCCACAGCGGCCCCGTAGCCATGGCCGCGCAGCTGGCCGAGCAAGGTGCCGGCTTGCTCCAGGCGATGAGCACCGCCACCCAGGCCATCGGCCTGAGCGGCACGCCCTCGGAAGGTGCCATCACGGTGGGCGGCCACCACCTGCTGCTGCGCCCGGTGGCCGGCCACACCGGCCTGGCGGTCCACCTGCTGCTGTCAGTCAGCACCAACCTGACGCTGGCCAGGATGCAGCTGGAGCGCATCAGCCCGCCGGCCTGAGCGGCCCCGGCGCGCTTCGTCAATGCACGATGCGCGAGAACACGAACTCGCCGTCTTCGATGTCCACCGGTATCACCGACTTGGGGCCGAACCGGCCCTGCAGGATCAGCTTGCTGACCGGATTCTCGATGCGCTGCTGGATGGCCCGCTTCAGCGGCCGCGCACCGAAGGCCGGGTCGAAGCCGACCTTGGCCAGTTCGGCCAGCGCCGCAGCCGACACGTCGAGCTTCATCTCCAGCTTTTCCAGCCGCGTTTCCAGCAGCTTGAGCTGGATGCGCGCGATGCTTTCGATGTTCTTGTTGTCCAGCGCGTGGAAGACCACGGTCTCGTCGATGCGGTTGAGGAATTCCGGGCGGAAATGCTGCTTGACCTCGCCCAACACGGCTTCGCGGATGTTCTCGCTGGACTGCCCGGCCATGCCCATAATCAGGTGCGAACCCAGGTTGCTGGTCATCACGATGACGGTGTTCTTGAAGTCCACGGTGCGGCCCTGGCCGTCGGTCAGGCGGCCGTCGTCCAGCACCTGCAGCAGCACATTGAAGACGTCGGGGTGGGCCTTCTCCACCTCGTCGAGCAGCAGCACCGAGTAGGGCTTGCGCCGCACGGCTTCGGTCAGCGCCCCGCCCTCTTCGTAACCGACATAGCCCGGCGGCGCGCCGATCAGGCGGCTGACACTGTGCTTTTCCATGTACTCGGACATGTCGACGCGGATCATGTGGTCGTCGCTGTCGAACAGGAAGCCGGCCAGCGCCTTGCACAACTCGGTCTTGCCCACGCCCGTGGGGCCCAGGAACAGGAAGCTGCCCAGCGGCCGGTTGGGGTCGCTCAAGCCCGCCCGAGACCGGCGGATGGCGTCGGCCACGGCCGTGATGGCCTCGTCCTGGCCGACCACACGGTCGTGCAGCTTGTCTTCCATCTGCAGCAGCTTGTCGCGCTCGCCCTGCATCAGCTTGCTGACCGGGATGCCGGTGGCACGGCTGACCACCTCGGCGATTTCCTCGGCGCCGACCATGGTGCGCAGCAACTGCGGGCGGCCCGCCTTGGCCTTGCCGGTTTCGGTGGCCTGGGCTTCCTTCAGGCGCTTTTCCAGCTCGGGCAGCTTGCCGTACTGCAACTCAGCCACGGCGTTGAAATCACCGCGGCGCTTCAGTTCCTCGATCTGGTGGCGGGTGCGGTCGATCTCTTCCTTGACATGGGCCGAGCCCTGAGCCGCCGCCTTCTCGGTCTTCCAGATTTCTTCCAGGTCGTTGTAGTCGCGTTCGAGCTTGGCGATCTCGTCCTCGATCAGGCCGAAGCGCTTGATCGAGCCTTCGTCCTTTTCCTTGCGCACCGCTTCGCGCTCGATCTTCAGCTGGATCAGCCGGCGGTCGAGCTTGTCCATGGCCTCGGGCTTGGAGTCGATCTCGATCTTGACCTTGGCCGCGGCTTCGTCGATCAGGTCGATGGCCTTGTCGGGCAGGAAGCGGTCGGTGATGTAACGGTGGCTCAACTCGGCCGCCGCCACGATGGCCGGGTCAGTGATCTCGACGCCGTGGTGGACCTCGTACTTCTCCTGCAGCCCGCGCAGGATGGCCACCGTGGCCTCGACGCTGGGCTCGTCGACCAGCACCTTCTGGAAGCGGCGTTCCAGCGCGGCGTCTTTCTCGACGTATTTGCGGTACTCGGCCAGCGTGGTCGCGCCGATGCAGTGCAACTCGCCGCGCGCCAGCGCCGGCTTGAGCATGTTGCCGGCGTCGATGGCGCCTTCGGCCTTGCCCGCGCCGACCATGGTGTGCAACTCGTCGATGAAAAGGATGATGCGGCCTTCGTCGGCCGCGACTTCCTTCAGCACGCTTTTCAGCCGCTCTTCGAATTCACCGCGGAACTTGGCACCGGCCAGCAGCCCGGCCATGTCCAGCACCAGCACGCGCTTGTCCTTCAGGCTCTCGGGCACTTCGCCGTTGACGATGCGCTGGGCCAGGCCTTCGACGATGGCCGTCTTGCCCACACCGGGCTCGCCGATCAGCACCGGGTTGTTCTTGGACCGCCGCTGCAGCACCTGGATGGCACGGCGGATCTCGTCGTCGCGGCCGATCACCGGGTCGAGCTTGCCCATGCGCGCACGCTCGGTCAGGTCCAGGGTGTACTTCTTCAACGCCTCGCGCTGGCCTTCGGCGTCGGCGTTGTCCACGCCGGCCCCGCCGCGCACCGCCAGCACCGCCGCTTCCAGCGATTTGCGCGTCAAGCCGTGGCCGCGAACGATGCCGCCGATGTCGCTCTTGCTGTCGGCCAGGACCAGCAGGAACATCTCGCTGGCAATGAACTGGTCGCCGCGCTTGCCGGCTTCCTTGTCGGCGGTCTGCAGCAGGGCCAGCAGGTCACGCCCGGGCTGCACGGTCTGGCCGCCGCCCTGCACCGTGGGCAGGTTGCGGATGGTGGTTTCCATGGCCACGGCCAGCGCCGGGCTGTTGGCACCGGCGCGGTCCAGCAGGGCCTTGGGGCCGTCGGGCTGGGCCAGCATGGCGGCCAGCAGGTGGGCCGGTTCCACATAAGGGTTGTCGCGGGCCACGGCAGCGCTCTGGGCGTCTTGCAGAGCCTGCTGGAAAGCGGTGGTGAGCTTGTCGAAACGCATGGCGATGTCCTCCGTATGGGTAGGGACATGAGGCGGGCTTGCGCGATTTCAAGCGCACCACCCAGGCTGAGGTTGACGCAGCTCAGGCTGCGCCACCGCTCGCCAGCGGTGGC
>Ga0136641_1000934_pt1 | contig 12312 bp, 11 predicted proteins | sample EliLak1302023Y_FD_115312 | JGI IMG/M metagenome (GOLD analysis project Ga0136641, IMG submission 115312) | Freshwater microbial communities from Elizabeth Lake, Yosemite National Park, California, USA - 13020-23Y | ecosystem: Environmental > Aquatic > Freshwater > Lake ...
ACGTTTACCCAATCAGTTGCAGCACCTAGTGGTGATGTTCCCTTTGGCTTTAAATCTAAACCTTCAGCATTTGGCAGGGTCAAAGGAAGTTGGTCTGCAGGTACAGGTACTTCTCCGCATGATGGGCAGTGAATAATTGGAATTGGTGTGCCCCAGTAACGCTGGCGTGAAACTAGCCAATCACGCAAACGATAGTTACGAGCTGCAGCGCCCTTGCTATCTGCCTCTAATTTCTTACTGATAGCAGCAATTGCTTCAGCCTTATTTAAACCATTCAAAATATCTGAGTTAACAAGTTTTCCATCTCCATCGGTTGCAACACCTGTTGCATTGGGATCTTCTTCGCCAGTTTCAACAACTACGCGAACAGGTAGCTTCATTGCTCTAGCAAAATCTAAGTCGCGCTGATCATGTGCCGGAACAGCCATAATCGCGCCGGTTCCGTAATCTGCCAACACATAATCACTTGCCCAGATAGGCAATTTTTCCCCGTTTACTGGATTAATTGCATAGCGATTTAAGAACACACCGCTCTTTGGACGATCTGTTGCAAGACGATCAATATCACTAGCCGCCTTGATTGTCTCCAGATACTTTGCAAACTCAGCTTCAACGCCAGTTCCTTGAACAAGCTCTGCTGCTAATTCGCTATCAACCGCAATAACCATAAAAGTTGCGCCATAAAGAGTGTCTGGGCGAGTTGTGTAAATAGTTATCGGCTCGGTGCGACCTTCAATTTCAAAATTAACATTCGCACCCGTTGATCGGCCGATCCAGTTGCGCTGCATCGTTAGAACCTTGTCAGGCCAATGACCTTCTAGCTGCGCCATGTCATCTAGCAAGCGATCTGCGTAATCAGTAATCTTGAAGTACCACTGATTCAACTTCTTCTTGGTCACTGTTGAATCACAACGCTCACATAAACCTGCGACAACTTGTTCGTTAGCCAAAACTGTTTGGCAACCAGGACACCAGTTAACCGCTGAATCTTTGCGATATGCCAAGCCGCGTTCGTAGAACTTTAGGAATAGCCACTGATTCCATTTGTAATACTCAGGGTCGCATGTGTTAAAAACTCGATCCCAATCAAATGAACATGCATATCGACGCATTGACGCCTTTTGAACTTCGATGTTTTCATAGGTCCAAATGCGAGGATCTGAATTACGTTTGATCGCTGCGTTTTCTGCTGGCAATCCAAATGCATCCCAACCAATTGGGTGCATCACGTTGAAACCCTTTTGCGCCCAGTAACGAGCGATCACATCGCCAAGTGCATATGCCTCGGCATGGCCCATATGTAGATCACCTGATGGATACGGGAACATATCCAAAACATATTTTTTATCACGAGTGTCATCTGCACGGCCTGATATAAATGGCTGCAACTGATCCCAAACGGGCAGCCATTTTTCCTGCACGTAGGCAAAGTCGTATGCCGCGTGCTCGCGCTCGTCGTTCACGTTGTTATTCATATGTGGAGCTAAGGGGATTTGAACCCCTGACCCCCTGCATGCCATGCAGGTGCGCTACCAGCTGCGCTATAGCCCCGATTTTCGTGCGAGTGCAGACCTTACCGTATCCATGAGTGCGGATATTAAGCCGGCGTTGCGCCGCTTTCTTCGCCGTAAACGGGTTCAGGAATAGAGCCTGCATTGTGTTCGACCAAACTCCACTGACGAGGATTACGTTCCAAGATTGACCATGATGCATTTGAAAGTCCACCGATCACACCCCAATGAGACAGTGGAAGCTGCAAGAGCGCACCGAGAATACATCTGGCTGTTCCACCATGTGTTGTAACGATTAAGACTTGATCAGTTTTATCGGCCAGTGCTTTTGTGATCGCGCGAATAGCACGTTCTGCAACTTCACTTCGTCGCTCACCTGTTGTGCCTGCTGGATTATCTTCGCCATCAATCCATCGAATAAAGTTTTGAAAATCTTCCGCGCGATTTTCTGCGCCAGTTTTTCCTTCCCATAGTCCACCATCTGTCTCACGAAGATCGCTATCAATTTCAATAGTTAATCCTGTTAAATCAGCAAGTGCTTGTGCAGTATTACGAGCACGACCTAAATCACTGGAAATAATTGCTGTTGGATTCATACCAGCAAGAATCTGAGCAGCGTGCTTTGCTTGAAATACCCCGACTTCATTTAAATCAATATCTGAATGTCCTTGAAAACGATTAACGACATTCCAATCTGTTTGACCATGTCGCCATAGAACAACTCTGTTAGCGGCCATTAACTGCAGCCTCTTTCACAGCCTCCAACTCGATTGTTGGGCAGTCATTCCACAAACGATCCAACATGTAGTACTTACGCAGCTCTGCACTTTGCACATGCACAACTAAATCTGAGTAATCCAGCAAAATCCATTCCGCACCATGCTCGCGGCGAATTGGCTTATCCCCTGCTGCTGCAAGTTTGCGCTCTACTTCATCTGCAATCGAATCAACCTGTGCTTCGTTTTGACCCGTAACGATTAAGAAGACCTCGCTAAGAACCAATTGATCAGAAAGGTCGAGGGCAACAACATCTACTGCAATCTTGTCGATAGCGGCGTGAGCTGCAATCTGAGTGATCTCGTGGGTTCTTTTGCTAATTGTCATAGAGGTTATTCTCTCGTATAAACGCTGCCACCGATGACGAAACAGCTGCGCTCAAACCTTCTCGAATTGTGGTCGCTGCCACTGGCAAAGCCCCAATATCAATTCCATTTCCTTCATAACCAGGACGTGAAATAACTACAAATTCGACCATTGTTCGCAGGTCATCAATTCGGTGCCATTGATCTAATTTGTCCGCTGCATCTTGTCCCACGATCAGAACTATTGAATCAGCTGGGTAATTTTGCGCGACCGCTTCAACGGTATCAATTGCATAACTAGGTCCAGTTCGAAGTACTTCTATGGGATTAACTAGGACTTTGCTTGCAACATCTACGGGTAAATCAGAAAGAGCTATCTGGCACATTGTCCTACGTTGTTGGGCAGAGGCATGAGGTGCTTGGCTGCGGAGTAGTGGCTCACCTGCCGGAACAACCAATAATTGGTCAACAATCTTTTTTTCAATAAGTTGGGTAATTACGTGCAAATGACCCAAATGAATTGGGTCAAATGTTCCTCCGTAAATACCTACTCGGGACAAATTAGTCTCGGTCTAGGCGAAGTACTAAGTAAAGAAGTACGACAAAAACTACAAATGCAAAACCACCAAAAGCAACTGGTGATGCTGGAAGTTCACGCTGGATTTCTGATGCAAGGTTAATCATGGGCGAAATACTACTACTTACCTGAAAGAAGCTCTTTAAACTTCGCCTCATCGATGACTGGCACGCCTAATTCCTGAGCTTTAGCAAACTTAGAACCAGGGTCAGATCCCACTAGAACGTAATCTGTTTTCTTCGAAACTGCCGATGCTGCTTTGCCGCCATGGGCAGTAATGGTTTCTGAAATGCCATCACGGCTAAAAGATTCAAGTCCCCCTGTAACAACAAAGGTTAATCCGGCCAAAGTTTGAGGCAGCACCCTCGTGGGTTCATTGATCATCCTCACGCCAGCAGCAGACCACTTAGTAATAATCTCTTGATGCCAATCAACGCTAAACCATTCGACGATTGAATCAGCAATTGTTTGGCCAACGCCATCCACATTGGCAAGTTCTGTTGCGGTTGCCTTTGAAATTGCATCGATTGAACCCAATGCAGAAGACAATCCTTGAGCCGCTGTTGGCCCAACGTGTCGAATAGATAGAGCAACCAAGGTGCGCCATAGCGGCCTAGTTTTTGCTTCATCTAGTGCAACAAGAAGCTTGTCAACATTTGCAGCAGGTTTGCCATCTTTCTTAGTGAAAAACTCTGATGTCACTAACTTGGCAGCAGTTAAATCAAATAAATCAGATTCGTCGGTGATTATCTTTGAATCCAACAAGGCAACGGCTGCTTCATAACCCAGCACATCAATATCTAGCGCTGCACGGGAGCCTATGTAATAAATTCGCTCTCGCAACTGTGCCGGACAACTTTGTGTGTTTGGGCAGCGAATATCAACATCTCCTTCAGTCATGGCGCGAAGTGCTGAGCCACAATCTGGACAATTCGTAGGCATTACGAAAGCTCGTTCTTTTCCAGTTCGCTTATCAATAACAGGTCCTAATACTTCTGGAATTACATCGCCAGCTTTTCGAATTACAACGATGTCGCCGATTAAGACTCTCTTGCGAACAATTTCTTCGGCATTATGCAAGGTTGCATTTGTAACCGTTGATCCTGCAACCTTGACCGGTTCCATGAAGGCAAAAGGTGTTACTCGCCCTGTGCGACCGACGCTTACCTTGATATCTAATAATTTAGTCGTTACCTCTTCAGGTGGATATTTAAAGGCAATTGCCCACTTTGGAGCGCGGGAGGTAAAGCCCAATTGTTGCTGTTGTGACAGCGAATCAACTTTGATTACAACTCCATCAATTTCATGCTCAACATCATGGCGGTGCTCTGCATAGTGCTGAATAAACTCTTCAACATCTTTGCGTGTGCCACACGCTTTATATCGATCACTAGTTGGCAAGCCCAGCTTCTTTAGCTCACCATATGCACCACTTTGGGAATCAAAGGAAATGCCTTCCTTTGCTCCAACACCATGCACAACTACGGATAATGGACGACCGGCAGTAACGCGTGGATCTTTTTGCCGTAGCGATCCAGCCGCACCATTGCGTGGATTGGCAAATAACTGCTTGCCTGATTCCTCTAAAGAATCATTGAGCTCATTAAATGCTGCAATAGGAAAGAACACTTCTCCGCGGATCTCAATTAGAGACGGGAGTTTGTCCCCTTTTAAGGTGTGAGGCAGATTCTTAATAGTTTTAACATTTAAAGTTACATCTTCGCCGGTAACTCCATTGCCTCGAGTTAAACCACGAACTAAGTTGCCATTTTCGTAGGTCAAGTTAATCGCTAAGCCATCTACCTTAACTTCGCACAAGTACATAGGATTTGAAATATCTTTTTCTACGCGATCAAACCAGGTTGCAAGCTCTTCTAGATCGAAGACGTTATCAAGGCTCATCATCTTTTCAATGTGATCGCGTTGTTCAAACTGCGTAGAAAAACCACCTCCGACATGCTGTGTTGGCGAGTCTGATTCTCTAAGTTCAGGATTCTTATCTTCCAAAACCTGCAACTTTCGCAGTAAATCATCAAACTGCGAATCAGTAATTGTTGGTTGATCCAAGACGTAATACTTAAATTGATGGTCCCGAATTTCATTTATTAATTCGGTCATGGCATGACGCGGGTTATTGCTCATTCAGTCTCACTAATTGTTGCTGAACCAACGACGCGATCACCATCATAAATAACCATTGCTTGTCCTGTTGCTAGCCCCAACAAAGGCTCTTCTAAGGTAGCAACCAACAAAATTCCATCAAAGAAGTAGGTGCACGGAAGTGCTGCGCCATGGGCCCGAATCTGGACAAATCCTTGCTGAACTTGATCGGTCACGGCTGGACCACAGAACACGGGGCGTTGACCGCGCATTATTGTGATCGCGAGATCTTCGCGCGCTCCAACAACAACAGTATTTGTAACAGGTTCAATCTTTAACACAAATCGAGGGGATCCATCTGCTGTCGGAACAGTAAGCCCTAATCCTTTTCGTTGTCCGATTGTGTATGTGTATGCACCTTTGTGCTCACCGATTTTTTTGCCGTCTTGATCGACAATTGGACCAACCTCACTGCCAAGGCGATCACGTAACCAGCCTGCGTTATCCCCTGATGGAACAAAACAAATGTCGTGGCTATCTGGCTTTTGAGCAACTGCTAAGCCGCGCTTTTCTGCCTCGATTCGAATATCAACTTTGGTTGTATCCCCCAACGGAAATATTGCACCTTGTATCTGCTCAATAGTTAAGACAGATAAAACATACGACTGGTCTTTGGAGTGATCTACTGCGCGATGTAAGGTCTTTCCTTTTTCGCCAATCTGGGTTCTGGCATAGTGACCGGTAACAACGCCATCAAATCCCATAGCTCGTGCCCGATCCAGAACCGCTGCAAATTTAATTTTTTCATTACAACGCAAGCATGGATTTGGAGTTCTGCCAGCGGCATACTCCGCTAAGAAATCTTCAACAACGCCATCGTGAAACTCTTCGGCCATATCCCAAATATAAAATGGAATTCCTATTACATCTGCGGCGCGACGTGCATCATGTGAATCTTCGATTGTGCAACAGCCTCTGGCACCCGAACGATATTTTTGAGGATTTGCAGCAAGAGCTAGGTGCACTCCAATTACTTCGTGGCCAGCCTCTACTGCGCGGGCAGCGGCAACTGCAGAATCAACTCCACCACTCATTGCTGCAATTAGCTTCATTTGTGCGCCGCCCTTCCTTTGACAATTACATCGGGCAGTACAGACAAAACGAAATCAACATCTGCCTGCGTAGATGAAGCCCCAAAAGAGAAGCGAAGCGAAGACTGCGCAGTTTCTTCAGTGTGACCCATAGCAAGAAGTACATGACTTGCCTCGTGCACACCTGCACTACACGCCGATCCAGTTGAAGCGGAAACGTGGGCACTATCTAAGAGCAATAACAAGGTATCGCTCTGAGTGCCAGGAAATGTCACATTGACGATTCCTGGCAGGCGATCACTTTTTTCACCATTTATGTACGCATCTGGAATTAATTGCTTTACGCCAGCAATAAATGCATCTCTTAACTCGCTTACCTTTTTGGCATCGTATGAGTCGGCAACAGCCGTTGCGAAGGCAACGATGCTGGGGGTGTTTAAAGTTCCGCTACGAATTTCGCGCTCTTGTCCTCCACCATGAAGTAATGCCGGAATTTCAAAGGCACGGCGCAAGATCAAAGCACCGATTCCTAGTGGTCCTCCAATTTTGTGCGCACTAAGGGTTAAAGCTGTAACGCCAGAATTCTTGTATGAAAGTGGCGTCTTTGTGAAACTTTGAACTGCATCAGTGTGGACTGGAATCTCCCCTGCGATTGCGACAATTTCTTCTAAAGGTTGTAGCGCACCAGTTTCATTATTGGAATGCATAATTGATATGACAGCAATTTCAGATGCGCGATCAGCGACAAGCGTGCGCAGGAAATGCACATCAATCACACCATCAGTGTTAACCGGAACTTGGATTACTTCTGCGCCTTCGTGGGTATGCAACCAATGCGCAGGATCCAAAATTGCATGGTGTTCAATGGCAGAAATTACCACAACATTCTTATCGTTTTTCTTTCCATTCCAAAACAAGCCCTTTAGAGCAATGTTGTTTGCTTCGGTACCAGATGCCGTAAAAATAACTTCAGCTGCCAAGCAATCAATCTTTGTGGCAATAACTTCTCGGGCATCTTCTAAAGTTTTACGGGTTGCACGACCATGTGTGTGCAGACTTGAAGGATTTCCTAATTGCTGTAATTGATCTGACATAGCCGACAATGCGGCAGGCGACATTGGAGTCGTTGCGGCATGGTCTACGTAGATCGAAGGCACGGGCCTAAGTCTATGACTTGTGGGCTTTGATACCTTCCGTTGCCTTTGGCAGCACCGCAAATAAATCGCCCACGACGCCAAAATCTGCAATTTCAAACAGGGGCGCTTCAGGGTCCTTGTTGACAACAACGATCGTCTTACTTGTCTGCATACCGGCACGGTGTTGGATCGCACCTGAAATTCCATTTGCTACATAAAGCTGCGGACTTACTGACTTACCAGTCTGACCAACTTGGTAGGAATGTGGATACCACCCAGCATCTGTTGCTGCGCGAGATGCACCAACTGCGGCACCTAATGAATCTGCAAAGTTTTCTACTGCGCTGAAATCTCCATTTGTACCGCGTCCACCTGAAACAACAATGTTTGCTTCAGTTAGCTCTGGACGTCCACCTTGGACTGGTAGTTGCGACGATGTGACTGTTGCTTTCCTTGAAGCATCTGCCACAGAAAATGAAAGTGTTTCAACACTTGGTGTTGATTCAGTTGTATTGGCGTCAACTGAATTTGGTCGAACCGTAATAATTGGTGTGCCATGTGAAACCTTTGAATGAACAGTTGTGGAACCACCAAATATTGATTGAGTGGCAGTGATATCTGCTGAAACATCTACGGCGTCGGTAATGATTCCAGAACCTGACTTAACTGCTGTGCGCGCAGCTACCTCTTTGCCAAATGCATGAGATGCAATAAGTACCGCTGATGGAGATTGCGCAGCAATAACTTGAGCTAAAACATCTGCAACGGCTGCAACACCATTGGTTGCGAATGCCTCGGATTCGACAACGATTATTTTTGCAACCGGGCCGCGATTAATGGCTGCGGCATACGTTGCACCTTGTCCAACAGGAGCCAGCACAACCGCCGTTACCTCGCCAATACGTGCGCCAGCGGTTGCTAATTCAGCATTTGTCTTCGTTGCTTTTGCGCCGACAAAGTCAGCCAGAATCAGTACTGTGCTCATATCAACTTCTTTTCTGCTAAGAATGAAACTAGTTGATCGCCACCGGTTCCATCATCTGTAACTTTAATTCCAGCTGCACGCGGTGGACGTGGTGTTGCATCGGCAACTAATGACCAGGCACTGGACGCTGAAACTCCCACAGCTGCTAAATCTCGACTTTCAATACTCTTTTTCTTTGCAGCCATAATTCCCTTAAATGATGGGTAGCGCGGTTCATTAATCTTTTCTACAACTGAAATTACACAAGGGAACTGCGCATGCATTTCATCAACGCCTGCTTCTGTAACACGTGTAATCGAAACCTTGCTTGCTGCAGGATCCACTTCGACCTTTGATGCAAAAGTAAGTTGCGCAGCATTTAATCGTTCAGCCAACATCGCAGGTACAACACTCATACGAGCATCTGTTGATTCTGTTCCACAAATAACTAAGTCAAAGCCACCCTTTTCAATTACTGCAGCCAAAACAGCTGATGTTGCGAGCGCATCTGCACCTGCAAGTTGTGGATCGGTCACCAAGATTGCATCATTGACGCCCATTGATAATGCTTTGCGAACAGCTTCAGTTGCACGCTCTGGTCCCATTGAAATCACCGTGACCGTGTTGGCGCCACCATCTTCATTTCCACCATGTACTTCGGCGATGCGCAGCGCCTCTTCAACTGCGTACTCATCAAGATCGTTGAGAACAGCATCAACATTTTCACGATCAAGAACTCCATTGACCATTTTCTTTTCAGCCCACGAGTCCGGGACCTGCTTTACGCATACGGCAATCTTCATAGCGGAAATGTTACTGGTCGGTAACCCCAATAACCACTCGAAAGGGAGATTTCACGTGGGGTTTGCCGACTTGTAACCTCAACTTCTACTTGAGGCCTGAGAACTGCCTCAATCTTCAGCCATGAGTACGCCGCTACGGGTAGTGATCGTGACCGAATCCTTTCTCCCCCAAATCAACGGCGTTACTAACTCAGTCTTAAGAGTTCTCGAATATCTGCGCAGCCAAGGTCATGAAGCTTTAGTGATCGCACCGGTTAGTGCCGGCGGAGTTAATGAGTACGCAGGCTTCAGAGTAAAACGTGTCCCAAGTATTGAAATGAAGGGAATGCTGCCAGTTGGTTTCCCGCAAAAGACGCTAGAGCCTCTTATTGATGGATTCTCTCCCGATGTTATTCACCTCGCTTCACCATTCTTTTTAGGAAACTACGCAGCCCGGGTTGCCGAGAGATTGCAAATTCCTACGCTGTCTATTTACCAAACCGATATTGCAGGTTTTGCTCGTCACTATGGTTTAACAATCGCCCATGACTCACTAAAGAAGTGGGTTGCAAGAATTCATACACGTACAACCAGAACATTGGCTCCTTCAAATTGGTCTTGCGAAGATCTAAAGAGTTCGGGTGTTCATAACGTGCATTTGTGGCAACGTGGCGTTGACTCAGCGAAGTTTTCACCAGAAAAACGGGATATCAATTTGCGTTGCGAACTTTTAGGTGACCGTCCAGATAGAAAACTTGTTGGCTATGTCGGCCGTTTAGCAAATGAAAAACGCATTGATGATTTAGCAGTACTTGATAAGCGAGATGACATCCAGTTAGTAATCGTCGGTGACGGACCAGCTCGTATGAGACTTGAACGTGAACTGCCTAATGCCAAATTCGTTGGCTACCAAGGTGGAGATGACCTTGCGCGTTATTACGCATCTCTGGACATCTTTGTTCACACTGGAAAGCACGAAACTTTCTGCCAATCAATCCAAGAGGCCTTGGCATCAGGAGTTCCCGTGATCGCACCAAATTCTGGTGGGCCAACCGATTTAGTAAAACATGGGTGGACTGGTTTCCTCATTGATACTTCAAACACTTATTCACTCAACCACAGCGTTAATCAAATCCTGCACTCTTCAGAACATAGATTAATGAGCGAGCGTGCAAGAGAAACAGTAATCCATCGCACCTGGGAGCTAGTAAATAGTCAGCTAGTGACGCACTACAAGGATTTAGTACTAAGCCAGGCAAAGCAGAATGAGAGAGTCGCATGAAGATTGTTCACATTACCAATTTCTACGGACCAAAATCTGGCGGAATTCGAACAACACTGCATGAACTTGGATCTGGATACATCGCCCGCGGTCATGAGTTCACATACATAGTTCCTGGCAACGGCTTCTTTTGTGAGGAAACTTTGCACGGTAAGAAAATAACTGTTCCATCAATTGTTTTGCCATTTAGCGGTGGATACCGAATTATTCGAAATAATCGTGACATCAAAAAATTGCTCATTACTCTCAAGCCCGATGCCTTAGAAGTATCTGACCGTTTCACTTTGTCTAAGGTGGGTCTCTGGGCTAAGACAAGAAATATTCACACAGTTGTATTTAGCCATGAAACACTCTCTGGGCTTGTGAAATCATTCTTCAAAATTGAATTGAAATCACTTGTGAACTGGCATAACAAGCGACTTGCGAGTCGATTCCACAATGTGATCGCAACAACCGAATTTGCGTCCCGCGAATTTCGGGACATTGAGATCAATAATCTCACCCACGTACCACTAGGTGTTGACTTACAAAACTTTTCACCGTATCGAAGAAATGAAGCTTTAAGAGCTGAACTTCTAAAGGGGGCAAATGTATTGCTTTTGCATTGTGGGCGCATGTCAAAGGAAAAGAATCCGCAAAACTCAATCTTGGCTTTAAAGGAGTTACTAGCAGCAGGAGTAAATGCGCGGCTAATTTTTGTTGGTATGGGTCCGATGTTTAAAAACTTGAAAGCAATTTCTAAAGGCTTGCCAGTAACATTCATGGGTTACATCGTTGATCGAAAAATGCTGGCAGAAATCATTGCAAGTGCTGATGTCTCAATAGCACCAGGTCCAATCGAAACCTTTTGTCTAGCAGCCCTTGAATCACTTGCCTCTGGAACTCCGGTTGTTGCATCGTCAACAAGTGCCGTTGGTGAATTTTTACTTCTTGATTCGAATGAGCCAGTTGGGGCCGTTGCCAAGAACAATCCAAAAGCTTTTGCAGTGGCTACTCAGAAAGTTCTTGATCACAGTGCCGCGGACAGAACAATGCCCATTCGCTGTCAGCATCAAGCGGAGAACTATCCATGGAGTTCTACTTTGATGATGATGCTTCGCTTGCATGGCGCAGGCCGTGAGGTCACGGTCAGTCAAAAAAAGTTGAGGGCTGCCTAATCATGGATAAGGTCGCCACCTTCACAATTTTAGGGGACAGCGCAGCTTCAGGTGTTGGCGACGGCGATAAGAATGGTGTTACACGAGGCTGGGGATATTACCTAGCAAAACACTTTCGAGATCCTCTTGTCTATATAAACCTTTCACGACCAGGTGCTCAATCTGCCGAGGTCCTTGAAGATCAACTTCCAAAGGCTTTGGTCTTTAAGCCAGATATCGCCGCTGTCATCGTGGGCGGAAATGATGCACTTCGCAATGGCTTTGACCCCAATAAATTGCATCAAAATTTACGATCTACAATTTCGGAACTAAAAAAATCAGGGGCAGAGGTACTTCTTTTGCAACTACATGATCCAACCCAAATAGTTCCGCTACCGCGATTGCTCGCTCGGGTCTTATCTCGACGCTTCAATGCAGTTAATCGAGTGATTCACTCGGTCGGTCGTGAATTTAATTCCCAAATTCTTCTCACTCGTTCTATTCAAAATATTTACGAAAGAAAGGTTTGGCATGTAGACCGCATGCACCCAAGCAAGTATGGGCATCAACTAATAGCTACCCACTTTAGAGAAATCTTATTGCGCCGCAATTGGCAAATTGATCCGATTACTATCGAACCAACGCCAATTA